>Ga0209692_10002118_pt1 | contig 23311 bp, 40 predicted proteins | sample tdDd472_FD_187129 | JGI IMG/M metagenome (GOLD analysis project Ga0209692, IMG submission 187129) | Marine sediment microbial communities from the Atlantic coast under amendment with organic carbon and nitrate - tdDd47.2 (SPAdes)... | ecosystem: Environmental > Aquatic > Marine > Coastal >... | reverse complement strand
GCTTCTTGTGTGCGTCTACTGCTGCATCGAACCATTCAGGCTGAATAACTGAATCTTCATAGTCTGTATTGCATTCACCTTCCCATATATGAAGATATTTCCGGTAGTTGTTCTTCTTGCAGTCCTCCATCTCTGCTCTAAGCTCATCAGGGAACCACCCTGCTGCATCTGCATCCTGCCATCCAACCTTGCAGACATAGATATTATCGTCCTCGTAATATCCATCTTTAAGTATCTGCTTTTCATAAGGCGCTACAAATCGTTGATATGTTGAGTCCATCTCATCAGCAGGATTGAAGCTTATCCATATCTCACTACCTGGCTTTCTGATAGTAGGTATTAATAGATCCCATGAGTACTCGGTAATGGCTTCGGCCTCTTCACACCAGACAATATCGATGCCTTCCATTGATTTAATCTTAGTGGTGTTATTCTTTAGGCCTTCAAATATGAACCCTGATCCATTGGGGGCTGTGATGGTCTGCATACCGACTTCATAGAATTGACCTAATCCAATCCTTTCAATGGTGTCTGATAAGAGTTTATGTACCGATTCTCGTATAGAGCCTTGTAGCTCACGAGTGCATAGAATGCGGGTTGATTTGTTGGCAGCAATGATTTGAAGTGCTTGAGCGAATGACCATGACTTAAGGCCACCACGACCACCATAAAAGACTTTGTACCGCTTTGGCTTGAATAACGGCTCAAACTTATCCGCTATCTCAACCTTAGTGCTAGTCTCTTGATGTGCTAACAAAATGAATGCCTATAGAGTGATTGATAGCACCACCATCCTGACCAGTTAATTCGACTGCTTTTAGATCAGGTAAGTACTTGTTTATCAGCTTTAACTGTAGCTCTGTGGCTGTTTTAAGACGATGTATATCAGAAGACTCTAATTCATTATCTAAGTTTTGTATTTTTTCAATGTTATCAATAATATGCTGTACATGACCTTGAGCGGCTAATTGTTCTCTTAGCGCCTCTTGTCGTATAGCTCTATTTTTGTTTGCTCTTGATACGCCACTCTCTGACATTATGTTGGATTTCCTCTACTTCTAGCGGAATTAACAGAGCGCCATATTTCTACGACTAGCTCTGCTCGATGCCTCTTAGCATCTAATAGATAAAAGGATTCTAGCACATCATGGTATAAATCGACAGCTTTTTGGTAAGCTGGCTGTGACTTTGCCCAGGTATCGCTCTTTGCATCACTCGTTTCAGGTGATTCAATCTTCAAAGAGGCTAATTCAATTTCGAGTTTTTTCTTCTCTGTTGATATTAGGGCTTTTAACCTGGCGTACTCATCCTCACTATCTACCAGGTAAGCAACCGCCTTTTCTACGTTATCCAGGGTGAAATAGCTCATTTTTTAACCTTCTTTAATAGATAGCGGGTATCCACCGGGTTTCTGTAAATATCGATTATCTCCCATCCATACGCCCCCAATTGATTGAGTCTCATCATCTTATTATCAGTGGGTTTTAGGATAATCTCGCTATATTCATATTTTATCTTGGTTTCTTCTGTTGTGCTCATTTTATGCGCTCCAGTTGTTCTTTTATTTGTTCGGTCCAGGCCTTAATCATTTCCTCATAGTCTTTTTTGTAATACTTTACCTCTAATCGTTTCTTTTCTTCCATCTCATCTACAAACTCACGTCCATAGGTATCAATCATATACAAGGTGTATTGATTAGCGGCTGTGCCAAACTTCATACCAAAACCATTACAGCCCTTGCATTGTGGGTGGATGTTTTCCTCAACTAATGCCCAATAGCTTGAGTGACCTTTAGGGATGTAATGCCCTCCATCCATGCTTGTCCACTTATCAATGGTTCCACAAGTAACGCACTGGCAATATCCGTTATCATCAGCCGCTTTTAATCTGACTAGTTTTTGTAGTGTTTCTAATGCTTTAGTCCTGGGTGTTTTTTTCACTTAACCACACCCCCCAAACTATCGACATAAACCTTTCTACACCGATCTAAGTGCTGTTGTTTAGTCTCGTCTTTATCTCTGACAAGCCCCAAATCAACATATTTTTGTCTCATCTTGTTTAGAAGGATCCGGTTGGTTTCGGGCAAATGATCGATACAATGAATAAACCTGGAACCGTGTACATCCTGATTACATCCATTAACTGAGCATTTATTAGCGGTATAGGTGGGTTTTTCAACAATGTTGACAACATCATCAAATCGACGCTGATTGAGATACGTTGAGACAAAGGGCCAGCGATAAGCATCTGGATCTTTTCTATCGTTTCTGACTTGAGCAGCCATATTCAATAAAAGCGTATTATATTGATCTTCATCAAGTTTCAGCTTCTTAAAAGCTTGAAATGCAGGCTGTTTGCCACCTCGTTTATTCTTACAAAGATCAGTCGGGTATTGAAACCATAACTTATTAAATTGCTCTTCTTCAGTCATTATTCGCTCCAAACATATCTACTTGCGATGTTTCTCTATCAAATCGCTCTACAGCGGCCTTATAGTAATCCTCGTCTATCTCCATACCTACAAAATCAACACCAAAATAATGCGCTGATATTGCACTTGAACCGCTGCCTAGATGGGTATCGAGTATCTTTTGTCCTGGTTCGGCATAGTTAGTTAATAACCAGTCATAGAGTTTTATAGGCTTTTGTGTAGGGTGTATGCGGTGTTCTTTGTTTTTCATGTCGCCCTGTAACATCCCATTCCATCTGTATTCAAACTTTCTAACTGCAGTCTTAAAACTTGTGTAAGCTAATTCACAATCAGCAAAGTTGCCTGTATTGTCCTTATCCCAAACGACCCAGCATGGCGAACCCTTAATGATTCTGTCCATGAAGTGATTAGCCCCCCATATAATCTGTTCTTTGCTAACTCTCTGTAGTTCGCTAAAATAGTCGTGCTTTGGTGCAGTCTTATCCCAGTCTTTTGCACCATAGTTTTTCACTTTAGCCAACTTTGCCACCCCAACTTTTCCTTTTTTAGCTATATCTATCCCATAAGGCGGATCTACAATAGCCAGATCAAACTCATTGTCTTTGCAGGTTTTCATGTATTCCATACAGTCTACGTTTAGCAATTCAATCATTTCTTAATCTCCGTTGTTTGCTTAACCTGTGAATTAGGAAAGTATTCCCTTACCAGGTCGATTATTTCGGCAGTTATTGGATACTGCTTTCTGTTTTCTTCTTTAGTCATTATTTTGTAGACCTCTTTTCTTTGGACATAACTAACCCCTGTCCTTGCGGACAATTTCTTCAAATAGGTGACTATTGTCAGACTATTCCAGTAAGTAATAAGCATATATTTTTGCTATTTATCCGTTCAGTTCCTGGAGAACCTATCGGCGAGCCGGGGCGAAGTAGTTCTACTCGTTGCCAGTTTAGTTCCTGGCATTCAACTCGCGCTTATTACTTATTGGGGGCTTGACAAAGAGAAGATATATTAAGAAAATATACCCACTCTTTGTTGCCCCATACAGGTACTAAGACTACTTGATCAGTTCGCATTGTTCAAGTCTCCTTTAGCCCCTTTCTTCGGATCGGGGCTTTTTTATATCAGCCATGAAATAACAATAAACGGCGATATCAAAATTAAACCAATTACCATATATACCCAGAGTAGTAAGAATAAATCAAATATAAATTTCATTTCTTTAACCTCTTTATCCATTCTCTAATCATATGACTGTAAGAAACATCTCTATTCTTAGCAGCTTCTAAAAGCTTATCCTTCAAGCCCTTGTCTATTCGTACTCTTAAAATTTCATCTTTTTTCATAATAATCCTTGATAGTAGTTACATTGTGTACTAATATTGTATTCACAGTTAATCAAGAAGGCAAGGATAATATACTATGAGTTATAAATTAGAAATGGTCATAGATGGCATAAAAACAATGCAATTCTCTGAGCTATATCAATTATCAGAGATATTCCTGGATAAAATAAGTAATCGCGATGGCACAAAGCCACATGATATAGCACTAGCACTCATTGAGGCAGCCAAAGAAATGGAGAAACCTGATGAATGATTTATATACATTACCAAACGGCTATAAGATCCACATGAACATTAACCCTGACCAGGTAGAGGAAGATCATTATATAGAACATATCGCTATCCCTTCAGCGGTAGAGGATGAGTGTACCGAGGCTGAAATAGAATCCATATGTACAAGCTGGATGTATCCAGTAGAGCGATTTTTATCTTATGTGCATGGCGTGATTATGTTTACAGGTAACTCAGGTGAGTTTAAAGAAGAGATGGATTTTTTACGCGATGTTAAATTAAGGGGTGAGCTATGAACCATGAGAAATATCGCAATACATTGCGCCTGGCTGCATATGAGCGCCGTAAGCAGGAGTTTATCGAAAAGTATAGCCATACCCCAGATCAGGACTATATCAACTGGTATGGGCTTAAAATGGCTCAATATATCGATGCTAGACAGACTTATGATGTTATTCACCACAATAAAAAAGATTGGTGGGAATACCAGGAGGAAGATAGCGAGTGGTTAAACAATCAAGAGATTAATTTTTTAAAGAGGCAGGCATTCTAATGAATACGTTCCAAGCATTAAATGTAATCGATGTCAGTAAGTTTGTTGAGCAGAAAGGGAAATTTTCCTATCTCTCATGGTCTGATGCAGTTAATGAATTATTAAGGGTTTGCCCTACTGCAACATGGACTATTAGCAAATCCCCAGATGGCTGGCCGTACACAGAAACCCCAGCCGGCTGCTTTGTTGAGGTTTCGCTGACTATTGAAGGCGTAACCAGGACACAAGTTCACCCTGTTCTAGATCATAAAAATCAGACGGTAACCAAGCCCAATGCTTTCCAGATCAATACAAGCATTCAGAGATGTTTAGCAAAGGCTATCAGCCTGCATGGTTTAGGGCTATACATTTACAGGGGTGAGGACTTGCCTGACGAGACACACAGATTTAAGCCGGGCGAGAAAGAAAAAATATATCAGTGCGTTAAGGACGCTCTAAATAATGGTGATGAAACAGCCCTTAAGGAAGTGCTAGACGAATACGACTCGCCAGAAGAAAAGCAGAAAATCTGGGGCATATTCACATCTCAGGAAAGATCTTCAATTAAAGAGCTATTGAGTGATGACAAATAGAACGGGCGAAGCTGAAAGGATCAGGCAAAAGAAATTCAGGGATAAAAAAAGGGCTGACGGATATGTCCACTTGCAGGCATGGGTCAAACACGAACATAGAAACAAAGTAAAAGAATTTATAAGGAGTTTAAAATGAAACTTAAATACACCCCTACCCCGTTATTTTATATAGCGATGCTTGTTATTTTATTCTGGACTGCTGTGATTAATAGCTGTTCAGCCTGTTCGCCTGAATGGGAGCAGCAATTCAAAGCCTCGATCGATAATGAATGTAAATATATCCGCTGTATTCCGTGGGAAGATTTACCAGAGGAGCAATAGATGGATGAATACCCATACCAATACTACTTTAAAGTTTACCGTAAAAATGGCGAAGGTTTTTTAACTAGGGCGTTTAGTGAGTATCAAGCCATAGCTAAAATCAAGCATTACTACCGTATAAAAGATAAGTATATGAGCATAACCATGTTAAGGAGCAAATAGAATGAATTTCACATGCTGCAATATGAACGAAGATAACCCAGAAATATTAAACCCAAAAGATTTAGAGCATGTATTTACCGAGGCTCAAAAAGATGGCGAATGGATAGTACTTTCACCGAGAGGGATTCTTTATAAAGGTGATATAAACGCAATGACTGCCACTATATTAAAAGCTAAGTTAAACGCAGGTAAGGAGAAATAGAATGAGTGAACTTACAGTAAGCGACATTGAGGATAAAGTTGCGTGCAATGAAATGAGTGCGGCTCAAGTAGTTACTAAATTGAAACAGTTAGTAGAATCTGCCTATATTGACGGATTTAATTATCACAAGGAATTGCACGAAAAAGAAATAGAACAAGCCAAGCAGGAACTGTTGGATGAGATTATAGGCAAGATGAAAGAAATCCCTGAAATAAATCCATCAAACTATACTGATGCAGACGTTGATAACTTGAACGATAGACTTATCGAACTGTATCAAGAGCTTGTAGCCCTTAAGGAGCAAATAGAATGAATTATAACTTAGATGAAATAGGCCAAATAGCCGACACATTAGATAATTTAACTGCTGCAATGAAAGGTATGAAAAATCTTCCAGCAGAAACACATTTAAAAATATTAAAAGAGGCTATTCCAGAAGCTTCTTTAAGATTAAAGAAGGCCGTTATAGCTGAAACAGGGGAGGACCCTTGGGGTATAGAATCAATTTTAAACGCAGGTAAGGAGAAATAGAATGAACATACCAGATAAAGTATTTATATATTTTGACAAGAACGGGCTAAAGGCTTGGAAGCCAATAACAGAACAGCCGCGTGAAAGCGATAAATTATTTTACTCAGAAGCCGAATACGACGCAGGCATAAAACAAGCCAAGCAGGAACAGATGGATATTGACGCAAATATAGCCTACGAATATCTGGCTGTTTATGAAGTCAATGTCGTAAAACCATCAAGAATTGGAATTATGGAAGCCATCCTAAACGCAGGTAAGGAGAAATAGAATGAGTGATACATCAATAGGCAAGGATTACTTCGAGACTCTACCAATCGGAACAAAATTCAGACGAATAGAGATCGAGGATAAATTAGGCTTAAGACACAAATCATTAGCCTGGATGATTACCGATCTTAAAAACCAGGGCAGGATTATTGTTAGCCACTATATTAAGCACGAGGTTAAAGGCTGTAGAGTACCTGTGTTTGAAAAGGTTGAGCAAAAGATCAATACCGATCTATACCCAATAGACAGGTTTATTTACTCGCCTTTAATCCGTTTATAAAAATAAAAGGATACAATCACGACCACGGAAGGCATTACAGCTTTAAATAACAGGTCTAACAGGAATACATGACCCTTTATATCTAAAGCGCCTAAAATACCCGCTAACAGCGTTAGAATAGCCCATATACCCACTATAATTAAAGCGATTAAACGCCTTGCTAAATTCTGTGGTTGTGTGGCTTCCTGGTATTTAATCCAGAGCTTTAAGCCCTCTCGTGAAGCATCGGCCTTTTCTTCATCGGTATAAACTAATTTATCTATTCCTGATGAGATACCATCAACTGTTTTGTCTGCGGCTTTAGAACCACCAAATAACCAACCTAGCATTTTCCGTACCTCTCAGGATAAACAGGAAAGTATTTAGAATACCGACACAAGGAAGAATCATAAATAAAAACTTTGATACCTCTACCCCTGGCGAATCCGATCAAGTATTCAAAGTTAGCCCTCTGATACTGATACTCATCATCTGCATCCATCTTAATCCCCCAAATATGAATTTCTTCAGGGTGATTGCTGATCGCAGTATCTAGCATATAAGCCGCTGATGATTCCAAATAATCAGACTCAGGAGTGAGTAATATTTCTTTATTGAAAACCCCTAATTGATTCACATAAACAGGTTTATTCGATTGATTAACATCAAATATCAGATTTGGCTTGCGATGTTCGATGGTTTCGTGTGGTTCAAATAAGAAGTCAAAGAAATCTCTTAATAATCCATCCCATGCCAATCCGTAGTATTCATCACAGATAGAGAAATCAGGTCGCCGGCCAGGAGCCGGGCCTACAATGCCTATTTTCATATCAACCTCTATTAATACGATTTTCTAAAATATCAAGGCGCTTTATACATTCCTTAATCTCCCACTCAAGCCGGTTGATCTTGCCTCTCATCGCCTGATCCCTTTCTATTGTTCTGGCTTCGAGTCTAGCACCGTCTAGCCCTGTAAATGGATCAGGCCGATACTTGTTAGGATCGACAGCACCGATAAGATGGCCTGCATTGCCACCAAATATAACAACCAGTGCTGCCAGAATGATTTTTTTATTCTCATCCACATAGAATCCTCAGGGGTTGAATATAACAATCTCACCATCCCTTTTGCTTGTGATTTCAACATGAACCCACCCAGGTGTATGATCTATCCCCTCCATCCTTGAGATGAAAGGATATTTCTCTTGATTGTTTAAAATATGATAATAAAGCTTCTCATTGCTTATCTGACGTGGTTTTAAATCAAACCCACACCCGAACCTATGCGCAGAGAATAACGCCCCTGTAGAGCTATCAGGAGTCCTTAAACCGCTATTTAAGTAAGAGCCTGCATACATCCAGTCATTAATCGTGATTGTGCCTGCATATTCTCTTAATAAGTCTAAAGTCTCACCTGTATTGGGATGAATAAAATCAGCACACCTCGCGCCGATAGCCGGGTGATTATAGATATCCGGGTGTACTAATTCCTTTAGATCAAAGTGTTCTGAATACTTCATCCTGTAAATGTCCAAGTGCCAATATGATTATCTTCGCTTGCTGGTAATAAGTCACCGCTTGATAGCGCCCAATCAGTTCCGCTAGAACCGTCATTTGTTAGAAAATCTGAATATGTTTTTTGTTCTAGTAGAATAATTGGCGAGCTAACAGCGGTGGCTATTGAATCAAACTTTCTAAAGATTGTTCCGTTTTGATCAAAATCGTACATCTCAGCTATATATTTTGCAGTAAGCTCACCAGTTGATGATACATAGTCAGTTGTGAAGTTATTGCCGATATAAATCTGATCTATATTTGCTGTTATTTTATCAGTTCCAGATACCCTCGATCCTAAATTCCAGCCAGCACCCTCAAGATCAATAATTGCGCTTGCCGTAGGTGTGCTTGTTGCAACCTCAACTAAATCATAATAAACCTTATTAAAACCTGCAACAGAATCAATCACCCAATCAAAAGATACCCACCCATCAGATATTAAAAATGCTTTCGCTGGATTTGCTGTAGCCACTAGAGCGCCGGCTGCTGTCTCAGCTCTAAATGTCAACCTGCCGTTTGTTTCTTGTCTAATATAAACATGGCCTATAGTGCCGCCTGATTCCCTGAGAATATAACCCTGTGATGGTGTGTCATCACCTGCATAAAACCAACCGTGGACGATTAATTTTGTCGAGCTATACCCGGAACCTGATAAGCTTGGCCCTGTTAAATACGTTAAACCATCAAAATACATACTCATAATCATTTACCTGTTAAATTTGTGTAGTTAGTCCGACTAATTGATGCTTGTATCGCTCTGGATTTAAAGGCATTTATATCAGTTATATGAACACCATCAGCACGATTAAAATCTATACTTTCAACATAGACCGCATAAGGCAAATGACGGCAAGCATCTATCTGGTATCGCCTCACTTCGTGAAGTTCATCAGGGTCAGTGATTGCAGTTAAATGCTGCGCGGTTAATCCCACCGTAATTATAAAATTTCGATCAATTGTTACATTTTCCAAAACGCCTAGCTCAGTATGTACGGCTTCCTTTATGTATTTAATAAACTCTCGAAAAAAAGCGTACTGAGCAACGGTTGCCGCTTGTGCGTTGCCGTTGCCTTGCATCCAGTGAAAATGCCTGACATTCACATATTTACCTAAATCAGTTTGTGTTTTTATGTCACTAGCGAAAGCCTCCCACATGCCGGCCCGTCTAACTGTGATTGTACCTGTCGCAGTAGTCGTATGCGTGATTGGAACCTGGAATTTTAAAATATTAGTCGGACTGCCTTGTGTATTTGTATATACACCGTTCCACTCTGTAGTCGTTGAGCCTTCTATGATTATTCTGACTTTCGCATCGTACTGATTAAAAACACCGGCGCCTCCCGTTAGTGTGGCGTTTCCAGCTCCGTCATGCACCAGAGTTACAACCGCAATCTGCGGATCTGTATCTATAGAAAACTCTTGAGCGCCTCCTGAATTATACCAGTTAGTGAGCGTCTTTCCTGGGTGCGGTGCTTCTGAATACGCTGGATTTGGCACACCTAGCTCACTTAACGCCGCAACAGTATCTCCACTAACTGCTTCGTCTGAATTGCTTTGTCCAGCATGAAGATCAATATTAACCAATGGAGAAGATTTTTTAACATACTGCCCATACCCCATCACATGACCTGTCCTACCAATAATGTTAGTCTTTAGTTTATGTTGTATTAATTGCTTCATCTAAACACCTTGTAATTACTTTGTATCTATGATGGTACTAATGTGCGGATTTGTTTTTTCTTTTTGGCATAATATCTACTCAGTCAATTCATCTATTTATTCTGTGCCACTATAAGCCACGCCGGCCCTTGAGCCGACAACTGATGCGGGTTGAGACATAGGCACAGCCCCTAAAAGACTGGCCCATCGACTATCGCCGCCTGATTGTAAATATTTGCTATATGGGTATCTTAACGCAATCCCACTCAATGCCGCACTCGGTTCAGTTGCTAACATAGGTAACCATTGATTAACGCCAGTACTTGAGCCTTCAACGACTCTCGGCATACCGCCAAATTCACGCGCCATTCTAACAAGATCATAATAATCAGATGTGTTTCTATCTCTAAAGAAACCGCCCTTATCTATCCTGGTTAGATTATTGCCTAATGTCTGCGGGTTCACATTACCATTTGTTACAGCTTTGCCTTTCTCTAAAGCTTTAAGATTCTTCCATTGAGTACCCGCCACCCTCAAGGCATCGGCTGCATCTGGCGCGGCTTTTTGTAGAGATTTGTTTAATAACAATTGAGCCTCTATAAGATCCTCAGCAATGTTCGGATTGTTCGCAAATGCGCCCCTGATATCTTTGTTTAGTTTAGTTGATATCTTGTTAAATTCTTTTCCTGTTAGCTTTCCAAGCTCTAACCCTGGGTACTTTTTAAAGTAATTCCTAAAGAACATCTCACCCTCTGTCGACATATTTTCCATTGTCTCTGCAAGTGTCCGAGAATCCACCGGCACAGAATCAACGCCTTTTGCTACATCATCATAGACTTTGCCAATTCTATCCGCTGCTCGTGCAAATGCGTCCCCTCTAATTTCTTCGCCCACCTCTCCGATAGACTCCAAAGCCGCTTTATTTAAAAGCTTCTGGTTCATTTCTTCACCAGCTTCAGTCAATCCAGAGGTGAAAGGGGACTGTCTTGCGCTCTGCTCGATCTGTTTAAATGCTTTGTTCTGTGTTCGCATACCTGGCGTTAATGTGTAGCCCAGTTCATCAGCACGATCAATTAATCTTTGTTGGCCTGATTGTATGCTCTTCTGTAAGGCTCTATTCCTTGAGGCTGTGCCTGATATCATGTTAAAGACTCTAGGAGCCATACGGCCTACCATATTGCCTCCAACAGCCCAAGAAGCACCAGATAGCGCACCCTCTACCGCATTTTGGTTATCAATCATACCTAAACTAGAACCTATACCAGCCTGTGTTAGTAAACCACCTGATAAGGGGATAGTTGATAAAGCCGGTAGCATCTCACCGACCATAGTTTGCCCAGGTCGGGCGGCTTTCAAATTGTCGTAGTATTGCTGCTCAATTGCTTGATTACTTCGCATTTCCTGTGAAGCTTGATCGTCACCTGTAGCCGAGTAATAAAGATCAGCAATGTTTCTGCCGTAGTCGGTCAATTGCTTACCCGCACCAATCATCGCGGTTTCTAATCCTTTCGGTACAGATACGTCATTACCGAAGATATTTAGAGAGCCGCTTAAATTCCGCTCACCCATTTGAGCTTGATCATTCTCAACAATCTGCATGAGTTCACTATCTGGAATCTGGCTAAAGTCAGAAATTCCAGCAATGGCGGCCAATTCTTCATCGCTTATATCTTCATACATAATCTATCTCTGTATAGTTCCACGCATTGGGACTTTGCGCTTCCTTTCTTCAAGTAATTGCCTGGCCTGTTCAGGTGTGATTTTTTCACCTGTTGAGGTTATTACTGCGCCGCCCGGTGGATTTGGTGGCTTGTCCTTTGCAATTTGAGGCATAGCAAAAGGATCTAAATTAGTCGCGCCTGATCTGATTTGACTTAATGGCACATTCTGTTCAGTAGCGATTAAATCATATTGAGCCGCTATTCTGTTGGCATCTTCAAGCCTGCCACTCATTATCGAAGTCATAACCTCGGCAATAGCTTTTCTGGCTTCTGGCCCTAATGAAGATTTGCCCCTCAATTTATTAACCATGCCTACAAGTGAATCAGCTACGCCGCCCGTTTGCTGTGCTGCATCTTGCTCATTCTCTCTAACCACTGATCGAGGGTCTAAGGCTTTCATAAATGAGAATACCGCAGCTAAAGAACCCGCACCTGAATCATTCTGCAATGCGTTGATCGTGGTGTTATAGGCTGTTCGCGCCTCATTAAATGACTGTAATTGCTTAGTTCGTTCAGTTCTTAGCTTATTGCCCTGATCGGTAAAATACTTGGTTAAATCACTCTCGGCTTTTGTCCTGGCCTGGAATGTCTGCGCCTGCTGCGCCTGCTGGTTTAACTGTGGCGAAAGCAGAGATTGTATTTCTTGTGGTGATACTCCGCCAGCTTGTAGGTTTGCAATGGCTTGAGTCTGTTGATTAACACCACCTAATAGACCAGTGCCAAGCATTTGACGCTGTTCACCTTGCTGCAGTGGGCCTTGCTGCTCCCACTGAGTACCGATATTGGCATTCAGGAGATTTTGTTTTTTCTTTGTGTTTTGTCCGGTCTGATAATCTGCATACTCATCAAGGCCCCACTTTCCGAGGCCCGCAAGTATTAACCCGCCGAGAAGTGGTAATGGCATCTTAACTGCCTCCCTTGATTGGTAGACCAACATTCCAGCCGCTTCCAGAACTTGAACCACCTAATACAGTCGGTGAGCCAATTAATGAAGCGTACTGGGATATTGGGTTGAATTGATTAGACCAGTAAGCCTGCTCTGGTGCGTAACCTAAATTAGATAACTGTGGAGCCATTCCAAGCATCTGATTAGTGTATTGGTCTGCATTGGCATAAGCACTACCCATCTGACCTAAAGCACCCAGTTGATTCTGCATCATATTCTGGAAGTTATTAGAGTACATCTGGTTTACAAAGTCCGCGCTCTGCCTATTCGCATCACCTGCTGCAAGCCCTTGAGCGATACCCTGGCGACTACCGCCCGAAGTATTAGTCATGGCTGCGCCTGAATTAATGCCCGGCATGATATTCTGGTTAAAGTTACGACTGATATCACCTAAACCGGCCTGAATAGCACCCTGTAAGCCCTGGTTTTGATATGCGCCTGAAGCCATATTCTGTAAATATGGGTTATTGGCAAATTGGCCAGAAAAGCCACCACCTAAGCTATTTTGTATAGCCGGCAATGCACCCTGTGAGACTTGCGAGGCATAATCATAGCCCGCGCCACCTGGCGCACCTGAATTAAATAGGTTTTGTGCCTGACTGTATAGGCTGGTTAAATATGGACTTTGTTCGCTCCATACTGATGCAGGGTTGCTTTGTTGCTCATTCTTACCCAGGCTCATTGTAGTTTCCTCGTTAAAACAGTATAACCGTAGTCATAACCGTATCTTTTAAGCTTCTTTTCCCAGCCTCGACGACCATTGATATAGATCGCATCGCAGCCCTGTTCAATCGCCAGATGTTCAGCGACCTGCATAAATTCATCTAACCAGGCATCGATCTCAGTACCGCCGGCAGTCATTAAACACATAACTTTTTTTTGTGGTTTCTCTGATATCTCCATAGTGACTACGGATAATATCTCGCCCTGGTAACTCATCACGATCGGTACTACTTGATGAGATTTTATCATTTGATAAATATCAATAATAGTCATTTCACCCTGGGCGAAATCAAGCCCTTTCTGGATAAATGGCGCAATATCATCCCACGCCTGATCTAAGTAGGCCGTTTCTACACCATAAATATCAATATCGCTCATGCGTTCACCAAAATTAAATCAAAGCCCGCTGATATATCCGTGTTATTCGCCGAGGCATCAGCCGTGATCTTTATATCTGTTTTAGCATTAAATGATGGGTAAGGCTCGTATTGATGCTGGAAATGACTTGTACCCGCGCCAACACTGGCTGTGGTGGTTTGAACCCTGAACACGCCACCCTCTGAACGAGCAAACATATCAAAGTTACACGAGCCACTAGTAACGCTTCGATTCATATCGCACCAAAAATTAGTCAAATAGGCTTTCTTGTTTGCCGGAACCGTATAAATCGCCATTAAGGTTTGCTCAAAGCCTAATGTTATTTGTGCTCTTAAATTAGCCGCTGTAAAACTGGTTGTGACCGCACCTACGCCGCATTGAATATTACCCGCCGCTGCTGTGCTATCGATGTTCTTCATTCTAAAGACACGGATTAACGGGGTATCCAGAGCCACGCCAGTTGTCCCGGTCAATGTTTTAGTCTGTGTGACCTCTTCCCAATTAGCATCTAATCCCTGCACTTCAATATTAACGGTATCCGCTGCATCTGAGACAATATGAGTGATATCTGCCGTGGTTGAATAAGTGTAAGTTTGACCGCCTATCGCCGTGGTTCCACCATCCCATACATCGGCTCTAGTACCGCTATCCACATCAGTATTACGCCCAAACTTATTAACATAAGCATAGCCAGGCTTACCCATTGAGATATCCAGCATATTTATAGACATATTTTCCTCAATAATACCCAGTTCATCTCTAAGTCTTTGCAGTTCATCATTTATAAATCGCCTTAAATCTCCGCTATCCTCTGGGACTGGATTTGGAGTGTACATTAATGCTTACCACTGTAATTAAAGTCAAAACTAAACCCATGGCACTTCCAGTGCGTATCCGTGTCCTGCGTTCTCATTCGGATAGATATATAGCGCCCTTTCTCAGTAAAATAAGCCTCTCTGTCAGTCCCTACCACATAAGCCACCTCTGACGACCATGAGATCGTATCATCTGGCATATTCTGTGTGCCGATACGGATATAAATGGTAGTCCCTGCATTAGCAGTGATTCTGGGTGTAACAGATGAAATCAGCTTGATCTGATCCTCATCACCCAGGGCCATTGTTAGCTTTTCAAGTTTAGAGGGCATCGCTACACCGTCTATGTCGTTAGTTTCTTCCAGGGTATTAATTGCCAGGGTTGCTGCACTCGCTAAAGAATCAGCTGTGGCATTTGCGCTTGCAGGACTATAGGTTGTTCCGGCATAACTGGCATAAGTACCTGTAGAGGCTGCATAAGTCGGTGAGGCAATAAAGTTGGTTAAACCTGCGGCAATATGCCTTGAATCTGGTAGGCTTCTAAACGTCCAGCTATTATCCTCCCAGTTCCATATCGCCGCCTTATTGGAATAAGTCGAGCCTGATTCTGGATAACATAACCAGATTTCATTTAACTGGTCATTTCTCACCACGTAACTGCTAGGGCTATTGGTTGAATCGATATCATTAAATATCTTATTTCTTACTCGCTTATTCGCAATACTCTCGATATTCTGACCATCAAATAAGTAGATATCACCATCACCAAATACAAAATGCCGGCCCTTAAACTCAGTCACACAATTCTTAGCTAATAGTCCTGAATTGACCTGAACCTTATCAACTCGCATAACTGAAGAACCGCCTATTAATCGCATTAAATAGATGGAATGCGTCTTATATATAACGAACATATCCCTTAACTGGCAACCGTCTACGATCTCGCCTCTATCATCCGTCAGGTAAGCGTCACCCGCTAAAGTAGTGGGATCGGCAATATCCCAACTCGCAGGCAAAGCCCCTGCATCGGATGAGTCAGACCAGATCAGTCTATTTACCTGCTCTGTGCCTGACTCTGTGATGTTTAAGGCAATGAGAAAGCTTCTAAAGGGTCTTATTGCTTCACAAGTGGTAGAGGCAGGGAAAGCAGGTAAAGCAGCCACATCGCTTGCTAGCGACTTATCCCAGTACCAGGGCGCATCCACTGTATTATTTAATATAGGCAATGTGTTGAATAATGTTGCATCCCAATTTGTACCAGACGCAACAGTTGCAACATTGGATAAATCCGTATCCGTAGCGAAATCGGTAGTTCTTACTAGCCCATCACCCATATAGATCCATCGAGGCGCTGAATGATCGCCATTAAATAATAAATGCGTGGCTTGTTCGGTAATGGTTGTGCCTTCTGTCTCTCCATACATCTTTTCTGCAGCATTATTAGTAAAGCGCATATTTAAGGCATCAGTATAGACAGACTCATCAACATCATGCGGATTAGTGTCAATCGTAACGCCGAAAGGATCTAATTTTATGCGCTCTCTCATAGCAATTGATCTAGCTCCTCTAATGATAAGCTATCATCTATTAATGCCTCATCAACGAAAGCTTTTGCTCTATCTTTTGCATCGACTAATAATGCGTTTCTCAAGGCTTCACCAGCTTTTTTTGTGTTGCCCTTGACTAATAAATCGACAAGCCTTTGACGCTGCTGTGGGGTTGCTCCGCTTATACTTCTAACTAAATCAGCCCATGTAGAGCTTTTAAACATATCACTGTGTTTTTTGCTCGCCAGTAAAACTGCCATTTCTTCTTTAGTTCGGCTCATGCGGTTCTCTGCCATATATAAGTAGTGATATAAGGAGGCATATTTGCATTAGTAGCAGATACACCGCCAGCTGGATTTGCAGTAGTTCCAGATACATCATGCGTATGCGTAACAGTTGCGCCACCTGTGTATAGAATACTGTCTGTGCCTCCGCTGGCGAGAGCGACCCTTGTACCTGAACCGGACGACCCTGTATTTGTAGGTATTGTATGTGTGTGATTTGTACTGTTCCCAGTTGAAGTGTCTGACCAAGTATGAGTATGGTTTACAATAGGGGCATTCGCTGAACCGCCAGTGCCGCTGAATGAGCCGCCCTCGCCGACTATCGTACGACCTGCACCATATGCCGCCCAGGTTCCCACTCCAAAAGTAGTGCCTGGATTTGTCGCGGATGTAGAGATATAAATAGAGCCAACAGGATAGACAAGATTGACCACGCCTTCTAATAAACCACTACCACTGATATCAGTTGAGGTTGCACCATCTAATAAATTTGCTTCGGTTGCTGTCAGTGTTACCGCTGCCGCACCCAGATTGGGAAATGATCCCTGTACTGCGGTCTTGATGTTTCTTATATGATCGTCGCACTCATCAAGCGTATCCACTGCACCTATCGGATTAGCTGCATCTAGATCTTCAATATAAGTAACGCCGGTTTCTAGTCCCATTATGACACCTGTATGCTTGGCAGGATGTATTTGCCTTTCTGGTTTGATCTATTTGCCGCATCTACCTGTGTAGTGTACGCCGTTAACCAGGTGGCTTGCTGTTCTGCATCCTGTAGATAAATATTAGCCTGAACCATCATTGCCGCCAGGTAAATCATTGGCGTGGTGGTCAGGATTGTATTAGTTGAATTACTGATTAATGTCGGTACTTTCGCATAATAAACCAGTTCTCCCGTATAAGGGTCTGTGGCTTCTATACCGGGTCTAAATTCCAACTGACCAGCAACAATCGTAAATGCCCTGGGATAGCCAGTAGAGTGTGAGTAAGTCGCGTCTAAGACTTGAGGTGTCACCATTCTCAAAGGGTGTCTGCCACCGCTGATCTCAATCTCTAAGGCTCTCAATTCAAGGTAATCAGTTGGAAGATCAAAAAAGGTAGAATTAAACGTCTGAGACTCTCGCTTCTCCATCTCTGACGAGCGAAGATCACGATTAATCATGCCCTCGGCTAATTGACAGAATGAGTCCATCTTAGAGGTTAAATCAGATCGATGCAGCCAGTCTGCTACTTCGGCCTTTAACCCTGTGTAGTTTGAAAAGCTCATACTGCACAACAAGTCGTAGAGGCTGCTGCACCTCCATTGTGATTAGTCCATCCTGCACGCCAGGCATAATACAGTTCTTTTTCTGTTGTTACTGAATAAGGAACCGTACTAATTAAAGCCGATGCGGCTGATGCTGCACGACCCTCACAAAATGCTCTTGCTTCTCGTGGTGCGAAGGCATGATCTGCTGCCGCAACCGCTGAGTCAGGTGTTGAAGTAAATAGGTTGAGCTTTGGCATTGCCGCCTTTCTCCTTTGCATTAAGCCGATAAGGCTTAGATAAAGGGTTTTTCATGAAACGCTTCCAGGCATTAGTTCGCTCTTGAGCGTCTTTTGAATCTAAATCCGGTAACAGTAGGCCAAGGATACGCCGATGATCTTCTGGTATTGATAACATCATCCGACCAAACGACATATCCCTAACACTGTTTTCAGCTTTCGCCATATCTAGATTAAACTGGATTTCTTTGTAATCGCGTTTCTGCATTTCTTTTAAAGCATGAAGTGCATACTTACGTTCACCTTTCTTCAGGTCTATTCTAGGCATGGCTACTCTCTACGCTGTTACTGCTGCTGTGTTATCGATTGAGCAGATCAGGCCATGAGCTTTTTCTGTTGTTACAACCAATGTCCAGTCAACCGCCATTAAGCGGTTATCAGCAAGGCCAGTCTTAGCCAATGTCTCAACACGATAACCATGCAAGTATGAGATTCGTACATGCGCTGGATCGATTAAGAACATAGAGCTTTCATCTGTTGTGTAGTTCTGCTGAATGCGGTTTGGTGTCAATTCAAGGGTGATCCCGAAATCAGTAACAAACACATTCACTGAGCCTTTCGCTGTTGCAGCACCATCGCCCTGACCGGTTTCACTGGTTAAGGTTGCTACTCGCGCAGATGAGCTAAACAGATACTCAGAGAACTTACGAATAACAGCAGGAACCGCCATCGCTACCGTAGGCGAGCCGCCATTCTCATAGCATGACTCTGCAACATCACGAACCTTAGTTTCTGTTAATGCTTCTGCTGTACCAACAGTTGCAGCATCTACAATACCAGTCGAAGTATTGAAGCCACCTGCTGAACCACCAGTACCAAAGTCAACGTTAGTCTCTAACCAGGCATTTAAACCAGCGGATTGACCAGCCACAGAGGAAGTGCCAGCGATAGATGGTAGGTTAGATAAACAACCCGCCTCTACGTCGCGGCGTAACTCTTGTTGGCGCATCATCACATCGTAAGATAGGCGATTGCCATAGCCGATAGTGTCTGACTCAATAGCACGAGTCGAAACACGCACAGTTTTACCAGAGATTTGAGAGTGATTACCTACACGACCACCCAGACTATTGGTGAATGTTGGCGCATCTTGACCATCAACCAGTTTATTGGTGATTACAGGAGCCTCTAAGCTGTCTTGCGTCCATTCGCAATACTCGTTACCGTGGGTATCTGTGCCTGCAAGGTCAGTGAATGGCAGTGGAATTCGGGAAATATCCCAAATTTGCTGCATCACGCTTTCATTGATTAAGCCATTATAAGCTTGCGAGCTTAAATTATAGCTATCGATATTTGCTGTACTCATTAGATTTATCCTCTATTTACAAGTAAGGCATTCACGGCTGACACTTTGTCTTTAGTTTGTCCGTTTCGTGCCTTTTCAGTTAAACGCTTGAGAGAGGCTTTTCTACCAGCTTGGCTGTTCTGTACTGCTTGAGGCTTTAAGACCTTAGGCGCGGTATCTATCCGCTTACCCTTTGCATTCCCTTTCATCTGATACAGTTTTGAAGCTTCTATCAGCATATGCATTAATCTTGAATCGCTTACATAGTTCAGATCATTAGGGGTAAATCCGAACTGACTAATAAAACCACTCAATTGCTCTGCTGTTTCTGCTCGTTTTGCATCGTCTTTCAGTTCAGGTAGCTTATTAAACAGTTCTTGCTGTTGCTTGGCTCTAAGCTGTGTTTCTTTTTGCTCAATTACCTGGTTAATGTTGTTTAACTGGTAACTGGCCTGCTCATAGCCGTTTTTAAGCTCTGTTTGTTTAGCCGCCCACTCTGCCGGGTTGCTATGCCTTAAAGACTCCAGTTCATGGCTGCGCATCTGCTGTTGAATCATCATTAATGTGGCTTGTGCCTGTATCATTTCTGGATGAATCGGCGGTGTTTGCTGTAGCTTCTCAGCCTCGGCCTGGATCTGACTTCTCTCTGTTTCAAGCTGTTGCTTAGCCTCTGCTATATCCCTGTTCTCCTGGTAAAAGTTTTTTAACTCGCCAAGTGAGACAGGATCGGCATTAGGTAAAGCGATATTCAACGCATACATATCCTCGATGGGGATATCTAGCTCATCAGCCAGGTTATTTAACGTATCAATATCTTGTGAGGTAGCTTCAACCTCGTTTTCCAGCGTTTCACTGGTTGCCTTCTCAGGCTCTTGCGGCTCAATCTCTTGAGTTGTATCTGTCTGAGTTTCCTCAGTAGTGACCTCTTCAGGACTGGCTAAAGCAGCATTTAAAATATCTGCTACGCCTTGTTGTGGATTATCCATCCTCTGTACCCCTTATAGTATTAATCATTGCAAATTGCAAGTCTGATAATGCCTGTAGTTTGCTGTGTATCGCCTCCCTGGCTTCCTGCGTATCCGCAGCTTTCCATTCGTTAAAGTATTTAGCCTCTAATCTCTTACAGGCTGTTTTAGTGCTATTGGTCAACCTCTCGGTTAGGCTCTGCATATTCGCTCTCTTGTGTGAATTTCATTTGTGCTAATTCAAGATCAGTCGTAGCTTTACCTATGATCTTGGCTTCCTCTATCTCAGCTTTAAGCATCATCTCATCATATTTCTGCTTTAATTCATCATATTTCAGTTTGAGCTCTTCCTGGTCATTCTTGGCATTGCGTTGAACCTCGGCTATTTGTACACCAATCATCTGGTTCTGTAGTTGCATCTGCTCCATCTGTTGCTGTTGCATTTGCTGTGCCTTGCCCTGTGACGCTTGTTGAGCCTGGTCGCTTGATGGGTCTATCCAGTATTTCTCAGGGTGATCGATACCAGACATGCGAGAATGATCTAATATAGCCCTGAATAATCCATCCTTGTCTGCAATTACACCCTCATAGCCCATTTGCATATATTGTTCTTGTTTAGCAATGATCTTCTCTATTGCCACTTGCTGAACCATGCGTTCAGTCTTAGTTAAACCAACAGATATATTAATCTGTTCCCTGTCTAACCATTCTGATGGGTTTGTCTGTGACCAGTTACCGTTTATCTTGGCTTGTAACTCTTCTTTGAAATATAACTTTAAGAATTTATGAACCAGTAAATAAATAGAACTGATGAGCGTTTCTGATAGGTTTTTAGTTACCAATGCGCCTATCTGTTCGAGGTTGGCTACTATTGTATTAACGCCAGCATCACCCACGTTATGCGGAGTGTTCATTTGCTGAGTCTGTAGGTCGAGTGCTGATCCTGTGCGCTCTGTTCTGACTTTATCAAGGTACTCTAACCCCATTGCGCAGGATGGGCCGATATCATTTGTAGGCATTTCTTCCAGTGCGCCCATATGCTTAACACGGATAACACCCGTAGATCGACCGTTTAACAGGTCATCCATGTTTGTATCTTCCTCCATAGCCTTATATTTCTTGTGATTGCCCTTAATCGCGTTATCAATCCACTGTCTTAGGAATAAAGTCTTACCGTCCTGGATGTTCTTCAATAGATCATAGATAGATAGCCCATAGAATCTATGGCCCATTAAGAAGCCAGTACCAGAGGCATAAGGAATACAAGGGACTTCTTCTGTTTCTATCAAATTACTCCCACAGGTTAAGACCTTTCTTAATTCCGCTATCCCATCACCATCATAGTCAATGCGAATATAGTGCTCTTCCAGTTCTACCACGTGCATTGATGGGTGGTCATTGCTGAAATTCTGCTCATCCTGCACTTGATTACGGGTGATAGAGTCTGCTTTCGTATCTGATGTGGCCCTGGGTAGCTCCATTACGATCTTTGCATCGTATCCTTCCTCGATTAGATCACTCTTGGTTTTCCAGAATCGCTCTCTACAGTAAGTAGTATCTTCTACATAGGGAGATTTAAGATCACTAGACACGCTAAAGTTTTCAGGCGCAACATTGGAGACAACTAGTTTTCTTTTAGTCCTTACCCGCTTGATAGTTACATCGCCTGTCTTTTCATCAAACTTAGTCGGGATTACTTCCTCATTCTGTGACTGTGGCTGTAAAACCTTCACGATCTCAATATCGTTTAATCCCTGGTATTTCTCTGTTTCAATATCTTCCTTAACATCGACATAAACCTTAACCACTGCATTTTTACTTAAAAGAGCGTCTTTAATCGCTGTCTCAAGCATCACAAAGCCTTTGTTCTTCTCCATCACTACATAGTTACAGAAGTCACTCTCTGTCCTGGCCTGTGTTTCATCATCCTCATTCTCCGCCTCAAACTGAACAACTGTGTCCTGGGCGAAGGCCGGCATGATCTGCGCTAACATAGCATGTACTGTATCTGCCACATCCATAGAGATGATATCCGAACATCCATCCTGCTCATCACCTCTTGCTCTTCCTAAATAGTAATCCAGTGATTTAGTGCGACTTTCCGTTAGTTCGTCGGCTGATGTTTCACTACCCATTGCCCGGCTTGATTGATGTTGACACTCAGCGACAAGCTCAATATCGGTCATTTTTTTCGGTTTCATCGTGTTACCCTATCTAGTCGAGAGTAATCAAGGGGTTTTCCCCAGCTCTCAGAAATTGATTTATTGGCAAAAGCATAGACTAAAGCATCTGCCATACCCGGAGACCTTAAGCCTCTGCGTTTCATATCTTGCTTGGATTCTAGCAGAATTAAGCTATTACGGTTTCCGCGCTTGCGCTGCACCCTGGTTAGCTCTGCTTTAAGTAGTTTTATGTCTTTAATATCTGAACAAATAGAGATCATCTCATCAGGGTTGATGTATTCCCCTTTCTCGATAGCTCTATAAGTATTCTCAAATCTGTCCCTTAGATACCACCACCATTGAGCGCGCTTATTAGCAAAGATATCCAGATTCATTCGATCGTTCTTGTACTTCTGCTGTGGGTCAGATGGTGTCTCTGAACCGCAAAAGCCCTCAACATCTATCACTTCGTTGCCCTGTAAAGCTCTCAGCTTGATTTTAACGCCAGCACCTACGCCAATGGAGTCATAGACTAGATTAGTGCATCTTGAGTCGTATGCAGCCTGCCATGCCTTCTCAGTGCTTTCCTCTAGATCCAGGTGTAACCATGACTCTATACCTGTAACTATTGAGCCGTGGCGGATAACATAGGCTTTATTGTCGTTGCCCTCATCCGCTGGATCGTATCCTAATACCTTCACGCCTCTTGGTTTAAAATTAAGCTTCTTGTGTGCGTCTACTGCTGCATCGAACCATTCAGGCTGAATAACTGAATCTTCATAGTCTGTATTGCATTCACCTTCCCATATATGAAGATATTTCCGGTAGTTGTTCTTCTTGCAGTCCTC
>Ga0209692_10002115_pt1 | contig 23332 bp, 14 predicted proteins | sample tdDd472_FD_187129 | JGI IMG/M metagenome (GOLD analysis project Ga0209692, IMG submission 187129) | Marine sediment microbial communities from the Atlantic coast under amendment with organic carbon and nitrate - tdDd47.2 (SPAdes)... | ecosystem: Environmental > Aquatic > Marine > Coastal >... | reverse complement strand
ACTGCTTGTGGGGAATTTCACTTCCAAAAGGCGAGCTGGCCAGGTTTGGGAAGAACACTATGGTGCCATTCTTGGTTTAATAATTCATCAGATAGACCGTCAGAAACCAGTTGCATTTAAATGCAGCAGAAAAGACAAATACGATTTCTTCTCCAAGATAATGCCATTCTGGTTGAAGCATTCCCTTTTTTCCAAAGTAAATTCTTCCGCAAGTAAAGTCATGTCAACCCTGGCTCGAAACTCTGAAATGAAAACCGGCTTTAACAACAATCTGGCATCAATTGCTCATTATATTGTTAACTACGAGCGCATATTAGAACTTGGAACAAGCGGTATCATCAGCGAAGTCGAGAAAAAACGCAGGGAAAAGCCTGAAAACAATAAACATGTTTATGACGGTATCATTATCGCTTTAAAGGGACTCGAGCTTTTTGCTGAAAGATATGCTGATGAGCTGAATAGTCTGAGCCTAAAAGAAACAAGCCCCTCGCGTCGCAAGGAACTTGAAGAAATGGCAACAATATGCAGACGAGTTCCAAAGTATCCGGCCAAAACTTATCATGAAGCACTTCAGAGCATGATGTTTTTGCATATTGCCCTATGTTTGGAAAGTTTTGAAAACGCTGTATCCCCCGGCCGTCTGGATCAGATTTTATATCCCTACTACAAAAAAGATAAAGAGGCCGGAATAATTGACTATCAAAAAGCCAAAGAGCTTCTGGCTCTGTTTATTCTGAAAATGGATGAAGCGATTTTGATAAACGATGGTGACACTTACTTAAGAATGGGCAGATTATTTGAAACAATGTCAACCGATCAGACAGTTACCGCGGGAGGTCTTGGAAAGGACGGCAAAGACGCCACCAACGAACTAACCTATGCACTTCTTGACATCTGTGAATTACAGCCCTATGCAGTAAATATGACGGCCAGGATTCATCAGGACAGTCCTGTTGAGTACCTCGACAGACTGGCTGAGGTTTATATAAATGGCTCGCCCATGCCTGCACTATATAATGATGAACTTTACATAGATACTCTTCAGAAACATTACGACACGAAAATTGAGGATGCCCGCAATTATGCTATTGTCGGATGCGTCGAGCCAAACGCATCGGATGATCACTTTGGCAATACTGATTGCGCGAACATGAATGTGACCTTGCCATTTTTACAGGCTTTAAAAGGCGAGCAAGATGACCTATGGAATTATGACCTTCCAGATAAAATAGAAAAACTTTCCACTAAATTTTTTGAATACAACTTCAAGGAAAAAGGCAAAGCATCCAAAACTGTTTTTGCAGCTTACAACAAACTACGCAATCTTTATAAGGAAAAAAGAAGTTCTAAACCAACTCCCCCTAAAAATATGGAAGAACTTCTTGAGCGTTTTCAAGTACGTTTGAATCATCTGGCTACTTCCATTTTAACCGACCACCAGCAGATTGAAAAAGCCATCAGAGAAAATTTCACCACCCCTCTTGCATCGTCACTTTCCAAAGGTTGTATTGAAAGCGGAAAAGATATCAACGAAGGAGGCGCGACCTTTAACAGCAGTGGTATTCAGGCAGTAGGGATCACCGATGTAGCGGATTCTCTGCATGCCATAAATGAAGTGGTATACAACCAAAAGTTGTACTCGATAGATGACATAGTAGAGGCAATAGATAGTAATTTTGTTGGGCAAATTTTCGACCAGATCAGAGATGCGTTGCTTGCTGTTCCGAAATTTGGTCAGGATGAATCCAAAGAAGCATCAAACTGGGTCAACAAAACATTGCAAGTTTACGTCAATGCACTAAAACAGGTTCCTAATTGCCCCCGAGACGGGATCTATACGGCTGGTTATTATGCTCTTAATGTAAGTGATGTGTACGGCAAAAAAACACCTGCCCTGCCCTCTGGAAGACTTAAAGGTGTTCCACTTGCGAATAGTATCGCCCCTCATTACGGAATGCAGTCTGCGGATCTTTTGTCCTCGCTGAATTCCATTGCAGATGTCGATTTCGCAAATTACGCACCAAACGGCACCACAGTAACCTTCACTATCGACTCTGCTTTGTTCCAGGGCCCGGACGGGGTACGTAACCTCGCAGGAATTTTTAGTACATATTTCAAAAAAGGTGGTATGCAGTTTCAACCTAATGTTATCAACAGAAAAATATTACAGGATGCCTACGACAATCCTGATAAATACCCTCACCTTCTTGTCCGGGTGGCCGGTTACTGCGCATATTTCAATCATCTTTCTGATGATTTGAAGAAGATTATCATCAATAGAACCTGTTATTACTAAGCTGAATCACTGGAATTTATTAAAAATGTTCAATTATCGGAACATTTAGAAACAATTTCGCACCGCAAACAAAATATTTTTCAAGATATGAAATGAAAATAAGGTTGTTCAGTCAAATAGAATTGTTCTATAATCGCTGACGAAGTCATTCCCGTTGTGTATCAAATAACCCTGCATATCGTAAAGCAGGTAAATTAATCAATTTGTCGGGAGACGCTTCATGGTTCCCAACTGTAAGGTGTGCCTTCTTGCGCAAGGAAGACAACACCCTGACTGGAAAACAAGATGGCCTGTGGAAGAATTTTCAATTTTCATTTAAACTGCAAAAACATGCTTGTTTTCTGTTTTCTGCTTTTTTCATTTTTATATCCTCTTAAAAGTCACGCCTGGATGATCTCACACGGTTTCAATAAACCATGCCATGAAACTATGGCAATACAATCCTACGAGTATATTTTTAAAAATGTCAATATGGACAGGATCCATGTGCCAAATGATGAAGCGAGTCGTAAAATATATGAAAACATCTGCGGTTTTATGGATTTGGAAAAGTATGATAATGAGGAGCAATGTTTTTTAATTGCCAGCATGGTACTTGGTGTCAGGCAACCTGATACAGATGGTCATGCAATGCTTAATTTTAATGAAGGACGTGCAATGCACGTGACCGATGAATCCCAGTCTAACCATACACTTAGAACAACAAAGGATGATTGGGAAGAAGGAAACATCAGATCAATATATCGCGCAAGAAAAAGGATTGAAGACAATTTAAGCAAAGTCAAAGAATATGCCAATGTCCCTGAAGAACAACAATATATAAAGGTTGAGCAGTACATAGAATTCTATGGCCCGGTAGATATTATAGTGTTTGCTCCAGTCTATTATATGGGAATTGCCATGCATATATTTCAAGACTCTTTTTCTCACACAATTCGCAGTGACGACCTGAGGCTAATTTATCATGTAATGAATTACACCGATGCAGCCTCTCCCGGTCATGACGAAGAGCGTGACGGCTTTGCCCATTCTGTAAGCATGGACGATTGCTTTGGAGATGCCTGGGAAATTGCAGAGGCAACAACTATTGCCACTGGCGAATTGGTAAGGGCCGTCTATGTTCAAAACTCGTTTGGATTGGATGGAGCCAATCAAGTGGATCAGGTTTTGGACAATTGGATGACATACAAGGAAGGATGCAATATTGAAAATGATTATTGTGAAAGCAAATGGCTCGAATTAGCACAAAAAAGGCAAACCGCACCTATTCTGGAGGAAATATTTGGTTGCAGAATGGGTAATAAGCCTGTCGCATTTTTATTCATTTTTCTTTTATTGCTACCACTTTTACTTATTTTAAGAAATAGCCACAGCCAACAGGATTAAATTATTTTCATGAAGAACCTTCATACTATAATAATGTGTGCGATAGTTTTTGGTTTTGTTATTCTTGCCGAAACAGCATTCTGTTTTTCTGCTGAACCCACTAATATAGAGTCTCCCGCCGTGGATGGTCAGCAAGAACAGAAAAACAACGAGCATGAAAAAGTGGAGCAAAGCCAAAAAACCAGGCAAGATATGGAGCAATTCGATTTACGGCTTGCTCCTAACAAATGGTCTCCTGTCACATTCAAGACTTTTCTGGACAGCTTTTATCTTGTTCTAGAACTCCATGGCTCTGTTTTCACCGACTCATCAAACTCCAGAACAGCTATTGGTGACTCTTTGGGATATGGAATGAAAGTAGGATATCGCTGGGGTTTTATTTCTGCCTTTCTTCATGCGGAACACAACATGTGGGTTTCCAGTGAACATGAAATTAGAGTTGTTGACGGTGCCTTTAATATTGGCCCCGGAATCGAAATAAACTATTTACATGGATATCTTCACTCTTCAATTGCCTTTGGTGCCTCTATTTTGCTTTGGGACACAGTGTTGGATGACGCAGGATCTACCGGGATATTTCTAGATTTCAGACCACTTGGATTGCGCTGGCCTTTGGTAGAATATTTTTCGATAAACCTCGATCCACTTTCATTCGCGCTTATCGTTCCGGTTTTAGATGGATTTCCCCTCGTAATGATGGAGTACAGGACAGTTTTATCAACAGAATTCAATTTTTAAGCATCAATAAACATGAACATTAGCAGCAGATTTAATCAAAACATGTTACCAGCAGTATTACTGGTCATTTCGCTATGTATAACTACCATTTCATGCGTACCAAACCAAACTGAATATAAAAATGAATTAGAATGCGAAGAACTTTGCTCATTGGCAGAAGAATGTTATGCAACTTCAAACTACGAACTGGAAACTTGCACTGCATTTTGTGTTATAGAGGGATGGAGTGCCGAGTGCCTTGATTGCAGATTTATTGATGAATGTGAAAAAAGGGTTGAGTGCGGTTATAAACATTGTGATATGAGACCCTCGGCAGAGGACTGCACGGATTTGTGCAAATCTTTTGAAACCTGCTATGATGAGTATCTTGATATTCAAACCTGTGTAAACAATTGCACCACAAACCGCAACATGTTTGAGTGCGTTCAATGCCTTGACAATACTGATTGCAAAACATTTATTCCATGTGTATATGAACATTGCCGAGGAGAAGAATGGTAAACATGTTTGCAAACAATTTCAACATAATCAATGCCTGTATATTACTATTGTTTATGTTATTAAATTTTACAGCTATGACTGGCTGTGCAGAACAAACAGTAGATTTCGATTTTCAAAACATCAAATGCGATGATAACATTTGTCGAGTCTACGGCACGATTACAGAAGATTTAACAATCACCTCTGACAAGGTTTGGCTTTTGAGAGGAACCGTTTTTATCGGTACCACTGATAATCCCATAACTCTTACTATAGAACCGGGCTCGCTTATCAAGGCAGACTCAAGCATGCACAGTGTTCTTGTGGTACCTGTCAGGTCTAAAATTATTGCCATTGGAAGCAGAAACCAACCAATTGTCTTCACTTCAGATAAACCTGCTGGAGAGCGAAAACCAGGCGACTGGGGCGGAATTGTTATTAATGGCCTGGCCAGCCAAAACTATTGCATGCTCGAAAACCCTCTTCCTCTTACTTGCTCAGCTTTTGGCGAAGGCTTAACCATGGGTTATGGTGGAAATGACAATCACGATAACAGCGGAGTTTTGAGATATGTGCGAATTGAATTTGCAGGACAATATATCAATCCTTTTGCAGATCTTAACGGTCTAACCCTCTATGCGGTTGGTGATCAAACCGAGATAGATTATCTTCAAATACATAAAAGTGGTGATGATGGAGTTGAACTTTTTGGCGGAACTGTAAACCTGAAACACATATTTATAACGGGTGCAAATGACGACTCACTTGATTGGACTGATGGCTGGAGTGGAAAGGGACAGTTTATAATCCTTCAGCAGTATGCAGGTCTCTCGGACAATGGGATTGAGGGAAATAACGTTTATCAAAGAGAACAAACAGCACCTGTATCTCACCCTACCCTGTCCAATCTGACAATAATTGGCACAAATTCAGAAGAATACTCAGACTTTGGAATGCTTATCAGGTCTGGAAGCAAAGGTAATGTTTATTCCTCCATTGTTACAGGTTTCAATCTGGCTTGTTTAAATATAGATGATGAAATAACTTTTGCTCAAGCCGAGAAAGATCCGCTGAATCTTAGTTTCTCTGCATCAATACTGCATTGCAAGACGAATTTTGCAATTAACGATCAACTTGATGATCCTTTTATAGTTTATGAAGATCAATTTAACATTGAAGACTTCTTTAGAAATGGTCAAAATAACCTAACCATTGATCCAGAAATAATTGATCCCTTTAACACCCAAAAACCTGATTTTAAATTAAAGCTCAATTCACCGGCAATAAGTGGTGCAATTATACCGGATGATGATTTTTTTGAAGTTGTAGATTTTATCGGTGCCTACGACATAAACTCCGACTGGATTGAGGGCTGGACCACCAACACTCCAAATTGAACCAATCATCATGAACTATTTGCTATATGGAAAGCTATGCGTGTTATTATTTCAGCAGCATTAAGGTATCATTAATCTCGCTCTTCGCCTCTGGATGCAATTCTTTCAAACATGCTAAAAATCTATTGGCAACACTTTTTATTTCCGGCAATTGTGTTGTTCCCAGCGCAACTTTTAACAAGCCAAACCATGTTTGCAAAGAATTCGCATCCTTTTTCAGGCTTTCCTCAAGCATTTTTCGGGCTTCATCAAATTGTGCAATATCTATCAGACATAACGACACCAAAAAGCGCACCATTTCCAGATTTTGCTCAGTTATGGCTTTTTGGTAATGGTGAAGAGCATCGGCACTATGCCCGGCAGAATGAAGAAACACCCCCCTTACAAGGCAAACATCGGCTTCATTGTCCTTGACCAGACTCAACATGCGCTGGGCATTTTGCAACGCACCATCCTTGATAAAGGCACGGGCCGAAAGCAGACTATGAGTTCTGGCATTATCAAATTTTAACTCAGGATGACTTAACAAACTCAAAGCCTGCGAGGTGTCACCCTTGTTAATACAACTCTCGATGGATGTTGCTATTTCAGATGCATTTTTATCCAACATCGACTGACAACTATCCTCAGTGGTCGTCAATGGTTTTTCCACCAGAAGATCGTAGGTGGCCTCGATACCCAAAAACGAAGATTCACTATCCTGGATACCAGGTTGGGTAAAGTTTACAAAACCCTTACTTGCAAGAAGATTCTTCAGCGTAGTAGAAGGAAGACCAAGCCATCTGCGGTTATGTGTACTTAAGCCACATTGATACCGATAGCTGTCCATAATAGTATCGAGGCTGCTCAACCTTTTATTCTCGCCTTTAATCACACCATCTACCAGAAAATATTTCAAATACCAACCAAAACCGGAATAGCCTATATACAGTTTGCCACCCGGTTTTAGCAAACGATAAAATTCATTGCATATCTTATCATGATCGGTAAACATCATCACACTGTGACATATTATGAAATCGAAATAATTATCGGGATAATCAACTTTCTCGGCTCTGGAATGTTTAAAGATAGCTTTTTGACCAAAAGGATGATTGGCAGCTATAATCTTACTGATCCAAGTGTATTCTACATTAATATCAATTCCATGGGCAAAATCGTTTAACTCCGCCAGTGATAACACCCAATGCCCAGAACCGGAACCAACATCCAAAGCTCGCTTGCCACCTGTGAAACCGATTTTGCCGAGATTGCTGACGTAGTTTCCCTGTCCCTTGTTCCACATCATTTTCGCATAATCAATTGCGTCGCTGTATTTCCGGGAGTTCGGAGTGCCCTCGCATCCGCTTCTCAATTGTTCTAACAGAGCATTCACATCCATATCAGTTTTTTTCAAACCATCAGTCAATGGCAAAATCGTTCATCCTTTTGGGTTTGATGGAAATACTGGTCATGCCAGTAAAATCCGGTGGATTGATTACAATATCATTCACAGTTTTACTATTAAATACTATCCGGGTACGCTCGGGGTCATTTGTATAAAACGCTAATCCCCGACAATCATCGAGTGAAAGCTTTGGAAGCACAGCATTGTCCGGGCTCTTCAGCCCTTTAATTGTAATAGTTGTAACTTCATCTGCATATTCAACGCGGTAGTCCAGATAACGACAAACAAGATTATGTGTGGCCATTCGACTCAGGGTATCCACATACAGCAGGCCATCGTGATGACAATCGGCAATAAATCTCAGATTCGTGATTGCTTGGTCGTCAAGATATGGAGAAACATTGGAAACCTTCTTTTTATTGGCATCAAACATTGCACCCAAATGCTGGTATAAAACCATAGATCCCTGATTCTGGATTAGCTCAACAATGGTGTTTTTGTTGATTTGCTCTCCAAACTGATCAATAACAGAGTTATTAAAACCGCCATAATAACGCCGAATGTTAATCGCGTCCAAACCATCACGCATTATCATTGGAGTCAGTAATCTGTCTTTATCAAGGTTAATTCTGGCAAACTCGGACTTTGGGATTTCCAGATAGTTTTTCTGACTATTGTTGACAAAAGGCACAAAAGCTTTTGTCCCATACATGGCATGGTCTTTAGCATCCTGACCAATAATATGACTAGTTCCACTATCGTTCCATTGCCAGACAAAACGTGTACCGTGTTGTTTCGTTAAATCATAGTGATATTTTTCAGAGCCCGGTTTATCGCCCTCCGCAAATGTTGTCAGACCGGTGGAGTCCAGCATCTGTCCGTTTTCCTCTCCACCATGGCTGGTCCAGACCGGAAAAGACAGATTGCGTTTCTCAAGAATTTCCAGAATAGATTCGGCAAGCTCTCGAGTAAATGGCACTTCCTTTGAAAAGTTACCATATCCATGATTGGTGTCGATATAGCCTTCTTTTATAAGATCATCGAGAAGAGATCTATACTCTCCATCTTCAAGCGATGTTGATTTGAAGTAGGAAAAAGATCCTTTTGGATTGGTCTCGATCATAAACAGGCTGTTCGACATCGGAAGTCCCAGCCCCATCCCCATAGGAGTTTGTTCCCTGGAACTGATAAAGGAAAAGATTACCTTATATGCATCAAAAGTCATCAAATCAATATCACTGGAAATGGAAAATGCGGCCTTGTATGGATAGGGATAAGGTCTCAAACTGACTTCAGCGTTTGAACGGTCAGCAATCCCGGTTTGCAGTAATTCGATCAGAGTGTTTTTGGTCTCAGCCAATCGATTGACAGCATCAGTTGTTTCTTTATCACCGCTTACTGATTCATGTTTCGCTGCTGTAGCCAGTTCCGCAATAGCCTCGTTTTCTGGATACTCAAGCGCCAGTCTAGTAAAAATCTCGGCAGCTATTTGTAAATCGCCACTTTGCTTAAGAACATCCCCCAAATTAAGGGCAGCTTCGATATACAGGGGATCATTTAGCAGTGATTTGAGTAGAAATTCTTTGGCTTGATTAAGATCGCCTTCAACAAAGAACAAAACACCAAGATTGTTCAATATCTCAGGATTTTCAGGATGTTTTGTAATGGCTGATTCCAGAAGTGTCCTGACTTCCTTCATCTTTCCATCGCTAAACAACTCTTCCGCTTTTTTCAGTATAAGTTCCAGATCCAAAGCAAATTTCCTTAATCGTAATCATCGAAAAAACAATTATGTATTAAAAACAGAACATTCATTATAATTCAGCATAAATCCTAACACCCGCAGACCAAATAGTCAAGCAATTAAGCGCACTTATAAATACAGGCCATTTTTATTCACAACATTTGCCGGATGTGGTTTGATTCTGAATTTCACCGTTTCAGAAATTTATTGGTATTTGGATATCCTTGTATTTGCGTATCACTGCTAATAAAACCATTGAATATTTTAAAATGTATTTTCTTAATAAAAGGTGACTGCTTAACAGTTACATAAATTAAAATGTCTTTCAATACTTGAAGGAAAATCAATGAATGAATAACAAGGATTATTTCGATTTGTTTTCTTTTGATTTTTGCGAGTTCTGCTCTGGGACATATACTACTTCACCGCTTGGCAGTCGATAGGCTATACCAAGTCTATGACCATTGCCACTGGCTGTTTCTTTGCTCATTTTATACCGATCTATCTTGACTCCCTTTTTCATAATTATTTCCATGTTTTTCTTGCCGGCATTTTTTACAATGGTAATATCTTCTTCCCCCGTTACAAGGGAAGGATCTGGTAACACGGTAAGCATTGCGATAATCAAAGCAACGGAAAACACCATAGCTACATCAAACAGGTTTGTCAGTGAATTCAATGGATCATCATCGGTGTCGGTCATGAACTTTTTATATCGTGTATCACCATTTCTCATTTGTTGCTCTCTTTGGTAATGATGTTTTTCAGAAATTCGATATCTGCCATATCACGGGCATTCCAGAAATTTGTTACAGCTAAAATAACGTAACACAAAAGTCCAATAAACAAGCCTGCAACTGTAGTGCTAAAGGCTATAATCAGGTCATTTGACATCATCTGAACGTTGCCTTTTGCAAGCCCCATCAGGGCTGATCCCATCGGAATAAGGGTACCCATAAGACCCAGGGCAGGACCTAGACGAATGCCTATACGTAACCAAATATTTCTGCGTTCTGTTTTAAATTCGATATCCATAAAAACACGTTCAAACACTATTTCATCGAAGATCCGGAAACTTGAAACATTGGTAAAGAAATTTTTTATCATAGAGCTAAATCCATTACAGTCTGTTATCTGTAATATCAATTTATCCCTTGCCACCTCATTGTTCGAGGTAATTTCACCTAAAAACTCATGCCTTGCTTTGCGTTTACTAAGCCTTAAAATTAGTTCATGCAGAAAACCTCCAAAAACATAGAGGCTTAAAACCAGTGTAAACATGAGTCCGATGATTACCGGTACCTTCAGGATAATCGTGATGTAATATAAGATAGCGACAAATTGTTCCATTACTTTTTACTTTCATTGTTTTTATGGCGAAGAAATCCTATCAGAATGATGAAAAGGACTAGCATTGATATTATTGCAATCATCTTCATATCCTTGCTGAAAAAGCTTTTTTCACTCTCTTTTTCTACCTTGTCCATTTTTTTTCCTGTCACAGGTTCATTGGCAGGATCATCCGAATTGTTGACAACTTTCTGTTTTGCTATCTGGGATTGGTATTTAGTCGCAAGTTCGGACATTTCTTTTATTCCAGAATTTTCAAGGGTATTACTGACAAATTTTTCAAGTTTGGTATTTCCGCCTTCTTTCATCCCACCTCCGGGCCCATGCTTGACCACAGATTCAGCATATTTTTTTGCTATTTCAATTTTTGTTTTTTCATCTGCATTCCAGTATTGCTTCCGAATAGTTTCGAGCATTGTTACGTTGATTTTCTGCATCGCATACGGATTCGTATTTTCAAACCAGGTATCAATTCCCAGATTTCTTGAGTCATGTAAAAACACATCAGTGATCTGATTCCAGTTGTCGTCCTCGATGGTTTTCTCTCTGGTAATTTCCCATCCCATCATGTTGTTTATGTTTTGTGCAATTATATTGGCACCGGAGTAATTTTCCTTCATCATTTCACTAATCCATTTCGGATTTGTCAACCTTGATCTGAAATCGAATTGCACCACCTGTTTCGCATCGACTATGTTAGCTTCTTCAGGGTCACGAACATCAACGAACATGTATTCCGGTTCTTTTCCAGTCATATGTTTGATTGCCATCGACAGTGTGCCATCAACCCACCAGGCGAATTTATTACCCAGTACATAGTCACGGTTATCATACCAGCTACGTAGAATCAGTTCTGTACCCTGTATGGTAGAATCGAAAGCTTCGCTGGCCATTTCTCCCCAGGCACCTTTGGTGTACACGTGCTTTGAATTCTCCAGATAGACATCTAGCAAATCTTCTCTGCTTTCCCATTCCCCGGTTCTCTCCGTGAGATAGAAGAACCAATCATGGCTATCCAGTATTTCTTCAGGTTTGGCCCCATACATTCTGGCTTGAGAAAGGGTCTCTGCTTTACTTTTGCTGAAACCTTTTTTTAACAGTGATTTCATGGTCCGCTGACTGTTATGGTAAACCGCATTGTTTTTTTCTTTTACTGAAGCTACAAGTCTAATAGCTTTGTCTAGAAGCTTCATCATCTCCGGCAATTCGTCACGATAAATATTTCTGGCAGAGAGAAACACATCAATCCTTGGACGACCAAGTTCGCCTGCCGGGATAAGCTCTATATCTTTTACCCTGTTTTTCAGATCCCAGACAGGACGCACTCCGATAAGGTACATGATTTGAGATTCAACTATACCGTAATCACTGTAGGTAGTAAACGGCACAAGACTAAAGGCGACCTTTTTGGGGTATCGATTTTTTGTCGCAAGTTCATTTTTCAAATACTCACGAATAAGTTTTGTACCTAACTCCCATGAGGCTTTGGTTGGAAGTTCCTGAGGGTTTAGCACATACATATTCTTGCCAGTCGGCACAACCGCCGGGTTGCGTTCAGGATTACCACTTGAACCCGGCATGATGTATTCACCGTTCAAACCAGCTAAAATGTTAACAATTTCATCCGGTGTTTTAAGCAAACCTTTGTATAAAGCAATTGCCATCTCAAAGCTCTCTGAAATCTCTTCAGGAATTTCATCCTCAGGCTTACTGATTCCCACAAACTTGAGTGCTTCTGACAAAGTAGTTTTAGAATCTATCATCAGGTGAAGTATCTGTTTAGCCTTGTTGCGTATTGTTTTTTCACTTTCTGCATCAAGCTGACTATAGCCGAAAAGTGCTGTTGCAGTCTTCAGATACTTTTTACCCATGCAGTAGACCAGCCACTCGAACATTTCATTTTCTGGCGGAACCTCTCCAAGTACATGCATGCCAGCAGGCACCATTTCATTTCCTAAATCATGTAAGTAAAGGGAGATCTTCTCCAGATTCTCAAGACTTGGAGGTTGTTTTGGATCAAGCTTGATATCAAGATCATGTTCAAGATTATTATCAATAGCCTGCTTTGAAATTGTCTGCCCAAATTTTATCTTTAAGGCACCTTCTTCAAGCGTGTTATATTTACTGATTGTCGATTCCAGATTAAGCAGTTCATCCGGCAAACCTGCCTGCATTAAAGGTGGTGGCAAAAAGTTTACCGTAACTGCGTTTGCTCTTCGTCTTGCCGGTAAAATCTCTGCAATATTACTGGATAGCCACGGGTTGATGTTCGGTAAATTACCAATAAGGATATCGGCCCAGTCCGCATTTGATAGAGCAGCCATTTTACCGGGGAAGAGCCATTCTGTTCCATGCGTGCCAAAGTGGACAAGACTGTCAGCCTTGAAAGATTCCTGTAGCCAGAAGTATGTTGCCAAGTAGTTATGTGTAGGAGGCAACAGACTTTCTTTCATGTTGTCCACATGAGTTGTCGCTGTTAAACTTTCGCCTTTGGGAGGCTGTGTAGCAAGAACAATATTTCCAAGACGAATCACCGGAAGCACGATGTACTTTTTCCCTCTGTTCTCCCAAACCATAAGCTTGCCGGGAATCCCCCCCCATTCTTCTAAAACCTGCTTTCTTCTCCATTCAGGAATCTTCTGCTCGAACCAGTTGCGATAGTCATCTTCACTAATCAAGACGGCTTTGCCACTTCTGGCTAGCCTGTCAACATTACCGGGTTCCCATGCCCCCATTTGCCTACCATATTTCATCACCCGTTCAATCAGTGCATTCGTGTCAATAGGTAGATCCTTGACTTTGTATCCCTGTTTATTCATTTCTATCAAAAGCTTATACAAACTCTCAGGGGCATTGAGATTATGAGCAGGACCACTCATTAAACCGCCTTTATCTGCCTCGTTATCATATATTATTATTCCTATCTTTTTTTCTTCATTTTTCAAACGTTGCAGATTTATCCATTTTTTGCTGCGCTCGGCTATGTGTCTGATTCTATCTGGGATAGGAATTATTTCATCCCCGGTGCTACCTCCAAACTCTGTGCCTCCAGCAGTTAAAGTTTCTGTAGAACCTTTGATTTCCGCACTTACAATAAGATGAAACATTTCCGATTTTTTCATGCCGGTTTTGTTGTTGTTGCGCCACTTTTCAATTGAATCATCCATAAACCAGAGTGAATGGATACGTGGAACATTTAGCTTCTTCCAAAATTCCGCAGATTCACCTGTGTGGGAAGTCATAATTACAAGGTTTGGCTTATATTCTACTAATCTTTTCTTGAAATCCGCATCATCTGCAACTAAAACCAAGGTCAGCATACCGCGCTTTTCAAGTTCTTCAACTAGAGCCTTGATAACTTTCGGTTGGTGAAAATTCACGTGATGTCGCCAGGAACCTATTACCACTTTAGGAGTTTTCTCAATGTCCCAATTGTTCTTCTTTGCCATTTTTAGAAACTGTGAAACAGAGTCAATACGATCATATCCAGGATGAAAGATACGCACTGGATTGTCAGAATTGGGAGGAGCAACTTTCCCGGAATGATTAAAATAATTTATCAGGACGTACTTGACCATGTCCTGCATTGATTTGTTTGAAAGACCATAGTAGGAAGCCATTTTCTTATCAAACGTAATATTTTTTTCTCCCACCCACGAAGCCCACATCTGACAAATAGGAGGTGGGCCGACACAGAATATTTTTAAGTCGGGGTTTTGCTTCTTTGCAGTGCCAATAGCTTTTTTATATTCTTTCTCCAGATCTTTACCAGCAAATGAAGTAATTATGACATCCATTTTTGAAAGATCCGGCACTCGATTTTGCGTAAACATATCGCTGTTTAGCCGCACCATGTTAACGCCAAGTTGCTCTTCGCTTTCCTTCATGGCTTTAAAGGCACCGCCAGGCATTCCTATTACGGCAAAATTTATTTTATTGGTAGTATTGTTTTCAGTTTGCGCAAAAGCTGCAAAAGAACACGAAAGACAAAACAGCACAAGCAATACTGCTATAGTTTTAAATCGAGGCATATTATTACTCCAAAAGCGGCGGGATGTTATGTCTATTTGTTACATCTCGAAAGTCAGATAACCGTTTGCAAGAATGCCGGGTGCTTCTGCAGGAACATTTGGCACACTGTAAATATCGTATTTTTTATTAAGAATATTTTCAATGCTCAATGTCCATTTCAGATGTCTCACAAAACGACCGGAAAGAGACAGGTCAAGCGAAAAGTAATCATCCATCTTTTTAGTATCTGTATTGGCGATATCGGTATAACGCTTTCCTTCGTAACGCAGACTCAGGTCAGCCCTGATCCATTCCTTGTATTTGAATATCACTCCTGCTCTGCCCCTATGACTTGGTACAAACGGAAGATTATTTTCTTCAGTTGTTGGATCATTTTCGTCTTCCAGAATAGTTGACCAGTTAAAAGTGTAACCTGTATAAATAGACAGGAATTTATTTATGTCATAATTCAATTCTGCATCTGCAACCAACATCTGCACCGTGGTTATATTGTCGTATTCAGCAGTGTTTTGGTCAATACTCCTAGAACCAATAAAATCATATCCTCTTGTATAGCTTACAGACACGCGTCCGAGAAGGTTCGGTAAAAACCATTGATCTATACCTAGCTCACCAGAAAGGCTGCTTTCGGGAGTGAGTTCGGGATTTCCATAAAGAACATAGGGGCCCCTTGAAAAAACCGTATAAAGCTCAAAAAGAGTAGGAGCAGCAAAAGAGCGACCAAAGCTTGCTCTTACTGTAGTCATCTTATTGTATCTATATACAAAAGCCAGTTTGGGGTTTACTGTTGTCCAGCTTCTATCCTTATATTTGTTATCCATGATCTCAGCGTTTGCAGGATTGTTATCATAGCTTTCTCCTTCACCGCTTCTGCTGTAATCAAGACGTACCCCAGGTGTAAGCAGGAATTTATGCTTGCCTGAAACAAACTCCATCTCATCCTGTGCAAACAATGATGCAAGAAGCTGGTTCCCTTTAGCGTTGGCGTTTCTGTCTACCAGATAATATTCATGATTCCTGTCAAACAGTGCCCAGGAAGAATCAACACCAACGGAAATAGTATTGAAACCACCTACTTTGAAATTTGTTTGAAATAGCTGCCCTATTTTAGTGATATCATCCTTTTCTGTATGATCCCATGCATCATAAGTGGGAGGGGCCCCTAAATCAACCTGACGCGACATGAACTGACCGTAAACATTAGCTGTCAAATTAGTGTCGTTTGCAAATCTTTTCTCATATCCCAACGTAACCATTGTGGTGCGATTGTTTTGATCAGTATTAAGCAGACCACGACTGTATTTTTCATCAACAAAATTCAAACCAAGCGAAAGCGTGGAACTATCATCTGGCTTTACGTAGAACTTACCAGAAAGACTAACATCTGTTCTGTTGTTCTTTGTATAATAATCCTGTTCGTCCTTTGCCTGCTTATATCCATCCGTATGAAAGATATTTCCGCCAAGCTGATAGCCTACTTTCTCAAACATACCTCCCTGAAAGATAGTACCCGAATAGCTGTTTAAGCTTCCATAACCTGCTTTAATTAAAGTATGATTTCGGTTATATGGTTTGCGTGTAATAATATTGATTGCCCCACCCATTGCCCCGGAGCCATAAAGTGCAGACATTGGTCCGCGCACGATTTCTATTCTTTCGATAAGCTCTTTTGGAATTAAAGACCAATTGACAGAACCGCCTCCACCTTCGTTAACCGGAATACCGTCTACCAGAACGAGAGTACGCTTTTGTTCATGAATACCACGAAGTGTTATTTCTCGCCCCGGGCCACATTCAGCAATATGAGTTCGTTTATAAGATATGCTAGGTACACGTTTTAAGAATTCATCAACCGTAGTTTCCGGTGCTTGTGTTATCTCTTCACGTTTAATAACAGTAACCATAGCTGGAGCTTCTTTCCAGGAAGTTTTTCTTCTGGCTGCAGTTACTATAACTTCTGTTAACGAAGTCTCATCATTGTCATCTTTTACAGCACTTGTCTGTTTATCAGCTACTTTAGTATTACTTTTCTGTTCAGTTTGTTCAATTTCCTTTTCATTATCGTTCAGTTGAGTAGCTTCTTCAGAATTTTTTTCAGTATCGTTCTGTGCCAAAGCATTGAATGGAAAAGCAAGCATTAGACAAACAACAATAGGAACAATTGCAATATTAAACATACAGTCCAATTCTTTATACATCTTTTACTCCATGACAAAAATAATTATTTACGATTGGTTATGCTATAGCCCACCCAAAAGCCTCGAGAATATACAAGAATGGAAATATAAAAAGCCAATTAAAATATTTTAATACAAGGTAAATAACAAAAAATTAACAAACCAGATTTGACTTAAAACGTTTTGCACTAAGGTTGTTGTGGTATGGAAAGAGTATAACTTTGCGTATGCGATATACGAACTATTATTTGGTAAGACCACTTACTCTCGGAGATCTAAAAAGATGCGCTAAAGAGTTTTGATCAGATAAAAAGAAAAACTACTTTTTCCGCCTAATTCTCTGAAATAAAAAATCATTGTAATTTTCGCTGAAAAAAGTATTCTACCAACATAGCAACATCATAAAAACACAAGGAGAATCGGCGCACATGAAGATACTTGTTGTTACTCAGGGAAGATATGGAGAGCGCATAGTTAATAACCTGAAAGAATATGCACCACGAGAGCTTGAAATAGAATCTCTTCCTCTAACCAAAAATCTTCCCCAAATTATAGATGAGCCTGCGGATTTCGTGCCACCAGATATACCTGAAAGCGATCTTCTCCTTTTCCTGAGCGAGAAAGACGACTGCGCACAGCTTATTCCTGAAATAGCGCGTCAGGCAGGAGTAAAAGGTGTTATTGCACCGATTGAACACTCAACCTGGCTGTCACTGGGTTTGAAAGGTCAGATAAAAGAAGAGCTTTCAAGAGACGGCATAGGCAGCGTTTATCCGAAAAATTTCTGTACATTAACCAGAAGCACATACGGCTACAGAAACAGCGCAGAAACATATGATTGTGAAATCATCTCAAAATTCGCAGAACATTTTGGCCGACCGAAATTCAAGGTTGATGTTGATTCCGAAACCGGGATAATTAATGATGTTGAGGTTTTACGCTATTCACCGTGCGGATCTACTGCCCACGCTGTCAGCAAAATGAAAGGTCTACATGTGGATAAAATCATCCCCAAGTATGGCCTTATCTGTATGCAGTACCCATGCCTCGCTTCCATGCAAATGGAACACATCGACAGCAAACTGTACAACACTCTGATGCATCTTTCAGGGCAGATATTTAATGAGCAAATAGAACCACACCTTGAACCTTTCTATTCTGAAAGCAGGAAAGAGAACACGGATTAGTATCAGCATTGACTAGAGTATAGATTTGCCTTTTTCGCCTTAACCGACCTTTTTTAAGCAATGCTCAAGATCGCCCTCGCCTTACTTTAATCAGTCAATTTCAAACAATCAGTTCAAAGTATCATTCTCGAAATTTTGATACCGTTCCCCCTAGCAGAAAAATACTTCCTTTTCTTTGTCACTTTTATCTTGACATGACAGCAAACTACAATTAACTTAACACTGTTAATTTAACGATGTTAACTTAATGTCGATTAAAGGAAATCAAACATGCCTCGCCCTAGTAGAAATCCACAAGAAGTTATTGCAGTGCAAAGGGAAATCCTGGACCAAGCCACGATCCTGATCTCTCAGGATGGAGTCGATGCACTCAGTATGCGAAAAATAGCTAAAGCCATGAACATGACGGCGGCGAATCTGTACAACTACTTCGAAAATCGCGAAGAACTGATTCTTTACGCCCAAGCCAGAGGCTACGAAATGCTGTTTGAAGCGATGGACGTGATCTTCCAACAAGATTTGCCCACCCTTGAAAAGGGCAGAGCTATGATGGAACAATACCTTCAATTCGGCGACAAACATGCACATTATTACGATTTGATGTTTGGCATTACCAGCCCCCGCTATGTGGATTATGTCGGTACCAAACTCGAAAACATTGCCTATGCCCAAAAAGAAGTCGCCTTGAAAGTCGCGGATATCGCGACTCTTTTGATTAGCGAGATGGGCGACAAGGTATACAACACAACCATGTCCAAGGAAGAAGCCCACCTTTACACGGTGAAAGTATGGTGTGGCCTGCACGGACTGGTTTGTTTGCGCCATAGCCGTTTCCTCGGTGGTCAGGAGGGTTTGTCCAGTCATGTAGTAAAACGCATTCTGGATGATCTAATAACTCCGTTGGAGAAAAACCTACAAAAATAATTAAGAAAAGAGAGAAGACGTGAGCATTAATCGAAATAAACTGAAGTTCAATGGATGGGGCTGGAACGGACAACACTACGATTTCGGCAACCACAAAGACACGTTTCTAAACTATCTCGAGCAAAGTCTTGATACCAAAATCCCTAAGACCTTGCAACTGGCGAAAGCTTTTTCCGAGATCAATCTACCAAAATCACGTCTCTCGAAGACTGATTTAAGCCAACTTGAAGAACTGTTACCGAATGATGGACTGACCACCGACGATTACCAGCGTCTGTATCACAGTTATGGCAAAAGCCTGCCTGATATTCTTCGGTTTCGCAATGGTGATGTTTCGAATCCACCTGATGCAGTGTTATATCCGCGCTCCGAAGAGCAAGTTCAAAAAGTTCTTGCTCTGGCTGCAAAAGAGAAGTGGGCGGTAGTTCCGTTTGGTGGTGGATCTTCTGTGGTAGGTGGAGTGGAGACAATTGACCCGGACGGGCGCCCTGTTTTGACGCTCGACACCACATTTATGAATCGTATGCTGAATTTGGATATTGAGAGCCGAAGCGCAACATTTGAGGCGGGCATTTACGGTCCGGATCTTGAAAAATGTCTTGAACCTTACGGATTGTCTCTCGGGCACTATCCTCAAAGTTTCGAATTTTCAACCCTCGGCGGATGGGTTGCAGCTCGCAGTTCGGGACAGCAATCGAATCATTACGGTGACATCACGGACATGTTGATTTCCGGAAATCTGGTATCCCCGGAAGGTGTTCTTTCCTCCTGGAATGGCCCCTACAGTGCCGGTGGACCAGATACCAACCATCTTGTAGCAGGGAGCGAAGGCACTCTGGGAGTTATAACACAGTCCACCGTTCAGGTGCATCCAATACCGGAAAGCCACGCTATCAATGTGGTGCTGTTCCCTGATTTCGAAACGGGTACTGCGGCACTTCGCGACATTTTGGGCGAAGGTCTCAAGATGAGCTATCTGCGCTTAAGCGATGAGGACGAGACCGCAACCTATCTTTCAATGGGTGGTAATCACTGGTATCAGGATCTTGGCTTGGGTGCTTTATCTATTGTCGGATATGGTCGCAATCGCTGCATCATGCTTGTTGGCACCGAGGGCGCACCGAAAAAGGTGGAACACGATATCGCCTGTGCTTTAAAAATTTGTAAAAAGCAAAAAGGTTTGAATCTCGGACGTTCCGCCTCCAAAAACTGGCATCGGGATCGTTTCCTGCATCCTTATATGAGAGACGATCTTCTGGATTATGGCATTGCCACCGAAACGCATGAAACCGCGGTTTCATGGTCAAAACTTTCCACCGTACGCCAAAAGGCCAAGCAGGCTGTACGTCAAACAGTGGCCGAGCAAGGCAACAAGTGCATCGTCATGAGCCATCTGAGCCACAGCTACACAAGCGGAACCTGCATCTACTTCATCTTCATGTATCCCTTGAATCAGGCAGACCCTATTGGTCAGTGGAAACCGATCAAGCAGGCAATATGCGAATCCATCAGCAAGGTTGATGGTGCTGTCAGTCACCACCATGGTGTGGGGCTGGATCACAAAGCCTGGCTGACACAGGAAAAGGGAGTACTCGCGCTGGATGCCATTCGCAGTGTGAAAAACAGACTTGATCCTGCTGGTATCATGAACCCGGGCAAACTATTGCCGTAACAATATAATAATATTTAAAGGAGCCGCTCATGTTCGATAAATTACCCGCTGCCAGTCTCCCACTTATACGAAAAGCCGCGAGAGCGCTAATTAGGCTTCGTATTTGGATTCCTCTGCGTACCATTCTGAATCTGCTGCACTGGACAGCCAGATATTACTATGCAGAAGATGAAACAAAACAAAAACACATTATCAGTAAAATCAACCGGAAGTTTAAAGACCATAACATTCAAGTTGAAGTCGAAGACGGCATTGTGACCCTTAACGGCTCCGCCGATTGCTGGCAACAGGTTGTCGAACTTGGTCACTTGGCTGGCAAGGGATTTCACTTCCCCAAGGGCGTTGTCAACCGGATAAAAAGTCCCGACGAATACAATTGGCCCGATCAGCGATCCCTTGGTAAACAAGAGATTATCGACAGTGTGGATGTTGTTATCGTCGGTGCCGGTATCAGTGGTTGCGCCATTGCGAGAGAGCTTTCGAAATACAACATTTCCATTGCTGTTGTTGAGCGGGCTTCAGATGTCAGTACCGGTCAGACCAAGGCTAACAACGGTATGATCCACCCGGCAATCAACCCGAGCTACGGAAGTCTCATGCACAAACTGAACCTACGGGGAAATCGACTGTACCCCTCTGTTTGTGAGGAACTGGGTGTATCCTTTAAACGTTGCGGTATGTTAGCCGTAGTTACGAACCCTGAAGAAGAACCGCTTCTGGAACTTAGTTACATAAAGGGTAAATTGAACGGAGAAAAGGGGCTCAGCATTCTTTCTTCTGAAGAGTTGAAGCACCTTGAACCTGAAATTGGTACCGACACTTACGGAGCCCTCCATTGCAGCAATAACGCAGTGATCCGCCCTTATGAAATGACTTTGGCGTATGCAGAAAATGCAGCCCAGAATGGAGCCAGATTCTATTTCGACCACGAAGTTGTAGATATTGAGACAAATAACAACGCAGTAACCGGAGTGGTGACTCCCCAAGGTACCATAGCCTGCCGGTTGTGCATCAATGCGGCGGGAGTATATGCAGCTCGCGTTGCCGAGCTTGCTGGAAGCCAGGAATTCACCATCCATCCCAGACCGGGACAGTTGCTTGTATTCGACAAAGAGACCGACGGCTTCATGAATAATGTGGCCGGTGAACTCACTATCAAGAAAAATGGCGACAGCAAAGGAGGCGGTGTGATGCTCAGTGTGGATGGCAACATCCTGTTTGGGCCTACCGCCATGGAATGTTCAGACCCGGAAGACAAGGCGGTGTACGCCGATCATATTGATTCTGCCATGGAAAAGTACGGCCGTCTGGTTCCCGGTTTTCCAAAACAAAGCCTGATTGCTTCCTTTGCGGGTGTGCGTGCAGCAACCTATACAGAGGATTTTATCATTCGTCCCGCCACAAAAGTGAAACAGCTTATTCAGGTAGCCGGTATTCAATCGCCGGGTTTGGCGAGCGCGCCTGCAATCGCTGAATTTGTAGAAGGTTTGGTCAAGGATCAGCTTCACGGCCTTGAACAAAAGCCGGACTACAATCCAATCCGCAAACCGCGAATCGAATTCTCCAGCCTGTCTGAAGATGATAAGGAGACACTCATCGCCTCAAATCGAGGCTATGCCCATGTGATCTGCCGTTGCGAAGAAGTTACAGAAGAAGAAGTTCGCCAGGCCTGTAGAGGACCACTGGGAGCTCGTACGGTGGATGGCGTCAAACGGCGAACAAGAGCAGGCATGGGACGCTGCCAAGGCGGATTCTGCGCCCCTGTTGTAGCCAAGATTATTGCCGAAGAGCGGGGAGTTCCACTGGAAACCGTAACTAAATGTGGCCCCGGCAGCGAGATGTTTGTCGGCTTGACCAAGGAGGAGCAAGTATCATGAAAACCATCGAAGCTGATGTTGTTGTAATTGGTGGTGGACCTGCAGGAATGGCTGCTGCTCTGGAAGCTTCCCGCCTGGGTGCAGAGTCTGTGCATCTTCTGGAACGGGATGGAAACTTGGGAGGTGTACTTCCCCAATGTATCCACGATGGTTTTGGGGTGCAGCGTTTCGGACACCTTTTGACTGGGCCACAGTATGCCCAGCGAGAAGTGGATGCACTTGAAGATACTCCTGTGAAAGTCCATTTGAAGGCCATGGCCTTGAATATCTCGCCTGATCGGATTGTAACCTTTACAGATCCCCAAGAAGGCCTGAAGCATATCAAAGCAAAAGCAATAATTTTAAGCATGGGTTGCAGGGAGAGAACCCGCAACCAGATCCGTATTCCCGGCACCCGTCCCGCCGGAGTTTATACCGCCGGATGCGCGCAGCGTCTGATCAACATCGAGGGCATGATGGTGGGAAAACGAGCCGTCATTCTCGGCAGCGGTGATATCGGCCTGATCATGGCCAGACGTCTGAAACTTGAGGGTGCAACTGTAGAGGGTTGTTATGAAATCCTGCCTCGTCCATCCGGATTAATGCGCAACATTGTTCAGTGCTTGAACGACTTCGATATCCCACTCCATCTAAGCCACACTATAACAGAAGTTCTGGGTAAAAAGCGGGTTGAGGCAGTGGTCAT
>Ga0209692_10002113_pt1 | contig 23351 bp, 13 predicted proteins | sample tdDd472_FD_187129 | JGI IMG/M metagenome (GOLD analysis project Ga0209692, IMG submission 187129) | Marine sediment microbial communities from the Atlantic coast under amendment with organic carbon and nitrate - tdDd47.2 (SPAdes)... | ecosystem: Environmental > Aquatic > Marine > Coastal >... | reverse complement strand
GACAAGATCATCATTTCCCGGCGCGGTGGTATTTGGGTTTATTTCTCGGTTATAGACGATAGAGATAACGGCACGATCATAGATTTTGTTCAAAACCGCACTCATAAGGCCATTGCGGAAATCGGGAGAGAGCTGAAGAGTGGATTGGCGGCGGTGTGAGCTTGCCGGAGCCGAAAGCTTATGTGCGAGAGGTAGCAGAGCAAGAATATGACCTTGTGCGCGTGGCTAGGGTATTTAAAAAATGTTGTCCGGTTAAATACCATGCTTACCTTGATAATAGAGGAGTGTCCGGCGCGGTTCTGTCATCTCCACGCTTCGTTGACCGGATTTACACAGATCGCTATCAGAATGCTGTATTTCCCCATTACGGCGGTAACAGGATTTGTGGGCTTGAACTTAAGAGCGCTGAGAAGGCTATATTTGTTCGGGGGAGCGAAAAAACCCTGTGGCGCAGCAATATCAGAGCAGGGGATACATGCCTGATTTTGTCCGAGGCTGTCATAGATGCGTTAAGCTATTTTCTCTTATTTTCGGATGAAAACAGCATTTACGGAGCAACTGGCGGCGGTTTGTCGTCGGAACAAATGGCGCTGATTTGTAAATTTCTGGAACAACACCCCAAAATTCAGCGCGTTCTTATCATTACGGATAACGATAAAGGTGGTGATCGCCTGACTGATAAAATCCAAAGTGCAATCAAGGAAAGCGATTTTTGCGGACAAATAACCCGTCACAGCCCCGAAGTGCGTGGCCATGACTGGAACGATGTTTTAACTAAAAGAAATGGAGGGCAAAATGTGTAACAAACATTCAGAAATCAAAAATAATCCCGTAGCTAATGTTTATGTGCTGCGTATCCGGCATCGTTTTGGCGATAACCTTTATGTGAACTATACGCAAGAAGGTTCGAATGCCGAGTTATATGCCTATGTGTGTAAAAATTGGGATGAAGGCTTAACCGAGCAATACGGTGGTCTTGAAATGCTGTCCCAGAAGCAGGCAATTAACAGTTATTTTGATTGTTTAGATTAGGCACTAGATCCCGAATGTTACGAAATTGAGCAGATGAGAGTGGGGCAGTAGAATTACATCTAATTAGCAGGGCGGGAATGCCCTGTTTTTTTATGTGCTAATGCACATTGCTAAGGGCGTGTGACGCCCTCGCGCCCGCAAGGGTGTAGGCGCTCCGCTTCCGATTTTCCTAACGTATTTTCCCCTTGTCCGCTGGCGCGGCCAATTCCTCGCGGTCGCTAACGCTCCAAAATACTAAAAATCGCCCTTGCAGTTGCTACCCCTCACTCTCGCCGAGGGGCAAGAGTGCATGCGGACATGCACTCTGCACTAATTTAAAAAGGAGCGTTAATCATGCAAAACGGGAAACTTAAGAAAGATTTTATCCAAATACTGGAGAGTATGGTGAAGTGGTCACGGTTAGTTGAACAGGTTGGCAGCGTTGTTAAGGTGTATCACTGTTCATTATGCTGCCAGTTTCTTAATGACAGGATCAGGGGTTAACCCCTGATCCTGTGTCAAAGTTCTTGATAGCCAGTAAGCCTCATGTGGTGTGCGTCCGTCAAGGGAAGAATGGGGACGGGCATGGTTGTAAAAATCCAGCCATTCCTCAATCACACGCCGCGCGGTGAAACCATCGGTCATTTCCGTGAGATAAATTGCCTCATATTTCAAGCTGCGCCACAGGCGTTCTATGAATATATTATCCATGCATCGCCCACGACCGTCCATTGAAATTTGAACGCCAGCCTCGCGTAGAACTCCCGTGAAGACAAGGCTTGTGAACTGTGCGCCTTGATCGGTGTTAAAAATTTTGGGCGCACCGTATATCTGCAAAGCCTCTTCTAATGCCTCGACGCAAAAACTGGTTTCAAGCGTATTTGAAAGCCGCCAACTCAGTACATGACGCGTCGCCCAATCCATCACGGCAACCAGATACAGGAACCCATTTTGCATCGGAATGTAGGTAATATCCGTGCACCAAACATGATTAGTGGCCGTGATTTTCATGTCCCGCAAGAGATAAGGATATATTTTATGCGCGAGATTGGGCATAGAAGTGCGTGGTTTTTGGTAAATCGCTTGCAACCCCATAAGCTGCATTAAGCGCCGCACGCGTCTTCTTCCCACATGAATACCTTCTCGTTTAAGGTGTGCTACCATCTGCCGTGATCCATAAAAGGGGTAGCTTATAAACAGCTCATCCATCCGCTTCATCAGTGCTAAATTTTGCTGATTAGGAGACTTGGGGCGATAATAGACGCAGCCCCGGGCAATGCCCACAGCCACACATTGCTTGCTCACACTCAGATTTGCATGGGTGCGATCAATCATTTGTTTGCGTTTGGTGTGGCTCATTTCTTGAACCCGCGCTCCAAAAAATCATTGAGCACTGTCAGCTCCCCAATTTTAGCGTGCAGCTCTTTAATCTCACTTTCAACGTTGCGCGCAGCACGCTCGGATTTTCCCGTGAAAACACCATCAAGACCATCCACAGCTCGCCGTTTCCATTGCGAAATTTGATTGGGATGAAGCCTATAATGCGCAGCCAGCTCCTGAATAGTTTTATCTCCGCGCAACGCTGCAAGCGCAACCTGCTTTTTGAATGATGTAGAAAATTTACGTCGTTTTGTCATAGTATCGGTGTCCGATCTTGTTGCGGATACACCTTAACAGACTGTTCAATTTAGCGGGACCAGCTCAGTGGCTACATTATTGGGCAGATACCCTAATTATAAATTTAAGAGCTTTCATGTCTATGGAAATCAGTATACATTTGTATGTGGTTTATAGTTAACTTGCTGTGCCTTCTAATCTTTTATCCTCTAAATTAGAATTTTATGTTTCTAGATCTTCTATATGTACCAAAAATTAACTGGGCAGTAATATTTATTCTGCTATTTTCTGTTTATGCACATGATGTGAGCGCTTCTTCTCTTGACCTTATTGTTGATAATGCGGAAGAATTAAAAACACTCTATAAGGATGGTTCTTATAAACAAAAAAAGAACAAATCGCATTTTGTGTCTAAAAAAGCGTTAGAAAAAGAAAAATCCCTTATATTTCAGATAAGGAAGTTCCCAGATAAGGCGGAAAAAGTTTCGAAAGAAAAACTTCTGCGTAAACACGATCCGATATTTAGCAATGCTTCTGAATTTCAAAATGCTATTCAGCAACTCAATTCAGCGTCTAAAAGTCCCCGGCATAATCTCCAGATGGATGAGGAAATTAAAAAAGGCATTACAACCCTAGGACTTGAGGAAAAAGAAACAGCTAAAATTGCCCCGGATAAATTGCAAGGCCTTGTATTTGTGCAAAGTGATGCTTTTGTTTCTGATCCAAAAGTTAGGAAGCTTTATGAGCAAAAAAGAGAACTCCATGCCCTTGCCATGCAAAGTCTAGGATTTGTCCATAATGAGCTTGAAGAGGCTATAAGTAATGCATTTGAGGACTTAAAAAGCTATATTGGCCAGCCAATTTCTGTTTCTCTTGTTGATAAAATTGTGGTCTTGCTAAAAGATAGCATCCGTAAAAGCAATATACCTTTTACAAATATTTATATTCCCCCTCAAAAAATTGAAGGGGGTATCATCTTTGTTGTTATTAAGCCTTCTATGGTGGAAGATGTTCGTATTGCGCGTAGTGAATATTCTAGTGAAGTTAGGCTTTTAAAAACTATAGATCAAGAACCTGGAGAGCCTATTGATATAAAAAGGTTGGAAAGGGATTTGGCTATTTTGTCCTTACATCCAGATCGGCAGGCTAAGGCATCATTTTCAGCAGGGTCTAGTGATAATACAACACTCATTGATATTGATCTAGATGAACAAAAGCCATGGCGTGTTTATGCATCTTTGTCAAATGATGGTTCGGAAGATTTAGATGAAAAGCAGTTCTCACTAGGAGGGTATCATAATAATCTTTGGGGAAAAGATCATAAAGTATCTTATCAATATACAACTTCTGCCGATCGAAGAAGTTTAAAAGCACATAATCTTCGTTATGACGTGCCGTTTTTAAAGACGCAAAATCTTTCTGTAAGCTACACGAACTCAAAGACCAAAGCTTCAATTTTAGATAATGCTTTTGAAACAAAAGGAAGATATAGCCAGTTAGGTGTTCGCCATCAAACATCATTATTGGACACGCTTGTTTTTACTGATGGGTGGTCATTACGTTCTCATAAAGTTTCTATCGGCGCTGATTATAAGGATATTAAGGGTGATATTTTATTTACACTATTTGGTGACCCTCTGGATACAGGCCTTGGGGCTGATGTTGAGATCGCAAATGGCATATTGGAATATGAAGGGCTTTTAAATGACCCCTACAAAGGACAAACAAAACTTAATGCAGCGTTTGTTTATTCTCCAGGAGGGCTATCTGGTAAAAACAGTGATAGTGACTTTGAAGCAACGCGTGCCAATACAAGCTCAAATTATATGTATGCGCGCTTATCCGGCGACCGCACCATGCCTTTATCTCTAAATGTTTTTAATAAAAATTTAAATTTTAATTCTGGTCTGCAAGGACAGTTAAGCCCCGATAGATTACTTGGTTCAGAAAGATTTGTGAATTATCCTCGGCGAGGTTTCCGGGGCTACAATTCTGGCGTTTTTTCTGGAGATTCGGGTGTAAGTGGTTATTTGGAGCTGAAATCCTCAAAATATAATCTTGTTTCCAGTCCTTATTATAAGGACGCATTGCAGACTGCGGTTTTCACAGATTTTGGTGTCTTCTATAATAATAATCCTGAAGATAGCGAAGATAAAAAAGATGGTATTTTCTCTACAGGTGTTTCTTTTGATTATCAAATTAACGATAAAGCAAATTTTATAGTAACACTATCTCAAGATTTGTCTGCTCAAGACAAAGAAACAAATCAAAAATTAACGTATAGGCTTATATTAAGTCATTAATGGTTTTGCAAATGAAATTATTCGGTTTTTCTTCACAAAAAAATAAAGATGTTCAACAAAAATATGGCGTAATAAAAACGTCATTTTTTAAGTACATAACACCAACAATGATTACTGTTATTATAATGTGTATAGCTCTAATCACTATGAACTTTGAGAGGGTTCATGAGAACTACTCAACGAATATGCCTCTTAATTCTTTAATTCTCTTTATTTTTGCTCTAGCCATATATCAGGCTTTAAACAATAATATTAACCTTTTGAATGTAGCGCGCTTTTTTAAGAAAATTGAATTATTGATTGATGCGCCTATTGTTGAAAAACAAGACATTAACAAATTAAAAGCAATGTTAGAGACCAGTGCTTTTATGGTTAATACCCAAAATACATTCAAGCTTGTTGATAATCTGCAAAAGTATGGGCAGCCTTGTGTCACGCATAATGATGCTAAATTAATTAAATCAAAACTTGGTTTTCGGATCAGAATAAAGCGTTCAAGAGTTTCTTTTATGGGCGGACTTCTTGTTATGCTTGGTTTGATTGGAACATTTTGGGGGCTATTGTTAACAATCAGTTCCGTTGGCGAGGCTATGAATTCTATTGCCGAACAAGCAGACAATCTTGGTTCTAACGGTGATAGTGGGGTTGGCGGTATTATAACGTCTATTAGTGCCCCTTTGCAAGGTATGGGACTTGCTTTTAGTACGTCTCTTTTTGGATTGTCTGGGTCTTTGGTCGTCGGCTTTTTTAACTATGCTTGTAGTCAAGCACAAGACGACGCTATAGAGGATTTTAGTCGCTGGATTGATGAAAACATTCCGACAACAAATATCGAAGAAAAGAAGCCACAGCAATTAAATAATGGACAAGAAACAAGAGAGGAAAAGCTCATTTATCTTATGGGTATGCTGGGTGATAAAAACTCGAATGGTGAGCGCGGCGAGTCTCTTGATGGAGATTTGACATCGCAAATTCTTTGTATACTAAGAGAATCAATTGATTCCAATCTTCAGCTTTTCAAAAATTTAGATGACGTTGTATCTTCACAAAAAGCTATTTATGACATCTTGGAACAAAAACAACTAGATTTGAGCGTAATCAAAAACACACAGCAGTCTCTAGGTGAAATTTTAAAATCTACGGCGCTTTGTATTCAGGAAAACAATAACACTCAAAAACTTATGTATAAAAATTCAGATAGAGGCCTAATGATTGCCACTAAAATTTATGCTCAAATGAAAGATGAACAACAATTAATGCAAAACGGACTTATTGATGTGCGTCAGGATATATCAATAATTTCCGGCGCGCTTGAAAAATCAAATCATTATTTTTCTATGCTTGAAAACGGTATGCAAGAAAGCAATGTACAAAAAATGCACATTGTTCAAGAAGTGGCAAATATTAGAAAAAAAATACCTGAAAGTGAGTACCGGATGATCCAAATGGCTTGTTCAGATATCGCTCTTAAAATCAGTGAAATGGACGCCAGTTTGAAAGAAAACGTAATGATTATGACAGATGTTGTAAAAGAGGGGAATGTGCAAAGAATGTCACGTATTTTAAAGGAAATGCAAATTTTCTGGCTTCAAATGAAACAAAATGCGTTTCATGTAATTCATACAAGTTCGAACAAAAATCTTAAAAAGTAGAGATCCTGTATAATGGATAGACGAGAAGATGATATGGCCAGTATTGCATGGCCTGGGTTTGTGGATATTCTATCCGCTGTAATTATTATGTTTGTTTTCTTTGTGATGGTCATTGTTGTTGTTTTGTATATTTATACTATTAAATTCACAGCCACTGTTGAACAGCAGGCGCAGCAACGTATCGAGGAAACTATTAAGAATATTAACAGGCCTGAAAATTTAGACGAGCTGGAAAAAGAAAAAAGTAAGACAATAGAAGAAATAAAGCTACTTGAGGAACAAAAAAAAGAAATACAGCAGGAAGTTTCTTCTCTAAAAGATGAAAGACAAGATTTGATTTCTGGGGCGTCTAAATCAACATTTCAAGATATAGTGGTCAATGAAGATGAGATTGTAATTCTTTTTGAACATAATGCTGTCACTTTGACAGAAAATATTGTGAATAAAATTAAAGAATTTCTAAAAAATGTACCAAAACCTTCAGCGGTTGTAATAAAATCAGGTGATAATCCTTTGGTTGTTACCCAGTCAAACTCCAGAGAAATAAATCTTTCCCGCATGATGAATCTTAGAAATATTGTTCTTTCTAGCGGCTATAAATCTAATCAAATATCTGTGCGCTATGTCGAAAAAGAAAAGATTAAAGGAAATTATAACTGGGTTAAATTAAGATTTGAATAGATTAAGACATGATTGCATATATTGAAAATTTGAAGAAAGTACCCTATCGCTATTGCAGGATTGCAGGTTTTATTTTGTTATGTGCGAGTGTTATCCCAAAACATGCTCATTCTACTGATCTTCCTTATATATCTCTTCAATCAGCACTCCTTTTTTCACTTCATGAAAGTACAAAAATAAAAATAGCTGGAGAAAAGGAAGAGCAAGCTCTCCACTCTGTAGATGAAGCAAAAGCAAAATACTACCCGGATATACAGTTTTTGGTGGAAGCTGGACGTGAATACAACAATCCTGCTACATCTGATGATGCAGTTACGTCCGGTGAAAAATCTAATGCTAATAATTCTGTTGATATTAATCTGACATTACGGCAAATGCTTTTTGACCGCACTAAAACTTCAGAAGTCCTTCGGGTGCAGCAATTGAAACACTCAAAAAACATTGAAAGCTCTATTATTGAGCAAGATGTCATTATGGATACACTCAAAGCCTATATTAATGTTTTAGACGGACAAAAAAATGCGTCTGCCGCCGCCGAAATGCTCGTTAGCATTAAAGGGTTTGCTGACAAGATTGGGGTTGCTTATAAAGCTGGTAGCGAAAGCAAGGCTAAATATGACTATGTTTCTGCGCGTCTTGCTTTGGCAGGATCAAAATACAATATAGCTGTATCTTCCTACCAAAATTCAATGAGTAGCCTTGAAGCTTTAACTGGGCGGTTGCCTGAGTTTCTTGCCATTGAGCCTGATGAGCTATCTGTTCAGGACTATGATCTCAGTGTTTATAAACACTTGGCCACAAAAAAAAATAGCGAACTTGAACTTATAGAATCTAATATTCATGCTACTAAAATAGACTATGACAAACAAAGGGCAACATATCTTCCCAAAATTAATTTAGTTTTAGAAGCGGGACAAAGTTTTGATAAAGGGGGTAAAGTTGGTCGCGTCCGTGAAGCATCTACTATGGTTCAGTTCCAATATGATGTTTTTAAAGGTTTTGGACGGCGGGCTGCAAAGAAGAGAATATCCAGTAAGCTCCGGGAGTTGGAATATGAGAAAGAAGATTTAATCAAGGATATTATAAAAAAGGTCAAGGTCAATTATAACGAAATTGAGGCTATAAAAGGGACAATTTTTAGCAAAGAGAAGGAAGTAGACTCTTATCTGTCCCTTAGGCAAATCTCTCAACAATCATCTAAAGAAGGGGAGGTTGATCTCTTTCAATCCATAGAAAATGAAGAACAGCTATATGATGCTTTGTCCCAGATTTATAAATTTCAATCTAACGCTTATATAAAGTCATATAAGTTATTAAAATTAATTGGTTCTTTGAAGTCGAAAAAGTTTTGTGAAAGTTGTAATTAAAATGTTTTATCTATCTTTTCTAAAAAACAATATATTTAGTATTGTATTTATTTTTACATACTTGGCCTCTCAGCCGGTTTTTGCAAAAACCCTAGACGCTGACAAGGCATTATCGGTCTCGGAAAATAAATGGACAAATGCTGATGTAAGCAACAACTCAGCCTCGTGTTCTGTAACAAAAAAATATGGGAGAGGCCTTGGGCTTTATTTTCTACGCAGGGACAAAGACTTTTTTATCGCTTTTAAGCTTTCTCATCGGAACTTTAAGTATGGGGAGCATTACAGTGTTCAGTTAAGGTCAGCTAAAGATGAACTATACGCTTCTAAAAACAGTACGTTGCAAGGTAATTATATCGAAATTCCCATTGGTTCCTATGATGTATTTGAAAGGCAGCTTCAAACTATTGATGTTTTAAAACTAATTATCAATAAAAGTGTTTATGTTTTTGAAATATATGATTTAAATAACGCGCTGGATTTATTGAATAATTGTATGAAAACAAAAATCATTTCAGCAAGTAAAGAGCAGGAGATTACTCAGGAGGATATAACATGGAACCAAAATGTATCTGAGGAATTGATACAAAGAGAACCATTGATTGATGCGCCATCCCCTGCTTCTGTAAACGTGGTAGAAAAAGAGGGTGCGCCTTCTGTTTCTGTAAAAAACGTTCCGCTACAGCCAAGCCTTTCCACGAGAAAAACACAAATTATAAATGATACTCAAGAAGCAAACTCTCAAGGAAATATTCAAGATGATAATAGTGCAGTAATGGCTGTGGAAAAGGAAAAAGCACAAGTTTTTCAACACGAGCAATCTGGAGTTCTAGAACCTCTTGATATAATTCAAGATAAAAGAAAAAACTCTAAAAATACTCAAGACATACCCAGTTTGGAGAAGGTGTCTAATATAGACAATGAGGCAAAGATACCTGAAAATTATACCAATCAAAAAAGAGACGACACGCTTACAGAAGATGAGTATGAACTTTTTGAAAGCATGAAAACAAAAATGTTTTTGCTGGAAAGAGAAAAAGAAGCAGTTCGACAAAAATTAACTGATTTGCGTCAAAAAGAAATTGAAACTATGAAGGCTGATATTGGAAGTCTTCAAAAAATAGAAGAGCAAGCCGAAAAAATCAGAATTCTTCAACAAAAACTAGAATTATATAAAGAAAAAATAATTCAAAAAACGCCTAATATTAATGATGAATCTGTAGATAGATTTGCAAATTAGTCTCAGTGAAACTCATGGTATTTTAGATGATTTTTAAGGAAGATAAAGTAAACTTTGAAAGTTATGCATCAATAGAGCGGATTTAAAAATGTTAGATACCCAGCAAAAATCAATTACCCTGAAAGCGGATGATCTTGAGATTGTTTATTTGAAACCACGGGAAGTTTTTGAGATCAACGGCGTTGATTACGAAACCGCTCAAATTGAAATTATTGGAAGCGATGTTATTCTGATTAATTCAGTAACAGACGGCAAAATAGTTTTCCCTGGCTTAGGTTTGATTTTATTTGATGAAGAGCAAGCGCCAAATATTTCATTAAATGGACAGGTTATTACACCAAAAATGTTTGGTAATAAAATTGGAACAGTTTCTAATATCAATCAAAGTGACTATGTGTCTTTCACATCCTTAGACATTAGTAATGAAAAGCCCGAAGAACAAAATGAAAATACTCAAATTAAAGTTATTGAAGAATTGGAGCAAGAAAAAGAAGCTCTCCAACAGCAATTAGAAGAAGTCACAGAGATTAATGAAGATACAGAATTTTTACTCGCCTCTGTACACTCTGAAAATGCACAATTGCAAGCCCAAACGTTGGAAGCAAAGATACCGCCTGAGGACGAACCGCGCGAGTTTCATGAAATTATAAGTAGTGGAGCGCCACCTGAGGACAGTAATATTTTCACCTCTAATGATGATTCTTCTGCAACTAGTTCCTCAAGCGCAGTTGATGTTGCGTCGGATATAGCTTCTGTCTCTTCATCTGTTTCAACATTTTCCTTTAAAGCTTTTTTATTGCAACCCGGTGTGTCTGAATCTACAGAAAATATTTTAGGCGTTCCAACTTTTGTTGTGCGAGGCGGCGGTGGAAATGCTGATTCAACTTTTAACCCTGATAATACAATTCAGCTCTCCAGTGAAGTTCTAGATTATTCGAGCCGCACAGATGATATCGTGATTTATTCAGATGATGGAAATCTTTTTGACGATACGAACCTGACAAGATCTATTGAAATGTCTTCGGCTTTACCTGATGGTTTTGATGTGGCTAGCGTTGTTATTAGCGGGCTTCCCGCAGGCTATGAAGTCATTGGTAGTACAGTTTCGGGGGCTAATCATATTCTTGATTTAACAGGAGCAACGCTCACATCACGAGGGGGAATTCAGTTTAATCTGAAATACCCGATTCCTGCAACGCAGGCATTTGATATGCAAATTTCTGTTGCGGCGATTTTTGACCCGGCAAGTGGTGTCACGCCCGCTCCAGATACGGCAATGCAGACATTTATACTCACACAAAAAGTTGAACAAAAAGATGTCTCTGTTCCAGCTGATCTGAATTTTACAGATGCGGACGGTGATTTAGTCTGGGTTCTTGCCAATAGTGCAAATCAAAATACAATTTTATCAGGTTCTGGAAATGACACCTTGAACGGGAGTGGCGGTATTGATGTTATACATGCCAATGCTGGGAATGACACCATCAGCGCCCATGCTGGGAATGATACGATCGATGCAGGTGATGGTGATGATATTATTGCTGGAGGTTTAGGCAGCGATAATATAACTGGTGGTACAGGAACGGCCGATTTGGTTGATTATACAGGCCGCACAGATGATATTGTTTTAGATATGAATGTTCTTGATGGTAGCGGCTATGCAAGTGCTACAATTGGAGCGGGCGGAGAGGTTGATCTTATTCGTCAAGTTGAAAACATTACTGGTGGGGACGGCAATGATACAATTACAGGAGATGATGGAGATAATATCTTAACCGGCGGTCTCGGTAATGATGTTCTTGATGGCGGCCTTGGAGCTGACACAATAGATGGCGGCCTTGGAACAGATACAATTTCTTTTATTAGTGGGTCTTCTGGACTTACAGTTAATCTTGGGACGGGAAGCGCCATTGATGTTGGAAGCGGTATTAAAACAATTTCAAATATTGAAAATATTACAGCTACAAATTTTGATGACATGATTACGGCTACAGGCGGGGATAACGCCATAAATGGTGCGAATGGGAATGACATTTTTATCACAGATGGCGGCGGTGACGACACATTTGATGGCGGGTTTTTAGGTGTTGATACAGGAGGGAATGATCGCATCGATTATACGACTTCTCTTAATGGCATCACAATAGATTTGGGCGGCGTTACAGACGTAAATGGTTTTTTATCTGTGAGCGTCGGGGCCAATACAGATCTAATTAAAAATATTGAAGACATATATGGCTCTGATGCAGCGTCAGATACTATAACAGGCGATAGTTCTGCTCAGGAGCTGCGCGGAAATGGTGGCGATGATATTCTAGATGGATCGGGCGGCGATGATGATATTTATGGTGGTACGGGCAGTGATATTTTAAATGGGGGCAGTACATCAGAAACGAATGGCGATACACTTCATTTTAATAATTTAGGCACAGCTGTAACTTTAAACTTAGTGTCTTCCTCTGCAGGGACAGCCACATCTGGCGCAGATACAGATAATTTCACAAATTTTGAAAATTATATTCTAAGCGAACAAGATGATATTATTAACAGCTCCAATGATGCGGATACAGTTACAGGGGGCGGCGGAAATGATACCTTTTTTGCAAGCGCTGGAGCGGACACGTTTGATGGTGGCGCAGGCAGTGGCGATATCATTGATTATTCATCGCGCGGAGCAGGTATTTATATTGAGGCTGATTTAAGTGCGCTACCCAATCTTACAGTGGATGTCCGCAATAGTGGCGATGATTCACTCATCGAACAAGATATTATTAACAATATTGAAAATGTAACGGGCTCTTTGGGCAATGACCGCTTTATAAACGGGGCGGCCAACAATACCATAGACGGAGGGGTAGGGTCTGACACGCTATCTTATGAGAATGATGCGACGGGAATTTCTTTTAATATGAAGCTGACAACCGGAGGCTTTTACGATATCGCCATCGGAGCTCAGTTGGATAGTGTTTCTAATATTGAAAATATTACCGGTTCAACAGGTGGCGACTCTATGGCAGGTGATACAGCTACCAATAATTTTGATGGTAATAGCGGCGATGATACATTTATTGCTAGTGAAGGCGGAGATACTTACACAGGGGGGCTCGGTAATGATTTCGTTAATTATTCCACGCTTGCCGGTCTTAATAATGTTGCCGCCAATCTGGCCACGCGCACAGCTTCTCTGGATTTGGGGGTTGTTGGCGCAGATGCTGCTGATTCAATCGACACTTATCTTGATGATATTGAAAACCTGTCTGGAACAGTTGGAAATGACACACTAACCGGAAATGCTTTTAATAATATTATTTATGATCTTGGCGGCGATGATGTAATTGATGGAGGCGCGGGCACCAATACCATTAATTACTCTCTTCTTACCGGCCAAAATGTAATCGTAGATTTAGATACAGGCACAGCCGATGATGATGGCGGGGCCGGCGCATTGGATACATTGACAAATTTTCAAAATGTCACCGGATCAGACCAGAATGACACAATTACAGGAAATGCCGGAATTAATGTTCTTAATGGAGGTCTTGGCGTAGACACAATCTTTGGGAATGACAGCGATGATATGATTGATGGAGGAGCAGGGAACGATGACATCGATGGTGGATTAGGCAATGATAACATAGATGGAGGAACTGGAATTGACCGGGTCTTATATACAGGAGCAAATGCTGTCAGCGTAAATCTTAGTACCGGCAGCGCAACAGATGGCGGCGGAGGCATTGATACGTTAACAAGTATAGAAGAAGTTACCGGCTCCAATGCAGGAGATATAATTATCGCCGGCGCCGATACAGCTGAAATAGATTCAAGCAATGGTGATGACACAATTACCAGTAACATTCAGCTTGGAACGGCGCGCATTAATAATATAGATGCTGGAGCAGGAAATGATATCATTGATTACACAGCCACGCCTGCAATTACAGGAGCCAGTATTAATGGAACAGTTGCCAATATTGGTCTTTCAGGCAACACAGATATTGTTACAAATGCAGAGTCCTTCAGGCTGGGTAATGCCGGAGATCAATTTTCTATCGATACAAATGCGATTTCTCTCAATTTAAATGAATTTGATGGGAACGGTGGTACAGATTCAATAACGGTTACAACAGGAGCAGCCGGGGATCTCACAGCCTCGGATATAGACGGAGACACTTTGGCTGGACTTTTCTCTGATATTGAAGAATTTGATTTTCGAGGCACGGATTTAACAGGCGCGGATACCTTTGATATTAGTGATGCGCAGATCACAAGCATCACCAGCGGCGGCGATAGTTTGAGTATTCTGATTGAAGGAACAAACATATCCTTGAGTGATTTTAATTTTCTGCCGGGCGGCGGTATTAGTAATATTGACGCTGATCCTGATCCAAATGTGCAGTTGGTGCAATGGAGTAGTGGCGCAGAATTAACTGTATCTGTGGTTTAATTTTACCTCTTTGACGGGCATGCTATAAAATATGGATCAAAATGTTTTTACAAATATAACCCCTTTATCCTTTTCATTCTCAGGACAGTTTTCCTTTTATCGTCATATTTTTCTGGCGTCTATTTTTATTAATCTGTTTGTTCTAGCCATGCCCCTATTTACAATGAGCGTTTATGACAGGGTTTTGTCGGATTTTGATGAGCCCACGCTGATTGTTCTCACAATTGGTGTTTTAATAGCTCTTCTCTTTGATTTTGTTCTCAAAATGATTAGAAGTTCATATTTAAACACGCTCTCTTCAGTTTTAAGCAAAAAACAAGAAGCCTCACTTATGGAACAATTTTTATGTTCCTATCCGCAGGCCGATATGTCAGTTGGAAAAGGCTTGGCTCTTTTTAAGGAACTGGCAAATATACGTATGTTCTGGACAACTCGCTTGTTAGCTTTCTTTTTTGATGCACCATTTTTTATCATTTTTATTGCTGTCATTTATATGCTCTCTCCTGCTCTAGCTACAATCCCTCTGTTGGGAGCAGGAATTATTATATTATCTGGCCTTACCTATGCTTTTTTTTCTACTTTTCTGGCTCAGACAAAAAAAGAACTTTTGCAAAAAAAGTCAAATGTTTTATTGGAAACATTAAATGGATTGGAAACAATTCAATCTCTCAATGCAAAGAATGAACGACTAAATCTCTGGAATTCTATACTTATAGATGAAGAGTTAGCGCAAAAACCAGAGCAGTTTTTTCAAGCGCTTTTAAGTAATTTTTCAGTTTTTATCAATCTTGGTATAAGTGTTTTAGTTTTATTCACGGGCGTATATGAAATCGCTGCAAATAATCTGACAATGGGCGGGCTTATTGCAATTTCCATTTTATCAAGCCGCTGCCTAGCACCGATTATTGCTTTATCTCCTGTTTTTGGTGGGCTTAAACAATATCAAAATAGCCGTATGCAAGTTCAAAAACTTTTACATAATATTGAAATCAAAGATACTCCCTCATTGTCAGACAAAACAGATATAACAGGGAAAATTAAGCTTGATCATGTTTCTTTTTCTTATGCCCACCAATCCAATAAAGCCGTTAAGGATGTTTGCGTTGAAATACCAGCAGGGGCAAAATATGGATTGATTGGTAAAAGCGGCGCCGGTAAAACGACTTTGGTAAAACTTTTATCTGGGCACCTTACACCACAATCAGGGAAAATTCTTTGGGATCATTATCATTTGGAGGCAATTTCACAAGAGCAACGTGCAGGCTGTCTTTCTTTTGCTTCACAGGAAGACCGCTTTTTTGCAGGAACAATTGCCGATAATGTTTTTATGGGAGATAATTCGAACTACAGGGATCAAAAAGAAAATATCGAGCGCGCGGCCTTTATTTCAGGGCTAGATCTTGTAATGCAGCAAAGTGGTTTTGGTTGGGATACACCAGTTGGAGAAGGCGGAATGGGTCTATCAATCGGGCAACGCCAATCTCTTTCTTTAGCTAGAGCGCTTATAAAGGATCCTAAGATTTTGGTATTTGATGAACCGTTATCTGGTATGGATTATGCTCTGGAAATGCGTTTGAAGGAGCATCTCCCGGCTTATCTTCAAGGGCGTACCTTAATCATTATCACCCACCGCACCACTCTTCTTCCGCTTGTTGATCATTTGATTTTAATGGAAAATGGGCAAATCAAGGCAAGCGGAAAACGAGAAGAAATGATGAAGGCACTAGTATGAAACAAAGATATTTACGTCAAGATAATGGTGCAGATGGAAAAAAGAATGCTCCTATAACATTCGATTTGCTATTTGTGATCATATTGATCATCTCCAGTTTTTTTCTTTGGGCTAATTTATCAGAAATTACACAGCATGTCAGAGGACAAGGGCGCATTATTCCTTTGGGGAAAATACGCAATGTACAACATCTGGAAGGTGGCATTATTCGAGAAATTTTAATCAAGGAAGGGGACCGAGTTAAAGCCGGCCAAGAACTTTTTATCATTGATAATATTGATGCCAGCACAAATCGTAATGATGCTCTTATCAAAGGAAATGAGCTTGAAATTCGCGTAGTTCGCTTGAAGGCAGAAAAAGACAATTACTCTGTGCCTGTTTTTTCTGAACATCTAAAAAAATTATATCCGCAAATATTGGTAGCAGAACAGGAGCTCTTCCAAGCCCGAAAACAAGCTTTTAAAAAAGAAATCGATGTATTGGAAGATCAAAGGCAACAAAAACGCCTTAAACTTGATAATTTAAGCGAGATGAGTACAAATCTTCGTGCAGAAAACGCGGTAGCATTAAAGCAATTATATCTTAACGAAAAGATGGTCAAGGTCGGCTCTGTATCCCAAAGTAAGTATCTAGACTCACAAAGCCGAGTTCAAAACTTTCAAACACGAATTTCACAAATTGAAAAAGAAATTCCGATCATTGATGCAGAAATAAAGGAAATTCAAAATAAGCTAGAACAAACATATAAAGAAAATGAAGCCAAAATCATTGAAGAAACCAACAAAACCAGTTTTGAGAAAAAACAAATTGACGGGCGTTTAAAAAGTTTTGATGATAAAGTTTCCAGAGCACGCGTGACGGCGCCTGTGACCGGTATTATCAATGCCCGCTACATTGATACAATAGGCGGTGTCATTGGCCCTGGTAAGATTATGGCAGATATTTTACCGACCTCTGAACAACTCGAGATAGAAGGAAAAATCACGACTAATGATAGGCCTAAAATATACTTGGGGTTGCCCGTTAAAATACGTCTAAGTGCCTATGATACAAGACGTACAAATGCGATTGATGGCACATTAACAGGCATAAGTGCTGATAGTTTTACAGATCAACGAGGGCAATCTTTTTATAAGATAAAAGTTTTTATCAAATCTGAAGAAATGCCGGAGAATATGAAAATTTTCCCTGGTATGATGGCGGATCTTCATATTACAGCCGGGCGCGTAACAATATTGAAGGCTCTTCTAAAGCCTTTTATGGATCTTAAGAACAATGCTCTCAGGAAAATATAGTTTTTTTAATAAGATTTTAACCAAAATATAGTGTAATATTATTTTGTTAATATAATTTTGCTACACTGTTCTGGTGCAGTTTTTTTTAAAATTACAGGGTTATTTTAGATGAATGGAATAGAGCAAAGTTCCAGATTCGGAAGAAATAAGGGGAAATATTATTTTCTCTGCGGCATTGCTGCGTGCGCCCTTACGGTTACTGGATCTCCTTGCGGACTGGCCAATCCTTCTGGCGGAAATGTAGTTGCTGGGCAAGCAAATATCAGCTATAACGGAAATACCACTGCAATCGAGCAGCTCTCTGGAAGGGCTATTATCGAATGGCAGGATTTTTCTATATCACAAGGAGAACTCACACAATTTCTTCAAAGTGGCGCAGATGCGGCTGTTTTAAATAAGGTTATATCCAATTTACCTTCTCACATTCTAGGCAGCTTAAAAGCCAATGGTAACGTCTTTTTAATTAATCCGAACGGCGTTGTTATTGGAAATGGCTCGCAAGTTAACGCTAATAGCTTTATCGCTTCGACCTTGAATATTCCCAATGCCGATTTTATGGCTGGTGGTGATCTTGTTTTTAAAGGCCAGAGCACAGCAGCTATTATTAATTTAGGGGAAATCAAAGCAGGCGGCGGCGATGTTTATCTTCTTGCCCGCCAGATTAAAAATTCCGGCATTATTTATGCCCCAAACGGTGAGGTCGGCTTAGCCGCTGGTTCAGAGATTTATCTCAGCGCCGATAACGGCAGTGGTCGGCGTGTAACCGTCAAGGCCAATGAGTTTGCTCAAGACCTTAAAGACAAGATTGCAATTGAAAACATGGGCGCTATTGAGGCCGCCCGCGCTATTTTAGCTGTCCATAATGGTGACATTTATGATCTTGCTATTAATAATAGAGGCACAATAAAAGCCACAGGCGTGTCTAAAAACCCCGATGGTACGCTAAGTTTGTTTGCGAGTGCCTCTGAAGGGCATAATGCAGGAAAGGTTGTTCAAAGCGGCACCTTAATAGCTAGTAATTATGATGGCGGCGGGGGAAGCGTCAAGATCACAGGGGCAGATATAACCTTGAGCCAAACATCGATGATTGATGTCAGTGCGAGCGAGAGCTATAAGCCGCCACCTGTGCCTGTACCTGTGAGCAAACCCGATAGCATAAAAGCGCGCGCTGATAACCGTGGGTTTAATGGCGGTGGAACGGTTTTAATTGGTGGCGATTATCAAGGCGGCGGAGATTTACAAAGTGCAACTAGCACTACGGTAGAGAGCGGCGCGGTAATTAAGGCTAATGCAGGGCTTGTTGGTGATGGCGGAAAAGTCATTATCTGGGCTGATGAAGACACACATTTTGCCGGAAAGATTGAGGCTCGCGGTGGCACGGAAAGTGGAAATGGCGGGTTTGTTGAAACATCTGGTAAAGCTCATTTAAAAATAGCCGGAGACGCTGTAATTGATGTGAGCGCCCCTAAAGGAAAAGGCGGCGCCTGGCTTTTAGACCCAACCAACATCACCATCACTGATGGTGGCGGCGATGTAGATACAGCCACAATTAATGCCACGTTAAATGGCGGCGGGGATGTCACTATTACCACGGCGGGCGCAGGGGCAGATGCCGGTAATATTACACTGAGCAATGCCACTATTGATAAATCCGTGGCTAATAATGATGTGAGTTTAACACTTAGCGCCAATGAGAATATTACAGTAACAAATACTACTTTAACCAGCACAAGCGCTGATGCCTTAAACGTTGTACTCAACGCCGATTCTGATGCCAACAAGTCTGGTTATATCACTATAACGGACAGCAGTTTCATCACCAATGGCGGCAGCTTTACTGCAGGCGGAGGTCTTGATCCTCTGACCACCGCTGCTTGGGGGAACGCCACGCTAGATGATGGAGTGACCTTAAACAACACAACACTCAACACCGGCGCAGGGAATATTACGCTCACTGGTCATGGATGGGATGATACGGCAAGCAGTAGTCAACATGGTGTTTATGTACATAGCGGTAGTGTCCTCCAAACCACAACGGGTGATATTACCTTAAGTGGCACAGGCGGCGCAGGGGATGATGGTAATCGTGGGGTTTATGTTTTAAATGCCGGAACGCAAATCACCTCGGTAGATGGCGCGATTGATATTACCGGGCAAGGCGGTTCTAACGGATTGGCGGGCAGCAGTGCTAATTACGGGGTTTTTGTTCATAATGATGCTGATATTATTTCCACGGGCATGGGCGCGGATGCAGCCACTATAACCTTAAGCGGAACAGGCGGCGCGGGAGAAAATAGTAATATTGGAGTTTATGTTAATAGTGCTGGAACATCTATTACTTCAATAGATGGAGCCATTGATATCACCGGGCAAGGTGGCTCCAACGGGTTGGCGGGCAGCAATCATAATCACGGGGTTCTTGTTTATGAGGGTGCCGATATCATTTCCACGGGCACCGGCGCAAACGCCGCTACTATCACCTTGAATGGTACAGGTGACACAGGGAAAGATCGCAATTATGGGGTTTATTTATATGGTGCCGGAACACAAATAACCTCGGTAGATGGCGCGATTGATATTACCGGGCAAAGCGGCTCTAACGGGTTGGCGGGCAGTAATAGTAATTACGGGGTTTATGTCAATGGTGATGCCGATATTATTTCCACGGGCACAGGCGTGGATGCAGCCACCATCACCTTAAGCGGCACTGGCGGCGCAGGGGAAGATGATAATCGTGGGGTTTATGTTTTAGGCGCCGGAACGCAAATCACCTCGGTAGATGGCGCTATTGATATTACCGGACAAGGCGGCTCCAACGGAGCGGCGAGTAGTAATAGTAATCTCGGGATTTATGTTTCTGGTGATGCTGATATCGTTTCTACAGGCATGGGCGCCGATGCAGCTACTATCACGCTAAATGGCACGGGTGGGGCCGGGGAAGGTAGTAATCGTGGGGTTTTTGTTAGGAATGCCGGAACATCTATTACCTCGATAGATGGTGCCATTGATATTACCGGCCAAGGTGGCTCCAACGGGAATTCTAATTACGGGGTCTATGTTACGAGTGACGCCGATATTATTTCCACAGGCACCGGCGAAGGGGCAGCCACTATCACCCTGAACGGTACCGGCGGCGCAGGAGAAGATTATAATCATGGAGTTTTTATCAGAAATACCGGAACGCAAATAATCTCGGTAGATGGCGCCATTGATATTACCGGACAAGGCGGCTCCAACGGGTTGGCGGGCAGTAGTGGTAATTACGGAGTTTTGGTTTATGAGGGTGCCGATATTATTTCCACGGGTATTGGTGCAAATGCAGCAACTATCACCTTGGGCGGCACAGGAGGCGCAGGAGAAGATTATAATCATGGAGTTTTTATCAGAAATACCGGAACGCAAATCACTTCGGTAGATGGCGCGATTGATATCACTGGGCAGGGACAAGGTTTTGGCAGTGGTAATAATGATATTCGTATTGAAACGGGAGAGGTTAGCACAACTGGCAGCGCTACAAATTTGTCTTTAACCGGAGATACATTTAGGTTTGAAACCAGCCCAACCATCAGTGCCACGGGCACGATCAAGATTATGCCGCGCACGGCTTCAACTAGTATAGGCCTTGGCGGGGGAGCGGGAACGCTTAATTTAACAAATACAGAGCTGGGATACTTAAGCGCGGGCGGGTCTATAATTATTGGAGATGCGGCGGCAGGTACGGGGATGCTTACGCTGGATGGCGTGGATATATTTACGCAAGATTATGCATTTTATGGCGGAGCAATTACGGCGCAGAACTTAACAAATATCGATGGCTCAAACTCTGTATTTACCGCGCGTACCGGCGATTTAACTTTGTTTGAGAATGATGCATCTTCCGCCATTGGCGCTGACATTCTTGATGAGTTAAAACCAAACTTTAAAACACTGGCCGGAGATTTAATTTTAGCTCCCGAGACAGCCACAGATTCCATCGGTATCGCCGGAGAGTTCGGAACCTTCACCTTCTCCCAAGCCGATCTTTCCGGTTTTTCACAAATAGGCGGGAAGATCGTGGTTGGTGATCCGACTTCTGGAGCCGGTATAGTGCGGGTCGGCGCTCTGGACTTAAGCGCACAAAACTATGGCGTTGGCTTTTACGGCTCATCCATCCTTTTGCAAGGGATTATACAAAGCGGCGCTGACTTAAAGCTAGCCGCTGATTCAATCTCCTTTAACAATCATGATCTAATCGCTGATGATGATGTGATTATCACTACGCAAAATACCGCGTTTGATATCGGGGTAAGCGGAGGCACTGGTGCTCTGGCTATTTCCGATCTGATTTTGGGTGATATCTTTGCCGCCAATGACGGGAGCGGAGATTTAATCATCGGCGATGCTGTAACGGGCAGCGGTGATATCAATATAGACGGGCTAGACTTAAGCGCACAGTCCTACGGCCTTAAATTCTATGGTGGACGCGTAAATCTTGCCAATGCTGATGTAAGCTCTGGCGCGGATCTGACGCTTGGCGGTGATACGCTGCTCAATGCCACGGCTAATTTGAATGCAAAAGGCTCGATCGAGCTTGCTCCGCGTACAGCCGTAACGGTAAAAATTGATGAACCTGGAGATGCTCTATCTTATAATGATGTGCAGCAGATCAACCTGTCCCAGCTTAATGAGAACTCTGACACCGTGGGCTCTGAAGGTCTAATTTTAGGCAGCGCTCGAGCCGGTGATCTCACATGGATTTCTCCGACGCATAATTTTAATGATATTGATGCGCGCACGGGTGGAAGCTTGATCCTGCAAAATACTAATCTGGCTGCTAGCTATGGCTTAGGGGATGGAACAAGCGGTGACATCACTTATAGCACAGCGCAGCTTGAAGGCTTTACCATTGCCAATCAGCTGTTGATCGGCAATGCGAGCGGCGGCACTGGCATGATTGATATTGCCGACCTTTCTGCGGCAGCTTTAGGGTATGGGCTGGATGCGAATGGCGGCTCCATTGGCATAGGAGGCTGGAATGGCGGTACTCAAAATATTAATCTCAATGCCCGCACCGGGAACATTACAACATCTGGCGGGTTAATCACGGGCGGTGATCTCACTATGAGCGCGGCGGGGAGCATTGGAACCTCTGCCAACAGGCTGAATACAGCCGTGGATAATCTTACCTATAATGTCGCTGGCGACCTTTATATGAATGAAGCCGATGCCCTGACCATTGTCAACGGAACACCCACGGCGGCGGGCACGGTAGAGATTGTGACAACCGATGGTGCCGTGACCCTTTCCAATGCGATGAATATATTTGGTGATACATTGATTGCGGCGGGCGGGGCGAATGGTGATTTAAGTATTTCCAATGAGCTAACAAGCATAGCTACGGAGGCGAGTACTCTGACCTTACGCGCTGGACGTAATATTGATTTTGTGACGACCGATGAGACAATCACCAATACCAACGGGCAAGCGCTCAACATTGTGATGAATGCCGATAGTGATGCCAATCACTCTGGTTATATCAATGTAGAAAGCAGCAGCTTTATCACCAATGGCGGCAGTTTTACTGCAGGCGGGGGGCTTGATCCTCTGACCGCCGCCGCTTGGGGGAATGCCGCGCTAAATGATGGTGTGAGCTTAAACAACACAACGCTCAGCACCGGCGCAGGGAATATTACGCTCACTGGCCATGGATATAATGATCATAACGATAGTGAACAATATGGTGTTTATATACATAGCGGCAGCGTTCTTCAAACCACAACAGGCGCTATCACCTTGAGCGGCACTGGCGGTGCAGGGGAGGATAGTAATCGTGGGGTTTATGTCATAGACACCAGAACGCAAATCACCTCAATAGATGGCGCGATTGATATTACTGGGCAAGGTGGTTCTAACGGGCTGGCGGGCAGTAATTATAATCACGGGATCTATGTTTATGATGGTGCCGATATTATTTCCACGGGTACAGGTGCAGATGCAGCCACTATTACCTTAAACGGCACAAGCGGCGCAGGG
>Ga0209692_10002112_pt1 | contig 23360 bp, 19 predicted proteins | sample tdDd472_FD_187129 | JGI IMG/M metagenome (GOLD analysis project Ga0209692, IMG submission 187129) | Marine sediment microbial communities from the Atlantic coast under amendment with organic carbon and nitrate - tdDd47.2 (SPAdes)... | ecosystem: Environmental > Aquatic > Marine > Coastal >... | reverse complement strand
GGTGGATGGCAGCGGGGAGGACGTCGTTGCACGACAAATTCGTGAGCTGGCTGTGCAGGAAGAGGACCCGGAACTGCGCGAAGCGATCTGGGATGAATACCGCAAGCATACGGGTATGAAAAAGTAGCAACGTTAAGAGACCCCGCTGAACGATGACTAACACACGTACTAATTGCCGGAACAGGCCCAAGCCCTCGCAGACGCTGTGGGCGCCGCTAGCTATGGTTTTGGTGCTGGCCGGGTGCAGCAGCGCCCGCACTGTGCAGTACGACGAAGTCGAAATAGAGCGGGCAGAAGTTGAAGTCAGCGAAGCGGCTTTGCTGGACATTGGCATAGTCATATTCGACCCGAATATCCCCGAAGACCTGGAGAAGCAGGAAAAGGAGCTGATTTTTCCTGAGGTACGCAAGGCAGAGGCACGCTATATGCCTTACCACCTGAAGAGCACGCTGGAAGGCACCGGCCACTGGGGCGCTGTTTGGGTGCTGCCGGAGCGTGCGGATACCGTCGACCTGATTGTTATGGGGACTGTCGACGAGTCTGACGGTCTGGATGTTTCGCTGCGGGTGGGCGCCTGGGATGCCACCGGGCATGAGTGGCTCAACAAACGTTATAAAGCACAGGTGCCGGAATCAGCCTACGCGCGTTATCGTGATTTGTCCGAAGATCCCTATCAGTCTTTGTACAACGAAATCGCGAATGATCTGCTCGATGTCCGCAGGAAGCTCGATGAGAATGAACTTGAGCGTATCCGTGAGGTGTCAGAATTACGCTATGCCGCTGCTCTTGTGCCTGATGCATACGGCGATTATCTGAAAGAGCGAAAAGGCGAGTACAGCGTAAGGCGTTTACCGTCGGACGGCGACCCGATGATAGAGCGTCTGCGTGCGGTGCGTGAACGCGAGTACATGCTGGTTGATACGCTGAACGAGTACTACGCCGGTCTTTACTATGACTTGTCGCAGCCCTACGAAGATTGGCGCAAGATGTCGCGCGAAGAAGCGCTGCGTTATCAGGAGTTGAAGCGGTCCGCCCGGATGCGCCAGATTCTCGGTGCCGCAGCCATCGTCGGTGCAATCGCTTATGAAGGGTCGGGCGGCAGCAATAGCGCGATCACTAATACAGCCATTCTCGGCGGCATTGAGGTGTTCCGTAGCGGCATGGGCCAGAGTTCCGAAGCGGACCTGCACAAGGAGGCTTTGCGCGAACTGGGTGTCTCCTTCGACTCGGAGGCGGAACCGCTGGTTATTGAGGTTGAGGGGCAGACCCGTCGCTTAACAGGCAATGCCGAAGAGAAGTATCAGGAATGGCGGCGAATCCTTAAAGAAATCTATGCTGCCGAGACCGGTCTGGTTCTCGAAACTGATGTTGTGCGTGATGCCGACAGCGTAGCGACTGATTAAACTGTCTGTATGTCTGTATTCGAGCAAGGTCACGAGCTTGATTCTCGGTTTGTCCTGCAACGCCTGCTGGGCACCGGAGGTGTCGGTGAGGTCTGGCTTGCCGACGATCTTGAGCTTAATAAAGCAATAGCACTCAAAGTGCTGCGGCCGGAGTTTGCTGCCGATGATGTTTGGTCAGGGTTGCTGCGCGCCGAGTATCAGCGCTTAAAACAGCTGCAACACCCGGGCATCGTCAGGGCGTTCGATTTCTTCGAGTCCGGGCCCCGCGAATATCTGACAATGGAATACCTCGCAGGCGACAGCCTGAAGACCGTGCGTGGTCAACCATGGCGACAGGTCGTTGCGAGTGTGCTGCCGGTGACCGATGCGTTGGAGTATGCGCATCGCGCCGACATTATTCACCGCGATCTGAAGTCATCCAATATTATTGTTGCCAACGGCCGGCCGGTGCTGGCCGATTTCGGCACTGCGGCCAGCTTGTCGGGCGGTGCAGAGCTCGACAACTACATTAAAGCGGGTGGCTCGCTACCCGCCATGAGCCCGCAACAGTTAGCCGGCGCACCGCCTGCTGTAAGCGATGACGTTTATGGTTTTGGTGCGTTGTTGTATGAGCTAGTCAGTGGCGCGCCGCTGTTTCACCCGGATGTTACCGAGGCCAAGGTATTGAGCAGCCAGCCTGCGCGCCTTGATACCTTGGCAATTGCGGAGACACCGCCGCCGGAACTGGTCGGGTTGGTGGCAACGATGCTGCAAAAGAACCCGCTGCAGCGCCCGCAAAGCATCGCGACAGTGCGGTCGGCATTGGAGAGCCTGATGACAGACGCCAGTATAAATTCCAGTGCCGATGCTGCCGCTGCAACGGTTATCCGGCCGCGCCGCCGGCCGCGGACTGCGACTGTTAACGAGCCAATAGCGGATGCAACCCGCACTGCTGCGGAGAAGAAAGATAGTACGCGTTGGGTTTATGTAGCCGTCGGAGTTTTGTTGGCGGTGCTGATTGCGGTGGTTCTTTGGTTGCCGGACGTTGTGGCTACCCGTCGGGCAGCGGAAGAATCGATGGCGCCTGTCGTTGTGCAGGAGCCCACGGATGAGCCTGCAGATGAAGCGCCAGTGGCCAGTCTGGAGGCGCGTGAGTCAGCCGAAGATTTGCTCGGTGAGCTGTTGCCGGCAATCGATACGCTGACGCAACAAGGCGTAGATCTATGGGGCGGTAACGACTGGATTGCTTTGCGTAATCTGGCGGCCAGCGCCGATGAGGCCTACAAGCGCCGCAAATATCAGGCTGCGACAGATGGTTATCGCGAGGCGTTGACGCTTGCTGAAGCATTGAACAAGCGGGTAGAGATTGTGCTTGCGGATGCGTTGCGCGAAGGTACAGATGCTTTAGCTGCTGCAGACGGACCCAAGGCGTCAGCCCGGTTTGAGCTGGCGCTGGCCGTAGATCAGAACAATGCAGAAGCGCGCAAAGGGTTGCAGCGTGCAGCCAATTTGGATCAGGTTCTGGAGCAGATGAACGCCGCAGCGCTTGCCGAGAACGACGAAGACTGGAATGCGGCAGCCAGCGCTTATCGCGCTGCGCTTGCGATCGATCCCGAGTGGCAGCCCGCGACCGCAGGCTTGCGGCGGGTGTCCGGTGCAGCTTCGAATGATCGTTACAGCAAACAGATGGGGCAGGGTTACGAAGCCTTGTCGGCAAAGCGTTACATAGAAGCGCTGGGCTTTTTTAACGCGGCACTGAAAGAGCGGCCGGGTGACGTTGAAGCGCAACGGGCTCTCGATACCGTTAATGCTGAACAGCTACTGGCCCGGATTCGTGCCGCTGCGGCCAAGGCCAAAATTGCGGAGGCGACCGAACGCTGGAGCGATGCGGTTGCCCGCTACGAAGAGATTCTGCAGCTTGATAGCGCCGTTATCAGCGCGCAGGAAGGGCGCGAGCGTGCGGCGGCCAGAGCAGAACTTGACGGGCAGCTCCGCTACGAACTGACCCGCGCAGAAACGTTCAACGACCCCCGTGCATGGGAGCGGGCTAACGGTGTACTGAACGCGGCGAAAGATATTGCAAAACCAGGCCCCGTTTTGAAAGAACAAATGGCCACGCTCGACGCTATCCTCATGTCAGCGACTATCCCTGTGCCGGTAACTTTCCGCTCGGACGGCAAAACCGACGTAGTAGTATATAAAGTCGGTCGTATCGGTAGCTTTGAAACCAAGGTGCTGGAGTTGCGGCCGGGGCGTTATACCGCCGTCGGCAACCGTGAGGGTTACCGTGATGTCAGAGCAAACTTTCTCGTAACTGCCGGGGAATCTATGCCACCGGTAGTGCTGGAATGTAAGGAGCCGATTTGAACTCTGGTGATTCAGGCGACCAGCAAAGCGACAGGCACAGCGACAAGCCCGATTCGCTATTGCTGATATCTCCCGACGGCGAGCGGTTGATAGACAGCTCCCGATTGCCAGTGCAGATCGGCAGTCATGCCTCCGCAGATATTCGTGTACCCGGCGCTGCTGGAGCGGCAACGCTGGCAACCATAGGCCTGCTCGACGGCAACGCGATACTGCAGGTCACCGCTGCAGGAATAACGTTGAACGGTGATGCCGCTGCCGGCATGTGCCGCCTGCATGACACTGACTTACTGGAGTACTCGGGAGTCACGATCGCCGTAAATGAGTCGGCAGGGCAATGGCGCTTTACTGTCGACTACACCGATGTTGAATATCAGACGTTGCCGCCCGATCCTGCGGCAGAGTCGCCCCAAGCGGCAGGGCAATTAGCCCGGTGCGTCGCAAGGGTGGCGGGCGTTCGGCCGGCGATGGTGGTGATGAGGGTGAAGGTAAACGCAATGCTTTGCTGAGCGTGTCAGGCTTGGGCCTGGCGGTGCTGGCACTGTTCGCGTTCTATATTTTCACCGCCCGCTCTGTCGGCATTGATGTGGATCCCGGGCTCGCAGAAGTCGATGTCAGCGGCGGGCTCTTCCGTTTACAGATTGATGACCGCTTCCTGTTGCGCAAGGGCGACTACACGGTGCGTCTCAGTGCCGAAGGCTATTACCCGGAAGAGTATGCGATCACTGTCGGCGATGAAGCTGCTCAGGACTTCGACTATGTGTTGCGCAAGAAGCCCGGCCGTCTGAAGGTTGTGTTGCCGGAACCCGCAATTGCCAGTATCTGGGTTGATGATCAGCTCATGGCAACTGTGGCGGGTGAAGAGATCGAGTTGGAGCCGGGCCTACACAAGGTTCGCATCAAGGCCGAGCGGTATCTCGATTTTGTCAGTGAAGTTGAAATAGAAGGTGCGGGCAGGCTTCAGGAGTTGCAGCCGCAACTGTTGCCCGGCTGGGGTGATGTCACCGTAACAACTCAACCCGGGGGCTCCTCGGTACTGGTTGGCGGCGAGGTCCTGGGTACTGCGCCGGGCATGGTGGAGATCATGGCGGGTACAGTGGCGCTGGAGATTCGTAAGCCCGGCTACAAAACATGGCGCCAGTCGCTGGTCGTGCAGGCGGGGCAGGCGCAGGAGTTGCCGCCGATTACATTGCGCGAAATCGAGGGGGTTGTGCAGGTTACAACGCAGCCGCCGGGCGCAGTAATCACAGTTGATGGCGAGTATCAGGGTGTTGCGCCGCTGGAGATTGAGCTCGATAAAGGGGCAACGTATCGGGTTAAGGCCAGTAAGCCCGGTTTTGATACGGCGAGTCGTAGTATCGAAATTAAAAAATCGGGTGAGCAGACGTTAAGCCTGACACTGAAAGCGCAGACAGGTGTCGTTACTGTTGTTGCGAACTATCCCGATGCGGAACTGCTGGTCGACGGCCGTTCACAAGGTTCTGCAAACCGGACACTAACGTTGACGGCCGTGCCGCATCGTCTGGAGGTTCGTAAGCCGGGCTTTGAAACGTTCAGTACTGAGGTAACGCCGAAGCCCGGGTTGCCGCAGCAGCTGGATGTGCGGCTGTTAACGCCTGAAGAAGCGGTCCTGGCTGCAACTCCGAAGGTGCTGCGCACCTCGCTGGGGGCGGAACTGCGTTTGGTTCGGCCCGGCAGTTTTACGATGGGTTCGAAGCGCCGTGAGCAGGGACGGCGCGCCAACGAAGTACAGCGTGAGGTCAGGCTGACGCGGCCTTTCTATATCGGAGTCCGCGAAGTCACGAATAAAGAGTACCGCCAGTTCAATGCGACGCACACGTCCGGCGCCGAACGCTATCGTGAGTTATCGGCCGACAGTCATCCTGCTGTCATGATGAGTTGGGACGAGGCTGCCCGGTTCTGCAACTGGCTCAGTGATCAGGATGGCCTGCCACGCGCTTACATAACCGGCAGTAGCGGCTTGCGGCTGGCAGACCCGCCGAACAATGGTTACCGCCTGCCCACCGAAGCTGAATGGACATGGGTGGCCCGATACAACGCCGGTGGCCGCAGCAACAAATACCCGTGGGGTGACAATATGCCGCCGTCCGGTAGCACAGGAAACTATGCGGACAGGGCGGCAGATGGTTTTGTTAGCAACACACTTAGAAACTACGAAGACGGTTACCCGGTAACTGCTCCAACCGGCCGCTTCGACCCTAGCCCGCTGGGAGTCTATGACCTCGGTGGTAATGTGGCAGAGTGGGTCAGTGATATTTATGCGATCTCTCCCGCCAAGCCGGGGCTCGTCGAAGTTAATCCCACGGGCGCAGTAAGCGGCAGTTACCGGGTTATCCGGGGTTCAAGCTGGCGCCATTCGGGCATCGGCGAGTTACGCTATGCCTTCCGTGACTTCGGCAATAAGGGTCGCCTCGACGTCGGTTTCCGGCTGGCCCGGTATACCGATGCCGTGGTCGATGAGGCTGCGGTCGATTAGGATAGGCTCATGGACCTTCTCAAAGTAATGCTGGTTATATCGCTTGGCCTCGGGGTCACTTGGGCAGCCGATCAGGTTGCGCCTTCTGCGATTGTCGTGGCGCAGGCGGATGGTGGCGAAGTATCCGATGCCGACGTCGACAGGCAACTCGAAAAAGCCCGGCAGTCACTAGAAGGTGAGGATGACGAAGAGTTGAAAGATTTTGTGCCGAGCGAACCGTTGTCGGCCGACATAGCCGTGGAATTCCCCTCGGATATTTAAAGACAATTAACAGGATGTACGCATGAGAAAAGGTTTGCCGAACGAGTTCATGTTTCAGCTGTTCGCTTTGCTGATAGCGGTCATTCTGGTGCATGCAATTTACGTGGCGGTTATCCGGCCGAATGCCACCGAGATGCTGGAAGAGCAAAACGTCATGATCGCCGAGGATCCGAATTATGTCGTCGAACGCTCATTTTTCATCATCGTCAAGGACTTCGAGCAGGAAGCCTGTTTTGTGCTGATGCTCTGGGCATTCTCAATAATGGGTTACAAGGCCGTTGCTGCCCGGCGCGAACGCGCGTTGTTGCAGCAGAATCTGGTTCCGATTGCCGATGGCATGCGTATTTTGCCGGAGGATACCCGCGAATATGCGCGGCAGATTCAGAGCCTGCCAGACGAGCAGCGCAGTTTGTTTTTGCCACGATTGTTGCTGACAGCACTGCAGCGCTTTAGCGCCACCGGTAATGTTCAGGACGTATCAGCGACAGTTCATACGATGGTTGAAAGCGAAGCGGAACGGCTCGAATCGGAACTGTCGATGGTGCGTTACATCGCGTGGGCGATCCCGTCTATCGGATTTATCGGCACGGTTCGCGGTATCGGTGCGGCGCTTGCGCAGGCACATCGTGCCGTCGAAGGTGATATTAGCGGCGTAACCCAGAGCCTCGGTGTGGCGTTTAACTCCACGTTTATCGCACTGTTGATCAGTATCGTTCTGATGTTTCTCGTGCATCAGTTGCAGGCGCTGCAGGAGCGGCAGGTGTTCGAAACCGAAAACTACGCCGACGACAAACTCATCCGCCACCTGAAGGCGGGCTAAGAGGCCGGCATGACCGCCCTTGGTATTGAGCTGAATGATGCGGCCCTGATCGCCGCCGATGCCGGTGGTATCCGCTATTGCGAACCCGGTTACGCCATCGAGCAGGATGGCGCCCTGGTTACCGGCGCCGCTGCCGCCCGTTATCGCCGCCTGCAACCCCGCCGCATCTGCAGCCGCTACTGGGCGGAAATGTCAGATGACTCATTACCCCAATCGGTCGTCGGCAATGCGAGCTTTGCCGATCTGGTGCATGCGCAATTAGAGCGGATGTGGCTTGAATGTGGCAGCGGCGCGCGCAGCGTCTATCTGGCAGTGCCGCCTTGTTGGTCCGGCGAGCAGCTTGGCTTGTTGTTGGGTATTGCCGAGGAACTGAAGATACCGGTGGCCGGGCTTGCCCCTACAGCGCTTGCCGGAGCCCGCCGGGAGTATCCGGGGCGCGATGTTTACTATCTTGAAGCAACGCTGTTGAGTACCTCGATTCAGTCTGTTGAGCAGCAGGGCCAGGCCTCCGCCGGCCCGGCTGAACTCATCGGAGGGCTGGGTATTGCCGCGTTGGAGCGTGCCGCAGTCGACTACATCGCAAGACGTCTGCTTGAATGCAGCCGCTTTGACCCGATGCAGGATGCATCGAATGAGCAACTATTGTTTGACCGTTTACCTGAATGGTTGCGTTCGTTGCATCAGGAAGAGACGCTCGATATAGATATACAAAACAAGCAGTGGGAGTTTTCCGCTCAACTGCTTGCAACCGGGCTGGCAGATGCAGTGCAGGATTGTTTCGAGCCGGTGCTGCAACGCTTGCGGGCGGTGTTGCCGGGAGACCGCCCGGTCGCGCTGCTCGTGCACGACAGTTTGCGCGCTTTCCCGGGGCTCGTCAGCCTCTTGTCGGCGGCAACCGGAGCCGAGGTGTTTATTCTGGAGCCGGGGGCAGCAGCCCGGGGCGTGCTGGCCCGGCAACAAAGTTTTACCAGCGGGTTTGCGCTGGCAGCGGGTCTGCCGTGGGACCAGGAGCCGCTGGCAGGCGACGGTCCGGCTGTTGGCGCAGCAGGAGGTAGCCAACCCACACACCTGTTATACCGGAGCAGTGCCTACCGTCTGGGTACGAATCCGCTATGCGTTGGCGCTAATCCTCCGGACGGTGTCTTTAGAATCGAAGTACCACAGGCTGCCGGAATCTCGCGGCATCACTTCAGTATTGAGGCAGCCGATGGCGGGTTTCGTTTGCTCGATCACAGCCGCTACGGCACGAGCCTGAATGGTCACCGTGTTGAAGGCAGCACCATGTTGCGTGCCGGCGATGTCATTACGATCGGTCAGTCGGCGACACGCCTTGAGCTGATCGCCGAACAGCCGGATGGCGAGGGCTGAACCGGTGGCTCGCAAACGCATGAATGTGTTCAACCTGTCGTTTCTCGACATCATGTCCTGCGGTTTCGGTGCGGTGGTTTTGTTCTACATGATTATTTCTGCCCAGGTTGCGACCCGGGCCGATCAGGCTAATGCCGAAGTACTTAGCGAGAGCAACCGTCTGGAAGAGGAAGTGCTTGAAGGCAGAAAGAATCTGGTGCGGTTGCGCAACACCGTAGCGACGGAGCTGGAACGCGAAGTGATTGCCGAGGGCGAAATTCGCCGTATGCAGGAACTGATCGAAAAGCTGAAGGAAGAGCTGGCTCAATATGATGGCGACAGTCTGGCGACCCAGGAGAGTATTGAAGCCCTGAAAGCCGACATTGAGAGTCTGGAGGCGGCCAAGCAGCGGTTAGCTGCCGAGGCGCAACAGGAAAACGAAGACAGTGGTTCGCGGGTTCGCAGCTACGTCGGTCAGGGTAACCGTCAGTATCTGACGGGCATGCAAATGGGCGGTAAGCGCGTTCTTCTTCTCGTTGATGGTTCCGCCAGCATGCTCGGGCGAACCTATGTCAACGTAGTCCGTTACCGGAACATGCGCGATGATAAAAAGATCCGCGCCCCGAAATGGCGTTCAACCGTACGCACGGTTGATTGGATTACGACGCAGATTTCACCCGACGCAAAGTTTCAGATCGTTGTGTTTAACGAGAAGGCAGAGAGTATTTTTCCGGACACCGGCATGCAGTGGCAGACCGTCGGCGATGGTAAAAAACTGAGCGAAGGGATTGAGCTGCTGAAAGAGTACGTTCCCCAGGATGGGACCAGCCTGATGAATGCGTTTGTGGCCGCATCCGAAATGACGCCGCCGCCCGACAATATCTATTTACTGACGGACGGGTTGCCCACCATCGGCGCTAATGCGCCAGGATCACCGAAAATGGTGCGGCCGGAACAGCGGGTTAAGCTGTTTGCCGAGGCGTCGCGTAAGCTGCCTTCGAAAGTGCCCGTGAACATTCTTTTATTCCCGATGGACGGCGACCCGGATGCGGCGGGCTACCTTTGGCGTCTGGCTATTGATACGCGCGGCTCCATGATGAGCCCTTCGGTGGACTGGCCGTGAGGTTAGGTTGATGGCAAAGAAACGGCGCGACACAGAAACTTTCAGCTTGTCCTTTCTGGACGTGATTTGCTGTGGGTTCGGCGCAGTGATTCTGTTGCTGGTCATTACCAAGATCTATGAGCCGTTCACGATCGAAGAGAGTAAAGAGAATCTGGAGGGTCTGATTCGCTTGCTGCAGGAAGAGTTGTTCGAGATCCGCGGCGAAAGCTCAGTATTGAATCGGGATCTCGATGCTGTCACCGAAAGTCTGTCGGACAAAAAGGACAAGATCGCGATACTGCAGGGTGACCTGACACGGATTCAGGGCCAGTACGATGCCACGCAGGATTCAGGCGACTCCGACAGCGAAGAAAGGGGCGAACTGCTGGCCGCCCGGCAGGAGCTCAGCGAGGATTTGCAAAAACTCCTGGCCGGTTATCGCCCCGCCGAGGGCGATACGACGGTCGGTGGTATTCCGGTAGACAGTGAATACATAATTTTTGTAATCGATACGTCAGGCAGCATGTTTCAAGGCCCGTGGAACCTGGTGCTGCAAATGATTGCCGAAACCCTGCAGGTTTACCCTGAGGTGAAGGGCATTCAGGTGCTCAATGATGAAGGCCGTTACATGTATCCGACCTACACCGCACGCTGGATCAAGGATTCACCGGCGGCCCGGAAAAACATTCTGAACCGTTTGCGTAGCTGGAACCCGTATAGCGACTCCAGTCCGGTAGAAGGCATTGCCGAGGCGATCAACAGCTTTTATGAGCCCGGGCGCAAGGTCAGTGTTTACGTCTACGGTGATGACTTCCCCCGTGGCTCGGTTGAGGCGGTCGTTCGCTACGTTGACCGGGTGAATCAGGCGGACCGTTTCGGCAACCGGTTGATGCGCATTCATGCCGTAGGCTTCCCCACGCAGTTCTCCCAAGGCACATCGCCAAATGCGCTGCGCTTTGCCAATCTGATGCGCAAACTGTGTGAGCGAAATGGCGGAACCTTTGTCGGCCTGACCCGTCTCTAACAGAAGCATATAATCTGTTTTTTACAAGGACGGCCCTATGACTGACTTAATAGACAAAAAATGTAAGCCCTGTGAGGGTGGTGTGCCGCCGCTGGAGCCGGAGGCCGCAAAACAACTGTTATTAGCGCTTAACGATAGCTGGTCGATAAGCGATGACGGCAAATGGATCCGCCGGACATTCGAGTTCACCGGGTATCACCGGACGATAGGTTTTGTTAACGCCGTTGCGTGGATAGCGAATACCGAAGGGCATCATCCCGATCTCGAAGTCAGCTATCGTGAGTGTGTCGTGAACTATTCGACCCATGCTATCGACGGCCTTTCTGAGAACGATTTTATTTGCGCCGCCAAGATCGACCGATTGGTAAGCTAGTTTTGTAATCTGCAATAGTGGCCATTGCCGGGGGAGGCAGCGGATTAGTTATGAGTAGTGCCCGGGTACTGAATGTGCGCAATCCGCGCAGCGGCGAAGACGACGCAACGATACGCTGTTGGTCTGTCGATGACCTGACCGCCGAAGCCGGCACTCTGCGTAGTGCGCAGCAGGCTTGGGCAGTCCGCTCGTACAAAGAGCGCGTAGACATACTGCAGCGCTGGGCGGCTTCACTGCAAGGTGAAGCAGGTGAGGCTGTACTTGCAGCGCTCAGTATTGATACCGGTCGCCGGATGTTAGCGGCAGGCGAGCTGCGCTCGATTCCGTTTGTTGTTGCTCAGGCGGCGCGTTTTGCTGAGGAAGTGTTCGCCGAACCTGACGCGCAGCCACTTGCAGCCGATTCGGAAGTCACCTTTTCGGGAATGCTGCAGGCCTATCCGCTGGTCGGGGTTATCAGCCCCTGGAATTTTCCGTTGCTGCTGTCACTGCTTGATTCTATAGCGGCTCTGGTCGCCGGCTCTGCGGTCATCGTCAAGCCCAGTGAAATAACCCCGCGTTTTATTGAGCCGCTGCAGGAGAGTATTGATGCTATCGACGAACTCCGTGGCGTGTTCAGGCTGGTGAGCGGCGACGGTGAGACCGGTGCCGCGTTGATCGATACCGTAGATGCAATCTGTTTTACCGGAAGTGTCGCTACGGGTAAGAAGGTGGCAGCCGCAGCTGCGGCCAATATGATTCCGGCATTTCTGGAGCTTGGCGGCAAAGACCCCGCCATAGTTTTGGGGTCCGCCGATCCGGAGCTTGCCGCCAGCACAGTGCTGCGCGCTTCGGTACAGGCCACCGGTCAGGCGTGTCAGAGTATCGAACGGGTTTATGTTGTCGATACAGTCTACGACGCCTTCGTTGCCAGCCTTGTAGAGCAGGCACAGCAGGTTGAGCTGAATTATCCGGATATCAACAACGGGCATATCGGCCCGCTGATTATGGAAGGGCAGGCAGCGGTTATTTCTGCACAGCTGCAGGATGCGGTTAAGCATGGGGCCACCATTCACTGCGGCGGTGAGGTTGAGCAGCACGGTGGCGGACTGTGGATTCGCCCCACCGTGTTAACCGGTGTGACGCACGAGATGCAGGTCATGCTGGAGGAAACCTTCGGGCCGGTGATTCCTGTGATGCGGGTGGCGGACGCCGCTGCAGCTGTTGCGATGGCCAATGACAGCCATTACGGTTTGTCGGCCGCGGTGATTGGCGACAAGCAGGAAGCCCGCTTGGTAGCAGAGAGTATCAACGCCGGGGCAATCAGTATTAACGATGGCGGTCTTACCACGATCGCATTCGAGGCGGAAAAAGATTCCTACGGTTTGTCAGGATTAGGTGCATCGCGCATGGGGCGCTCCGGGTTGCAGCGGTTCCTGCGTAAAAAAGCGTTGCTTACCCGCCATGGTGCGGCACCCGATATAAGCAGCATGAGTGAAGAGGGCTAGGCATGTACATGGATAAACTGTTCGCCGATACGCAAAGCTGGCCGGCGCTCGATGTCTTTGCGTATTGCCTGATGGCTTTCGCTTTATTCCTGACGCTGTTGTTGTTTGCGGGCACTCGCGGCAAAGACACACGCGTTTACGATGCGAAAATGGCCTGGCTGCGGGCACTTATCTACTACAGCATCTGCTGGTTACTGAGTTGGGCAACCGGTGTTTTACCGACCTTGCTAACGACCCCGTTTTTTGACCCCGCGCACCTGTCGCAAATGTCATGGCAGGTGTATGTCGCTGCCACCTGGGTGGTAGTGCTGTTTGGCTACGTGTATGTCTGGCCGGCAGGGTCTGTAACCTATAACCGCAAGTTCTATCCGCTGACAACGATACCGTTGGGGATTATCTGGGGCTTGAGTGAAGCTCAGCTATTTCTATCGTATTGGGCAATTGCCGAGCGCTTCGTCGATACGCCTTGGGTGGTCGCAATCATTACCTACGTCTGTGCATCGCTAACCAACGGTCCGTTGCATCTGTTCTACTGGGACAGGTATGTGTCGCCCGATCACAATATTTACGAATGGAATGTTCGTAAGGTAATGTTTGCTCACAACCCCACACTGATTCTTTCGCTAGTTTTTCTGGTTGTCTGGGGCGATATCTGGGTCTACATGGCCTGGCCGGCGTTCGCTTTGTTCGCCTGCGCCATTGCGCAAAAGTTTCCGGCACCGTGGGATACTTTGTCGCATGGCGAGTATGAGGCGCAACTGGGGTTGTGTGACGTCAAGACAATGTCACTGCCGCCGGATAAACGCAGCTGATCCAGCTCAATAAAAAAGGCCGCAGTAGCGGCCTTTTTTATTAGGGGCAATTGCCCGTTTTCTAAAACAGCGAAGAGCTATCAGGGTCTTCATCAGCCGCTGTGCCGCCACGGCTCGGGATATGGTCGCCGGTAATCATCTGTGAGTATGGCAGGCCCGGGCCGATCATCGGATACACCATGGCATCTTTGTCGATAATGACTTCAAGGAAAGCCGGGCCATCAAACTCGACGAACTCTTTGACGATAGCGGCAATATCAGCCTTATTGTCGAGGCGCTTGGCGAAGCCGAAGCCGTCCGCCTGCGCTGTCTTAACAAAGTCTTTGCGGTGCAGGGATTTGTCGCTCGCAGACAAGCGGCCTTTGTAATACAGCTTCTGCCACTGCTTCACCATGCCGTCGCCGTAGTTGTTCAGCACCAATACTTTGACCGGCAGTTCATAGGTGGTGGCAGTTTCCAGTTCGCCTAAGTTCATGCGGATGCTGGCATCGCCGTCAATATCGATAACCAGTTGCTCCGGGCGCGCGAACTGAGCACCGATAGCTGCCGGTAAGCCGAAGCCCATCGTGCCCATGCTGCCCGAAGTCAGCCACAAGCGCGGCTCTGCAAAGTCGAAATACTGTGCTGCCCACATCTGATGCTGGCCCACGCCGGTGCTGATAATGGCGTTGCCCTTGGTCAGTTTATTAATCTCTTCAATCACGGCATATGGCTGAATCGCATCGCTTTCGCGGTCGAAGTTCAAGCCGTAGGTGGACTTCAGGTCGGCTATTTCGGTATGCCATTCTGCTACGTCCGGCTTGATGTCGTTGCGTGCGCCAAACTCACACAGTGCTTCAAGATCACGTTTCAGTACACCAACATGGTGCCACTGCACAGCTTTAACCTTGCCGATCTCGGAGGAGTCGATATCGAAATGTGCGATATTTTTTGCGTTCGGCGCAAACTTGTCAGGCACGCCGGCAACGCGGTCGTCGAACCGCGAGCCGATTGCGATCAGGAAGTCACAGTCTTCCACGGCATAGTTGGCCGAGGCGGTACCGTGCATCCCGAGCATGTGCAGGCATAGAGGGTCGGTGGTGTCTGCCGCGCCGATGCCCATCAGTGTGGTAACCACCGGGATACCGAACTGATCAGCAAAGTTGCGCATGGCTGCACTGGCTTCGCCGTTAACAACACCGCCACCGGCATAGATCAACGGGCGTTTACTGGCCGCCAGCAAGGTGAAAAACGATTCGCACTCGTGGTCTTCCAGCAAGTTTTCATCGATAAGTGCCTGTCTGCGGCGGAAGCCGGGAACCGGCAATTGGCTACTGCCGTCGAACTCGCCTTCCCAATTCTGCACATCTTTGGGTACGTCGATGACAACCGGCCCCGGTCGACCGGAACGGGCAATCTCGAAGGCTGTGCGCACGGTTGCCTCCAGCTTCTCCGGATCAGTCACCAGAAACACATGTTTGGCAACGGGGCCGAGCGTGCTTGATACGGGCGCTTCCTGAAAGCCATCAGTACCGATAGCGGTAGTCGGAACCTGTCCACAGATAACAACGATAGGAATGGAGTCTGCAAGGCAATCACGCACCGGAGTAACGGTGTTAGTGGCACCGGGACCGGACGTCACCATGACTACGCCGGGCTTACCGCTGGCCCGCGCATAACCTGCTGCCATGAATCCTGCGCCTTGCTCATTGGCCGGCACGATCAGCGGCATTGGTGCTTTACCGTCAGTTTTGTTTTCGGCGTTGAAACGGAAAACGGCGTCATAGGTCGGCAAAATTGCGCCGCCGCTATAGCCGAAGATGGTGTCGACACCTTCATCAGCAAGCACCCGGACAATAATGTCCGAACCGGTCATGCGCGTACCGGCAAGCGGATGGGGGGATTGCGGCGCGTTATCTGTGGAGCTCATCGTGTCGGACTCTTGGGGGCTATTTTGCCTGACGCACAAGCGCAAGTGCTTGTGTGCCAATACTATTTTATGTGTTAATCAAGTTGGTGCAGGGGCAGGGGTCACCCGTGTTGCGGCCTGATTGTGGTTATGAAGCAGCGAGCGCGACGGGTGACGAACCGGCGAAAGCCTTGCAGCCGAAGAGTTTCGGACATATATAGGCGCATTGCAATACCATGTGTTCTGCGCCAACATTGCGCGATTAAGCGTTTTTCAAGGGTTTGAGACCCTCTCGAAGGGCGGATTTCGGCTGACGGCGGCCTGCTAAGGGCCGGATTTGAGACTCATGCGACACATAATTTCCATACTGCTGCAGAACGAGGCGGGTGCTTTGACCCGGGTTGCCTCACTGTTTTCTTCCCGCGGGTACAACATTGAGTCTTTGAGTGTTGCCCCGACCGAGGACCCGAACCTGTCCCGTCTGACACTGGTGACCTTCGGCTCCGAAGAAGTCATTGACCAGATATGCAAGCAGCTGTTCAAGCTCGTTGATGTTGTAAATATCGCTGATATGACCAAAGGCGAGCACATCGAGCGCGAACAGTTGTTATTGAAAGTCAGGTTGGCCGAGGTACCTTGTGCGCCGATTGATGATCTGGTGGTCGAATTTCGTGCCAGCGTGCTGGATGACAGTGCGGAGCACTTTACGCTGGTCGTAACCGGCACTGTTAGTCGTATCGACGAGTTTGTAGCCCGCGCCCGTGAGCATGCGGAAATAATGGCAGTGGTGCGCAGTGGCGCGATGGCTATTACCCGCGGTGAACAGGTACTCAGTGCCTCGCTGCTTTAGCTGATGGCAACCACAGCACACTCCCGCTTGCCGAATGCGACCCGGGTGGTCGTAAAAATCGGTTCGTCGCTGCTGGTTGATGCCGAATCCGGAAAACTTAATCGTGACTGGTTGGCCGCACTTGCCGGTGAGATCAAACGTTGCCGTGAGCGCGGTCAACAGGTGTTGCTGGTATCGTCCGGCGCGATTGCTCTGGGTCGGCGGTATCTCGGTCTGAGCAGTAAGCAACGTCTGCTCGAAGAGAACCAGGCTGCAGCAGCCGCCGGTCAGGTGCTACTGGCACAGGCGTATCAGGAACTCTTCGACGAAATCGGTATCAAAGTAGCGCAGGTGTTACTAACGCCGGAAGACACTGAAGACCGCCGCCGCTATCTGAATGCCCGGAACACACTGGGGACCCTGTTGGGCCTTGGTGCGATGCCGGTTATCAACGAGAACGATACGGTGACGACGCAGGAAATTCGCTACGGCGATAATGACCGTCTGGCTGCCCGCGTTGCCGAAATGGTCAGTGCTGATTGTCTGGTATTGCTGTCTGACGTTGACGGCTTGTACACCGCCGATCCTGCCGAGCAGAGCGGGGCTGAGCTTATTCCGGAGGTGACATCTATTACGCCGGATATAGAGGCGATGGCAGGGGCCGCCCGCACGGATTTCGGTTCCGGTGGCATGGCAACGAAGGTCGCAGCAGCGCGTATTTGTATGTCTGCCGGCTGCGCCACAGTAATCGCCGCCGGTAATATTCTGGAGCCGTTGCAAGCCATTGAAAGCGGCGGTTCCTGTACCTGGTTCCTGCCGTCATCAACACCGTTGGCGGCACGCAAACAGTGGATTGCCGGGTCGCTGACGCCGGCAGGCGTACTATCAATCGACGCCGGTGCCGAGAAAGCACTGCTCGAAGGCAACAGCCTGTTGCCTGTCGGAGTTGATGGTGTCGAGGGTCGTTTCGAGCGCGGTGACGCCGTGATTGTCCGCAACAGTGACGGACGCGATCTGGCGCATGGGCTGTCGGCCTATAGCAGTGAAGAAGCGCTGGCTCTCAAGGGCCGGCAGAGTGATGAGATTGAAGATGTGCTGGGGTATCGCGGGCGTAATGAGTTGATACACCGCGACAATCTGGTGCTGTTAGTCGGCAAATAGCCGGCTGCTATTTTGAAGATTAAGAACTATGAGTGACAATAATTTCTCAACAGAGATCAGTGAACTGATGCTCACGCTTGGCCGGCAGGCCCGCGCAGCAGCAGCCGAGCTGGCGCGCGCCGACGAGGCGCAGAAAAACGCAGCATTGGAAGCTGCGGCCGCGGCTATCGAAGGTTCTGTCACAGAAATTCTCGCGGCGAATGCAGCCGACATGGCTGCGGCACGGGACAAAGGCTTAACAGGCTCGATGCTCGACCGCTTGCTGCTTAATGAGGCGCGCCTGCAGGGTGTTGCCGACGGCTTACGCGCGATTGCAGCGTTGCCTGACCCGATCAATGACGTGATTGCCGAATGGGATCGTCCGAACGGGCTGAAAATTCAGCGCGTGCGTGTACCGCTGGGCGTTATCGGCATTATTTATGAGAGCCGGCCTAATGTGACGGCGGATGCGGGCGGCTTGTGCCTGAAATCGGGTAATGCGGTAATCCTGCGCGGTGGCTCGGAAAGTATTCAGTCCAGCACGGCTATCCATGCTTGTTTGCAGGCCGGTTTGCGCGAGGCAGACCTGCCTGAGGCAGCGGTGCAGATGGTCGGTACGACTGATCGCGATGCCGTCGGCTTTATGTTGTCGTCGATGCAGGAATTTGTCGATGTCATCGTGCCCCGCGGCGGCAAAAATCTGATCGCCCGGGTTCAGGCCGATGCAAGGGTGCCGGTTATCGGCCATCTGGAAGGTCTGTGCCATGTCTATGTGCATGAGTCTGCCGATCAGGACATGGCGAGAGAGATCGTGTTGAACGCGAAGATGCGGCGCACCGGTATTTGCGGCGCAGCTGAAACCTTGTTGATTGACCGCAATGCATTAACGACGCACTGGCCTTTAATTGCTGATGCACTGATAGAAGCGGGTTGCGAATTGCGCGGCGACAGTGAAATCTGTGATGCCGACAACCGGGTGCGTGCAGCATCGGAAGAAGACTGGAGCACCGAGTACCTTGATGCCATTTTGTCGGTGCATGTGGTTGCCGGCATCGATGAAGCCATTGCCCATATCCAACGTTATGGCAGTGGTCATACCGAATGCATCGTGGCCGGTGATCAGGGCGTGGCGCAACAGTTCTTCCACGATCTCGACAGTGCGATTCTGCTGCACAATGCCTCTACCCAGTTTGCAGACGGTGGCGAGTTCGGCATGGGTGCCGAAATCGGTATTGCGACAGGCCGGATTCATGCGCGCGGCCCGGTAGGGGCCGACCAGCTGACCAGCTACAAGTATCAGGTGTCGGGTAACGGCCAGGTAAGGCCTGCGTAGACGCAACCGAACTTAAGGCTGAATTACAGGCATAAAAAAAGACCCGCATAAGCGGGTCTTTTTTCGGTCTCCGTCCTTGGAGCCCTGTTTCCCTCTGGGCCGCTTTTTGTTCGGCTGCCCCTATCCTTGCTGCTGTATCGCCAGGCCATACGACCGGGCTTTAGTAAACTGTCTTAGCGGTCAAACGGACCTTTTTTAGGAGATGAGGCGCCGACGCCGTAGGGGTTAAAACCACCGACCTCGTCTTTACCGCCGTTCTCGAGATGCAACTCCGGTTCATTGTTGAGCATGTCATCGTCGGCCAACGACAATTTGTCGTTGTTCAGCCGACCAAGCAGAATCGAGGTTTCCTCGATGTCACCTTCGCCGCTTTCACACCAGTCCCATACGTTATTGCCGCGGTCGTCGGTTTTTACCTTACCGGCGTCGCTGCCCTGGCGCAGGGTTGTCAATATTTGTGTGATAACGGTAGCCATAACGATCAGAAATCCTAATGCTATGGTTTGAATTCTGCCGTTTTACTTAATGAAAGGCTGTGAACCAGTTCACATTTATGCATTGCAGCAGCGGCGGCGGGGCTGAAAGCCACTGGTTCCGGGGGGGGTTAGTAGGCGCGCCAGTGGGGAAAGCTTTGGCCGGCGAACTCGCGCAGCTTGTGCACGTCGTTGCGGAACAGCTCAATCAGCTTTTGTTCGTCTTCACCGGTCGGGTTCGGGCGCTCTACGGGGCTGCCGGTCATCTGAATGAACTGGCGGATGTAATAGGCGGTGCGGTGGCTGATGGCACGTGGTTCGAGTAGTTGCATGCGCAACCAGTCGCCGACTACCCATTGCATCAGTTTGTTCGGGCGGCGCTTCTCTTCGCCGGTATGAATGCGTTCTTCCCAGATATCCGATTTGAAGTCAGGGTCAGCCCCGATGAACCCAATAATGTCCTGAATGGTTTCCGTCCGGTTGTGGTACATGTCTTCCTGCGCCACGACTTTGATCTGCGCGGGTGAATAAAACTCGAGATAGTGCTCGAGCTGATACCAGTAACTGCTGGTCACGCGGTAGCGGTCTTCGGGATTGCTCAGGATACTTTGCATGACCTGTTCAAAATTTCCGCGCTCCCAGAACTGTGCTACCCAGTCCTGGTATTGCGAGGCAATCCTTGTGATGGGGTCACGGACCATATAGATCAGTTTGATGTCAGGCAGCAGTTTGTGCATTTCACGCGCGGACTGCTGGTGAAACGGATACCAGGTGTATTGCGGAGACGCTTCGCCTTTAAAGCCGGGACCTTCCCGGAACCGGCTCTTGTACCAATCGAGACCTTTTTCCCAGCGGTAGCCTTCATTGAAGTACTGCACTTCTTTTTCGATCGACATCCCGATGTCGGGATGAGCATCAAGATAGTTGTGCAGGCTGGATGTCCCGCACTTCTGTGCACCGATAATTATGAAATCAGGGAGCGGCATCTGTGACTAGCAATGGCTTAGAGTGATGGCGATATTGTAGCTATGCATCGGTGACCTGCAATGAACGGGTTCGCGCTTTGCTTTAGCCGCGCGGCCGCTGATGGCGGTTAAACATAAACCGGCGCAGCGCTGACACCGCTTTGTAGCAGGAGCGGCGCAATCTCAGGGCTAGCGGCTGGCGGTGATCCTGGCGCCCCGCTATTTGTGAGTCCTCTGCGAGTGGCCCGGGTTGTACGCAGTAAGGTATCAGACAATAGAGCGGTTGTTCATGTAACCAGAACTCTTTGATGTACTTATCAGCCGGTGCGCGCAGCACGCGGCTGTCCTCAATGAACTTCCGCGCCACTGTCGGGCTCAATGCATAGGCCGTCGCATCGTGCGGATACTTCAGGCAGTAGTGCAGCGCGAACCCTCCGCATTGTTTGAGCGCTAGCGTCGGCCGGCCGTGCATCGGCTCGATCCGGATAAAGCCCAGTTCCTCAATATTCTCCGCGATGACCGGCAGTGCGGCCGCAAAGTCCGGTTCAAGCTGCGCATCATCTTCCAGCACGATAACCGGTTCGTTGTGGTCGACGCAGTACTGCCATGCTTTTATGTGACTGGCATAGCAGCCTTGCTCGCCGTCGCTGGCATGCCGGCCGCAACTCAGCAGGTAGTGATCGGCGTCATAGCTCTCGAACAGCGGCGTCGTGGCCGTGCGGCCGTCGATACCTTGCAGGATCTCGAAGTTCACACCGGCTCGGGCAAACTGCCGGCGGGCGTTGTCCTGCCGCTCCAGTGCGTCCGGCAAACTGATCATGAGGATCTGCATGGACGCAGCTTACCGGTGATGGATATGACAGGCAAAAAAACAGCCACCGGAAGTCGTTGTTCCGGTGGCTGTGTGTGGCGTGCTCGCGTCTAGGCGAATGCAGCTATACAGCGTCGATGACTGCGTTCAATGTGGCACTAGGGCGCATGGCTGTGGTCGTTTTGGCATCGTCCGGGTGGTAGTAACCACCGATATCGACTGCAGGACCCTGCGCCGAGTTGAGCTCATCAAGAATTGCGGCTTCTTTATCAACCAGCGCCGCCGCGATTCCGGTGAATCCGGCTTTCAGCCCGGCATCGTCATTCTGTTCTGCCAGAGCTTCGGCCCAATAGCGCGCCAGATAATAGTGGCTGCCGCGGTTATCGAGTTCGCCGACTTTGCGAGAAGGTGACTTGTCACTGTCGAGGAAGCGTGCATTTGCAGTATTCAGTGCAGCGGCCAATACCGCAGCCTGGGCATTGCCGGTCTTATCGGCAATTTCTTCGATCGACACAGCCAGTGCGAGGAACTCTCCGAGTGAATCCCAGCGGAGGTGATTTTCGCTCGTGAACTGCTGTACGTGCTTCGGCGCAGAACCACCAGCACCGGTCTCAAAAAGTCCGCCGCCGTTGAGCAACGGCACGATGGATAGCATCTTCGCACTGGTGCCCAGTTCCAGAATCGGGAACAGGTCGGTCAGGTAATCGCGCAGAACGTTACCGGTGACAGAAATCGTATCGTCACCGGCTTTAACGCGCTCCAGGGTGAACTGCATGGCGTCTTTCGGGGCGAGGATCCGGATATCAAGACCGTCAGTATCGTGCTGGGGCAGATACTCATTCACCTTGGCAATCAGGTTGGCATCGTGTGCGCGGTTCTCATCGAGCCAGAACACCGCAGCATCGCCGGTCGCCCGTGCGCGATTAACTGCCAGTTTCACCCAGTCCTGAATCGGCAGGTCTTTCGTTTGGCACATGCGCCAGATGTCGCCGCTTTCAACGTTGTGTTCCATCACAGTGTTGCCGGCATCGTCGACAACGCGGATGGTGCCGTCCGCAGATGCTTCAAAAGTCTTGTCATGCGAACCGTATTCTTCGGCTTTCTGCGCCATCAGGCCCACATTCGATACGCTACCCATCGTTGGTACATCAAAGGCACCATTCTGTTTACAGAAATCGATAACCTGCCCATAGATACCGGCATAACAGCGATCCGGAATGATGTACTTCGTATCGTGTTGCTTGCCGTCCGGGCCCCACATCTGGCCGGAAGTGCGAATCGCTGCAGGCATGGATGCGTCAATAATGATGTCGTTCGGGACATGCAGATTGGTGATGCCTTTGTCTGAATCGACCATGGCAACCCGCAGCCCGCCATCGTAGACAGCCTGAATATCGGCTTCGATCTCGGCCTGTTTGTCAGCTGGCAGAGCAGCTATTTTGGCGTACAGGTCACCGAGGCCGTTGCGGGTGTTAACGCCGAGCTCGGCGATCGTATCGGCGTGTTTCTCAAACACGTCTGCATACACGACTTCAACGGCGTGGCCGAACATGATCGGATCGGAAACTTTCATCATTGTCGCTTTCAGGTGCAGCGATAGCAGTACGTTCGTGTCTTTGGCGTCCTGGGTCTGTTCGGCAAAGAACCGGCGCAGAGCACTGCGACTCATCCGCGACGAGTCGATAACTTCACCGGCCAATACCGCTGTGGACTCTTTCAGTACTGTGGTGGTGCCGTCGGCAGCAATGAACTCAATCCGGGCATTGCCGTCTGCAGCACAAACGTGTGATTGTTCTGCAGAGTAAAAGTCACCGTCGCTCATGTGTGCTACGTGTGACGCTGAGTCACTGCTCCACGCACCCATAGAATGCGGATGTTTCTTGGCGTACTGCTTAACAGCTGCGGCAACACGACGATCGGAGTTACCTTCGCGCAGTACCGGGTTGACCGCACTGCCGAGAACTTTGGCGTAGCGTGCTTTAATGCTTTCTTCATCGGCATTTTGCGGGTTGGCCGGATAGTCCGGAAGCGCGTAGCCCTGAGACTGCAGTTCTTTAATCGCCTCTATCAGTTGTGGAATTGACGCGCTGATGTTTGGCAATTTAATAATGTTTGCTGCCGGCGTCTTAGCCAGTTCACCAAGTTCGCTCAGTGCGTCGCTTTGTTGTTGCTCGTCCGATAGCGCTTCAGGGAAGTTGGCGATGATGCGGCCGGCCAATGAAATGTCGCGGGTCTCGACGGCGATGCCGGCGACGCCGGTATAGGCTTCAATAATCGGCAGCAATGAATGCGTTGCCAGAGCCGGTGCTTCGTCAGTGTAGGTATAGATGATCTTCGAGGTAGTCATTGAGCGTCTCTGTTGGTTGTGCCTTGCGATTGTTCCCAGTCTCATTCCGGCAGGTGCGCCCCGCATTGGCGGTGCCGGCTACAGCTGATGTGAGCCGGAAACCTAAGC
>Ga0209692_10002110_pt1 | contig 23366 bp, 27 predicted proteins | sample tdDd472_FD_187129 | JGI IMG/M metagenome (GOLD analysis project Ga0209692, IMG submission 187129) | Marine sediment microbial communities from the Atlantic coast under amendment with organic carbon and nitrate - tdDd47.2 (SPAdes)... | ecosystem: Environmental > Aquatic > Marine > Coastal >... | reverse complement strand
CAATGTATTTCATTCGATTACCTCTTCGGTAGTATTAGGACTGAATGCAGCCCTTGAGCATGTGAATAACTAATGTCTACGTACAGATTTTGTATATGGATCACACATTGTCACAATACATTTTTAATGTTCGACTCTCACTGAGTTTCCAGGTCTATTTTTAAAATAGGAAACTCAATTCTGAAAAGATTTCGGTCTATTGACATAAATTGCAGAATATTGCCTGACAATTTCATGCAGTGACACAAAACCACCTGCTGCGCTTCTGTATTGGCCGCAGTTGTGAGGCGTTGAAATACTAGGGCAAAAATAGTCGGGCAAGAAATAATGGCTATATTTTGGGCTATTTGGAGGGGAGTGGATTGCTGTTTTTATTGTGCTGTGCCGCTGTTATGAAAATAGAAAACAAAAAGAATATCAATTGCTCAACACATTGTGACAGGATTAAATTGAGTAGGACCGTGAATTTCCGGTACAATATTTAAAATTTTAAATGTAATAAATAGAAAGGTTTTTACTCAAGTTAGGGGTTGCACTTTGGATAGAAAAACACTACAAGGATTAGAACTAGCGTATTCCAACGCTCCATCAGCTGAATTAGCTAAAATAATTGTATTAGCGCTTATTCAAGCAGGAGAATTAAGCTCTATTTTAAAATACATAGAAGCAATAGAGTTACCACTAGAAGAAGCAGATGCGCTATCAATAGGTGATTGTTTAGTTGATATAGACGAGGCTAAACTAGCATTAAACTACCTAACAATGGATAACTCGAATCAAGCGTTACTCATATCTAAATGCTATCTGAAGCTAAACGAAAACGAAAAGGCCCGTAATGCTTATCTAAGGGCGATTAAAAATAATCCTAGCTTACGCGAAGACCAATTAGACCAGAAATTCGAGCTTGAAAATGAATTCGATGAGAAGCCGAAGCTCAGAGTAGTAGAAAAAACAGATTTCGATAAAGTTACCGATTTAACTCGATTTAGATCGGAATCCACAACGTTTCGAGACGTAGTAGGGCTAGATGATATAAAGAAACAGATAAACAAAAAAATAATTCTCCCATTTCAGAAACCATCCTTATTTCAACGGTTTAAGAAAAAAATTGGCGGGGGAGTATTGCTATTCGGACCGCCGGGTTGTGGCAAGACTTTATTGGCTCGAGCCGCGGCTGGAGAATGTAATGCTGCGTTCTACAATATTGAGATCTCTGATGTACTTGATATGTATATTGGTGAGTCTGAGCAAAAACTACATGCTATTTTTGAAAAAGCTAGGTCTGAAACGCCTTGCGTATTATTTTTTGATGAACTTGAAGCTCTAGCAGGGAAAAGAGAAAACTCTAGAAACAACACAAGCGCAAATGTTGTAAGTCAGTTTTTATCTGAATTAGATGGATTCTCACAAAATAATCATGGTGTATTAGTATTGGCATCAACAAATGTTCCTTGGGCAATAGATTCCGCTTTTCTCAGGCCTGGTCGATTTGATCGGATGTTTTTTGTTCCTCCTCCAGATGCAGCTGCAAGGCAAGCCATTTTGGAGCATCATATTCATGGCAGACCACACGCATCAGATATTAATTTTGCAACTATAGCCAAAAAAGCCAAGGGGTATTCTGGAGCGGATCTATTTAATCTGGTCGAAATGGCATCAGATGAAGCTATAGATGAATCAATAGAGATGAACCAGGATACGGAAATCAATCAGAGACATTTTAAAATTGCGACAGAACAAGCTAATGCAACGACAATAGAATGGTTGACGACCGCACGCAACTATGCAAGATATGCCAATGATGGCGGGCGGTACAATGATGTGATAACTTTTTTGAAGAGACATGGGAATTAAAATGACTTCTTATCATATCATTGACGAACCCAAACCGAAGTTTTCGGAGAAGTTAGTTGTTAACCCTGTGATAATTTTATTTGCTGCGATTCTTGTACCACTTTTTTGGAACATTCCGTTAGCAGGTAAACTTTGGATTCCACTCGTTTGGGTAATTGCAAATGGAATTATTTTGGGTAGTTCTACTTTAGGGAAAGAAATACTTACTATCTTTCTAGGCAGCTTATTTTACTTAATCGTATTATTTGGGACATTTTTTGTAATTACATCTACCGACTACCTGCAATACCAAGAAGTCGTCAAACCTTATTTACACATATTTTTACAGGCTATCTTTTTTGTGACTTTATACATTTCGATTTTCATGCAGACAGCTTCGTATAATATTTTCGACTACATTAGAGAGAACCGATGAACCGAGAGTATAAGATCGAAATCGCGGAACGATATGCTAGCAGAGGCCAATTTAATTCTGCAATCGAAACAATCAAGCAGGTTTTAGCTGATGACCCTAACGATGCCTTACCTCATGGATTGTTAGCAAAGTATCTGATATCCATATTACGGCTTCATGGAGCTAGATACGAATTGCAAGTAGCTTTAGGTTTGGATCCAATGCTACCGTTTTTGCACGTACTCAAGGCTCGCATTGAATTATTGGAAAACAATCCCAAAAAAGCAATTGAATCATGTGAGCAAGCGATGCGGCTCGAACCGCATTATGTAGAAGCTTTATTACTAAAAAGTGATCTGTTACTTCAATTGGAGCAAACTGAAGAAGCTTTAAAGTGTATTGAAGAAGCTGCAAATATAGAGCCAGACAACGTTAATGTAACAACTGCATTTGGCGAGTATTACTTTGATTTAGGACAGAACAGTAAAGCTTTCAGTTATGCTCATAGCGCTCTTAATAATGCGCCAGAGGATGAAAACGCAAATATTCTGATGGGCTGTATTCGCTTAAAACAAGGAGATATTGAGGAAGCCGAATATCATGCAAAATTTGTGATTTTAAATAATCCAGATTCCAGAGCTGCTTTAAATCTATTCGCAAACATTAAAATTCGTCATAACATCTTCTTGGGAATGTGGTGGAAATTCAATAATTGGGCAGCAAAGCTAAGCAACATAAAAATGGGACTGGTCCTGATTATTGGGTTTTTGACTTTTAATTTGGTATCTCAAATCCTCTATGATTTAGGGTATAAAGGGACGTCTACTGTGGTCTCGTATACTTGGCTAGCATTAGTTTTATACTCTTGGGTCGGCATTCCTATGTATTATAAAGCGCTAAAAAAAGAATTAAATAAATTCCAGTTTAATGAAAATTTCTGATGTGAATGTAGGAAGATTTCGTTTATTTGTCATCTAATTAACAGTTTGTGGTTTGGGGATATAATAAATAAACATGCCCGGAATATCTGATTTTTCTGTCAGGGTCATTGAATTAAACCAGTCTTGTTGCGTCATATTAGAATAAAGTTGTTGCCAGTGATCTTCATCACTGGTTTGCACTTGTAGTCTGCACATGCGCTGATTACAGTTGATTTCGTCAACGTAATGCAATCCGTCTCGATCTTCTTCACTAATAAAACGGGAGATATAATTCTCATACTCAGCGCTCCAGGTTTCTTTGGTTTGATCACTCTCAAACATTTTTTGAAACTCAGCGAGTTGCTCTTTATCGAGCTCAATGGCGTATTTTTTAAATCGGTTTTTGATAGAGTCTTTAAACCGACTTTCCATTTCTTTCATGGAAATGGTTTCCAATACAGGGGGATCGACGATTTCTTGAGAAGCTTTTATGGCGTCAATCTGTTGCAGTGCGAACTCAAGTTCTTCGATTTTTTCCTTTTGAGTGGTAATAATCGTTTTGAGTTTGGAAACAAGTATCGGATCCGCAAGTTCGCTCGTTTCAACAGGCGGTGGTGGCAAAGCGTCCCGATTTTGCGACTCAACAGGAGGGGGGGCAAGCTGTGCGATTCTTTTATCAGCCACAGGTGGCGGAGTATTAAAAAGCCAATATCCTAAAATTAGCCCAAGGAATAACACGATAATATGGGAAGCTATTTTTGCCATTCGTCGATTTTTTGATGCGCCTGATTAAAATATTGACTGTAACAGATTTTTATCCGGTCAGTCAGGTAGATTTGTTTACAAAAAGTGTCGATTGTCCGAAAGTGGCGCTTAAGTTGCGGCTTTTATTTCCTGCCAACCTGTCGGTATTACTCACACCTAAATTGATTAATCCCCGACATCACTTTAGTATAAGTAAATTAATATCATTCGCGTCAGTATCATTTAAGCCGTCGGTTGAACAACAGGTCAACCCCGCGGCTAACCAATCAGTTTAAGGCAGTATTAATGGGCATTAAAGCAATTCTAAGAATGGGTGACCCAAGATTGCAGCAAGTCAGTAACCCCGTGACAAATTTTAACACCCCTGAGCTAAATGGATTAATTGACGATATGCTCGATACCATGAAGGCTAATCAAGGTGCGGGGCTGGCTGCGCCTCAGATTGGTGTGATGCAGCGGGTGGTGATATTTGGTATTGATCACAACGAACGTTATCCAGAAGCCGAAACAGTTCCCTTGACGGTTTTGATAAACCCCAGCATTGAAGTGCTGTCGACACAAACCCAATCTTACTGGGAAGGATGTCTGAGTCTTCCTGGCATGCGTGGATTGGTGAATCGTCCGGCCCATATTCGGTATTCTGGTTTTGATCAGGCAGGACAAAAATTTGAACGTGAAGTCAGTGGTTTTCACGCCATTGTCGTGCAACACGAGTGCGATCACCTCGATGGTGTTTTGTACCCCATGCGGATGGATGATTTGTCGCAGTTTGGTTTTGTTGAAGAGCTGGAAAACGCTCAAGTGAGTCGCTAAGTGTCGCAAATTGATAGTCAACTGATCGGTAAAGCCTGTCGCGCGATCATGCAGGCGGATAGTTTAATTATTGGTGCCGGTGCAGGTATGGGAGTCGATTCCGGCTTACCTGATTTTCGTGGCCAAACCGGATTTTGGCGCGCCTATCCGGCGCTCGCCGAAGTCGGGCTGGAATTTACGGAAATTGCTAACCCGATGGCGTTTAACATGAGTCCAAAACTCGCCTGGGGGTTTTATGGACATCGTCTTAATTTATATCGGCGAACTCAGCCGCACCCAGGGTTTCAAATCTTGAAAAATATTGGCCAAAAAATGGCCAAAAGCTATCAGGTCTTTACCAGTAATGTCGACGGCCAGTTTCAACGTGCGGGATTTCAAGAATCTAAAATTTACGAATGCCACGGCTCTATCAATTTGCTCCAATGCAGCCAAAATTGCGGAAGCGGCATCTGGACAGCAGCCAATTTGTCGGTAACCACCGATGATGTTGGTTGTCTGTTGACCAGTGAACTTCCTCTGTGTCCTGATTGTGGTGAAGTAGCTCGGCCAAATATTCTTATGTTTGATGATTTTAACTGGAATAGTGAGCACGTTGATGTACAGGGTCGGCGCATGCGTAACAATATCGAGTCTATGAAGTCTCCTGTGATTATCGAATGTGGCGCGGGAAAAAGTGTGCCGACGGTAAGACGATTTTGTGAGTCCGTAAATGGCACGCTTATTCGGATTAATCCTCGTGACGCTGATTTACCGGAAGGTCGAGGTATCAGTCTGGCATGTGGGGCATTTGAAGGGCTCGATTTAATCAATCGCAGCTTATCAACGTTAGGTTTTTTTGCCTGAAGGTCGTTAGAGAGTCAGATGTTTTTTAAATTTAAATACAGCAGTGAATATCAGTGTGTTTTGGGTTGGGTTGAAGGCATCGCCAGCAAAGAAGAAGTGCTCAAAATGTTGCAGGAAGTCTATGAGTCTGACTGGTATCGCGATGATATGCATGAGGTCTGGGATTACTCTCGTTGTGAAAAAATGGAAATAGAGGTCCTGGAGTTGTTGGAGATCTTTAATTTCGAAAAAAAAGTCAGAAACTACGGCGAACAGCTAAAGTGTGCATTTATAGCGCGACAGCCGATGGTTAAATCCATTCTCGATGAGTATTGTATTTTAACGCAGGATGCCGCTTATGATATTCGCGTTTTTGCGAATCGGACCCAGGCTATCGACTGGGTCCAGCAGGGGTGATTAGCGTTTACTATAAAACCCGACAAAAACATCGCTCCAGTTTTTGCCCGCGTCTTTTGAGCTCTGCCAGTGTTGTTTGACGCGGCCGTCTTTAAGCGGCGTCCAGGTAATGCGATGCAAATTTTCATTTCCTGTCTTATCGGGACGGATGCCGGTTAAAATCATGCTTCCGTTAACCATTCCACCGTCGAGGTAAAGCACCCCACCCGATTGATCCACCCAGGTTTGGTGCCATTTCTTTTCGGCTTGGTCATAAAAATTGTAGCTCACACCAGGCATGCCTGAGACACTTTGCCAGTTTTCTGACATGGCGCAACCATTAAGAATGGCATAAATTTTATTGTGGCCGACCAACTCGTCCTTGGCATCTTTAACTTGCCAGTCTCCAATCCAGAAATCAAATTGACGGTATTCATCACTGCTACAAGGTTGTGCTTGCCAAGCGTGTGCGGGCAATGCAAAACAAAAGAAGAAAAGTATTGCGAGTTGGTGAAAATATTTCATCATTTACATCCTGTCTATGGATCGAGTCCCTTTGGTATAACAAAGTAGACACTTCAGGTCTAATTGGTTGTTGCGAATTCGACTAATAACGGGTTAAACATGCGTAATAGCGTGACAAATTAAAAATTAAATTAGGTAACAGGTAACAGGTAACAGGTAACAGGTATTAGGGAAATAGCAACGTTTCAAGTCTTAGGTAATTTACCTTCCATTTGCAAGGCCACACGAAGCACATTGCCTTCCATAAAAACGTCTTTGCCGTAGCGGACAATTCGGGTTTCTCCGGAGACCACTTTGATTGTTTCTTCGGGTACATGCGCAAGAATATCCTGGTCATGAAAGTCGATGAACTCACCGCCGCTGGCTATAATTTCTCGATTATCGAGAAAATGCGGGCCGAGTACAGATAACAATTTTGGCGATTCCAGAACAAGTTTAGTTTGGACATCATCGGCGATAATGTCATAGCCAAGATAATCGGCGAAATACTGAACCGCTTGTTCAGCATCTCTGGCGGCGACAAACCAGTCTTCACAGTGGTCGCACGATTCAACCCAATAAATGTTCATAGTAGTCCGAGGTTGCGGGCGTGAAATTGTAGGTGGTCCTGCATAAAAGTACTCATTAAATAATAGCTGTGATCATAGCCATCCTGCATTCTTAATTCCACCGGTTGGTCATTATTCTGACAGGCTTGATAAAAGATTTCAGGTTTCAGTTGTTGCTCTAGGAACTGATCGTCAGTTCCCTGTTCGATAAGAATTTTATTATTAGAGCGATACCCAGCCTCAATTAACCGCGTGGCGTCATAGCTGGCCCAGTCATCCTGGTTATCGCCAAGATAGCCGTGAAACGCTTTTTGGCCCCAGGGGCACTGAGTGGGGGCGGTGATTGGTGCGAAAGCCGAGATGGAACAATACTGTTCAGGGTTTTTTAATCCTATCGTTAAGGCGCCATGTCCGCCCATGGAGTGGCCCATGATGGCAAAAGGCGCAGGCGCGACGGGAAAGTGCTCGCGAATTAATTCGGGTAACTCATCAACAATATAGTCATACATGCGGTAAGATTGTGACCAGGGCGGTTGTGTGGCGTTTAAGTAAAATCCGGCACCACTGCCAAAATCATAACTAGCGTGTTCTTCGGGATAGTCTGTGCCGCGCGGTGAAGTATCTGGACAAACGACGATTAAGCCAAGTTGATTGGCGATGCGCTGAAAGCCGGCTTTAGTGGTCGCATTTTCCTGCGTACAGGTAAGCCCGGACAGATAAAAGACCACCGGCCTTTTATGACTGAGCGCCATCTGCGGGAGGTAAAGGCTAAATTCCATTTCACACTGGGTCGCCCTCGACTGATGACGATAAACGCCCTGAATGCCGCCAAAGGCTTTTTGCTCTGATCGTGTGGCTAAGGTCATACTGCTTGTCTTGCCTCAATTTCTGATTTCATAAAATACCCGCAACTAATCAAACAGCACGACGCTGCGAATACTCTCGCCTGCGTGCATCAAATCAAAGGCCTGGTTGATATCCTGCAGCGGCATAGTATGAGTGATTAGATCATCGATATTAATTTTACCTTCCATATACCAGTCGACTATTTTAGGTACATCAGTTCGACCTTTAGCGCCGCCAAAAGCGGACCCTCGCCAAACGCGACCGGTAACCAATTGAAATGGTCGGGTTTTTATTTCCTGGCCGGCGCCTGCGACACCAATTATCGTACTTTCTCCCCAGCCTTTATGACAACACTCTAGCGCATCGCGCATCACATCGACATTGCCGATGCATTCAAACGAGTGGTCTGCGCCTCCTTTTGTTAAATCGACCAGGTAAGGGACCAGATCGCCTTCAACTTCTTTCGGATTGACAAAATGGGTCATACCGAATTTCTCAGCGATTGCTTTTTTATCAGGGTTTGTGTCGACGCCGACAATCATATCTGCACCCACCAGGCGCGCACCTTGAATAACGTTTAAGCCGATCCCGCCCAAACCAAATACCACCACATTATCGCCCGGTTGGACTTTGGCAGTATTAATGACGGCTCCAATTCCGGTTGTCACGCCACAACCGATATAACAGACTTTATCAAAAGGCGCATCGGGACGAATTTTGGCCAGCGCGATTTCTGGTACAACGGTGAAATTTGAAAAAGTTGAGGTGCCCATATAGTGAAATATTTTTTCGCCATTAAGAGAAAAGCGAGAAGTGCCGTCGGGCATTAAGCCCCGCCCCTGCGTTTCGCGAATAGCCTGACAAAGATTCGTTTTACCAGACAGGCAATACTCGCATTGGCGGCATTCCGGGGTATACAGCGGAATGACATGGTCTCCCGGTTTTAATGACGTCACCCCAGCGCCAACTTCACGCACGATACCTGCACCTTCATGACCTAATATTGCGGGAAATAAACCTTCTGGGTCGGCACCGGATAACGTGAATTCGTCAGTATGGCATACACCGGTGGCTTTAATTTCTACCAAACACTCGCCGGCACGGGGTTCGGCCAGTTGTACCGTTTCGATGGTCAGTGGTTTTCCCGCCTGGTAGGCGACTGCAGCTTTCGTTTCCATAAATACCCTTTATGTTTTTCAGAAGCCTTTTCCGATGACTGCATAGAGTGGCTTGTTTTTTTGTGTTGGTTTCATTGTGCAACTGGTTGAGGGGAATTTCAACTATTAGAATGGCGGGAAAGTTTTGAAGGTGTTGAATTCTTGTTTTTTGTAAGGTGGACATCGTTTTTATGTCCGCCTTTAAACTTTTCATCTAGAACGGCGACTTAATCTAAGACAAAAAGTTAAAAGCTAGGAATAAAAACAATGTCCACACTAAAAACAATGTCCACTCCACTAAAATATAAAACATTTGTTTTTACTCTCGGCGCAAAATAGGGTTAAAATACTACTCAAACAAACACCTATATCCACTTAAACACACCTATGATCGAAACCGACCGCATTATCAGCGCCAGCTCTCAAGGCACCGAAGAACAAATCGACAGAGCGATTCGCCCCAAAACGCTGGCCGATTATGTGGGTCAGCCGAAAGTGCGCGAGCAAATGGATATCGCTTTTCAGGCGGCCAGGCAGCGACAGGATGCGCTCGACCACACACTCATTTTTGGGCCGCCTGGGCTGGGGAAAACGACATTGGCGAATATTATCGCCAATGAAATGTCGGTAAATATTCGTCATACTTCCGGACCCGTATTGGAAAAAGCGGGGGATCTGGCGGCACTGTTGACTAATCTTGAAGAGAATGATGTGTTGTTTATCGACGAAATTCACCGCTTGAGTCCAATGGTCGAAGAAATTCTTTATCCGGCGATGGAAGACTACCAGTTGGATATTATGATAGGAGAAGGCCCTGCAGCCCGTTCGATCAAACTCGACCTGCCACCATTTACTTTGGTTGGTGCGACAACTCGCGCGGGGTTATTAACATCGCCGCTACGCGATCGTTTTGGGATTGTGCAACGGCTGGAGTTCTACGATATTGCCGACCTGACTTCGATTGTAGAACGTTCTGCCAATATCATTGGTTTACCCGTAGATTTGGCAGGAGCAAAAGAAATCGCCCGTCGCTCACGCGGCACGCCACGTATTGCTAATCGACTGCTCCGGCGCGTACGAGATTACGCAGAAGTGAAAGCCGATGGTAAAATTACCCAGGAAATATCTGATTTGGCGCTCAACCTGCTAGATGTCGACGATAAAGGATTCGACAATATGGATCGCAAGTTGATTTTGGCCATTATCAATAAATTTGACGGCGGGCCCGTTGGTCTTGATTCGTTAGCCGCAGCCATCGGCGAAGAACGCGATACTATTGACGATGTATTAGAACCGTTTCTCATCCAGCAGGGCTTTATTCATCGAACGCCACGGGGACGCGTCGCGACTAAACTAGCCTATCAGCACTTTGGATTTAAACCGGTTAAAAACGATTTGTTTGATTAATTTTAACAACAGGCATTTGTCTAACTGAAATAAGCGCCAAGTTGCCGTGATTACACCAGCTGTAATTTTTGTTGCCAGTTTTTCCCATTGACCTCGAGCGCTTCGACCAATTCAAACTGCGTTTGACTTCTGGTCAGATTGTGGTGCTCTTCAAGGGTTTTAAAATAGACATCGCCGTTTAAATAGTCGGTCAAAAAACGCACGCCGAGCATATAAATAATGAGTTGCGCTCCCTTGAGTAAGCTGGCTTTTTCTTCTGCTCCCATATCATCAGCGCACGCTTCCAGATAACCTTGCGTGGTAGCCTGCAATATATCGAAACGGATATCACTGGCTTGTTCACCAAAACCATCTTCATTTTTAGTCGGCGAAAAACTGCGCGCCATGTCACCAAAATCATAAAGCCAGAGTCCCGGCATTATAGTGTCCCAGTCAATGACCGCACACGCTTGATCATTTTTTTGCTGAAATAATATATTGGTAACTTTGGTATCATTGTGGGTAATACGGAGCGGTATTTGATTATTTGCTAAAATGCTTTGCTGCCAGTCGGCCAAGAAGGCATATTTTTCGACTAAAGCCAGCTGCGACTGGCAACTTTTGAGGCGACCTGCTGAGTCGTTTTTTATTGCAGAGCGTAATTGTGATAGACGAAGCTGGCAGTCAAAAAAGCCAAGAATGGTTTCTTTAAAATTTTGAACAGGCAAATCTTTGAGCGCTTTATCAAAAGAGCCAACAGCTTTGGCCGCGGAATAAGCTTGCTCGGCATTTTCAATCGAGGACAAAGCGCGGGTGTCGGGAATTTCAGCCATTAATCGCCAGTAGTTGTCTTCAACCTGGCAAAGCGTTTTTCCTTCAATCGTATGAAAGCAGGATAATCCGTGGTAGGGGTAGGCTTCTTGACTTAAGGCCGATATATGCGCAGCGATCTGATCAAAATTAGCCTGAAGCGCCGAAGGCGATTGGAATACAAAAGTATTTAACCGTTGCAAAACTCCATTATTTTTATCACCGGGCACCAGAAACGTATCATTGATATGTCCATTGCCGAAAGGGTGAATATCTTCAATATCATTGCTTAAACGAAAGGCTTGCTGGATTTGTGACCAGTTATTTATTAATGACGACTTCATTGTTGATTGTATAGCTGCCTTGCTGGTTACATTAATTCATGTCTGCTATTTTTAGGATCGACCGGCTTGCCGGGTTTTATCATCTTAATATCTTCTATCTTAAAAGGTGTTCCCCATTGCTGGATAGTCATAATGTCGTTATTCACTGTGCCAGAAAATTCAATAATTGCGCCGTCCATTAAATATTGTTTCGACAATCCCATGGGTAAAAATTTTTCACCTTTATCAGTGACAATTCCGAAAAATCCACCTTCAAGATTAAAGTATTTAACGGTTCCGCGATAGGGGAGTTTTTGGGACATGGCTGAAACCTCTCGTTTTATGACTTCAGGCTGAATCGTTTCTTCAGCTTTGACCGGCTTAACTTCTGCCGTTGGTGTGTTGTTTTCCTGCTCTGAATTTTGTTGACAGGCGGTAATCAACAAACCGCTTGTCAGTACGAGTAAAAATCTAATGGTCATAAAAACACTCAGCTCCTTTTTAAATTTAATGTAAACAACACTTCTTAAACTTTTTGCCACTACCACAAGGGCACGGATCATTTCGACCAATATCTTTTAACAGATTAACCACTGGGGCAGATAACGGCGGATTTTGCTTTTCTGCCTGCGAGTCACTCGCTAAATCAATGCCTAACATACCAACCGCTGAAAGCAAGTTGGGTAAGGTTTTAAAACAACCCGAGATTTCCGGAAGTTGTTCGAAAATTTCTGGCTCTGTCTTCGCCGCCGCTTTCTCGTCGATAAAGCGCGCCAGGATCAAGTTGAGCACCATTAAACTACGCGCCGCTTCATGGTTGTCTTTCGGTAACATGGTTTGCCAGGTTTTTGACAACCAATTGTAACCCTTTAAATAGCCGGTGGAAAAATCCACCAGTGCTTTATTCGGTTTTCCGGTTGGAGTTAACCCCAAGGAACCCGGTAGCTCTAGCTGATCGCCCTTGTCGAAATGGGTCATGCAGTAATGCCACCAGCTACCGAGACTTCGGGTAAATTGACGTAATTGCTCGTCATTTTCAAATTCGGTCGGCCGTTCCGGGTGGCGCTTGATTTGCTCAATCCACTCGGCAGGTTGAATTTTTTCCGGGCTTGAAGCGACAGCCGTTAACAATCCAAGACAATGGTGCATATTTTCGAATGACGCTTTTATCGCTGGCTGCTTAAAGCTCGACTGAAGCGCTGAAATACTAAATGTCGACATCTACTTCTCTATCATGATTAAACTGGACCGATTTTACAGGGTTTTAACACAATAGTCAGAAACTTAAACGACAAGTGGACGAATTAAGGGTTATCCACCGCTATTGTTGGGTACGAGCTCTTTGAATCGAGTGGTTAACTGAAAGGCAAAACGACCTTGCAGCAAATCGAAAACAATGTGAAGGATAATAGCAAGCCAAATGGCACCGGTCAGCCAATACACCAGGGTGAGTAGTGTCGCAACTGCCGCTATTTTGGGAATGTTCGCTAACCCTTGATAACTGTGTGCCAGGGTAAATAACAAGATACTGCCGGTGGCGGCTATCCAAAACGGAAAAAACTGATTTAAATACCAGATTAATAAGCCACGCCACAGGATCTCTTCGACAATACCGGCGGTGCAACTGACCAGATTAAACCAACGCAGATCTTGTGGCGTTTGCGGTAAAATCATCCACTCAACCCCCAGCTTCTGCTGGAAGTCGTGTAGCTGTTCGGTGGAAAATTTGCGTACCTGAACCAGTTGTACCACTAAGGCAATAACCGTTATAACGGTCAATAACGAAGCCAGCCAGGTGTAGGATGAAAACTCCAGGTGAAGCCCAAGTAGCGACCATTCACGGTCTAGCAAATACCAGAGAATACCTGCAACGGCGAGCATCACCCACTGGCTGATAATGGTACTCGAGTAAATAGATACGCGATTAATCGTCTCGCCTTGCGAGAGGCTGTTCAGCAGCTGGCGGTATTTGTACAAGCTGACGCCCGGAATAATTACGGCGATAACAGCCAATAAAATATGATCAATCCAGATAACCATTGTTTTCTCCTGGGCGAATATTTACAATAAAGTGAATAATAGAATATTCACGTTTGCGTGAATGGTCAAGCTGATTTTGTCTGAAAGTCAGTAACAAATTTAGTAATGCTATTGATATCAACAGGTTAAGCTATGTCGAAATTTCTGATCACACGCCCGGAACAGGCGACGCTACTTGCCGATAGGTTTAAAATGAAGCTGATCGAAGCTTTTGCCATCAAGCCAATCACGACAAAGCAGGTTGCCGACAAATTAGGGGAAAAAGCGCCGCGATTGTACCGTCATGTCGACGCGCTGGTTGAAGCGGGATTATTGGTTTTGGTCGAAGAAAAGCCCAAACGAGGTACCGTTGAACGTTATTATCAATCAGTAGCCACGCGGTTTGAAGTCGACCCAGACCTGTTTATGACCGATCCCGAGGTTGAAAGTGAAACGCTAAAAATGGTCAAAGGGCTACTGCGAGAGACCGAAAGTGATATTTTGTCGGTCGCAGATAAATTAGATTTTCGTACCTGTGATGAGGTTTTATCCCCCATTATTATGCGTTTGGCGATTAGCGCGAATCGTGAACAGTTGATGAGTTTGCGCGAAAAACTGATGGAGTGGGTTAGCGAGTGTGAATCACTGGCCGATTCCGAAGCCGAAGCGGAATCAGGTGCCAAAGAAGGCGACCTCGCTTTTAGAGGTTTGGTAGCCTTTTACCCTTGCGAAGATTAACGGGCATCATAATTGCGCGCGATAAGCTGGCCGGGGTGAAAAAACAAATGAGAATGGCAACTCCGAGTAACGATAAAGTTGCCAGCGAACTTAAATAGCTCCCTGATAAAAGAATCAGGGATATTAAGATGATGATCATTAATTTATGCTCCTTGCACAAAGGTCTACTTGATGACCATTAATTTTTCCATTGGAATATTCTCAAACATTCGCTGACTAATTAGGCGAAGTATTATGAGAGCGGATATAAATAACGTACTTTTATAAGACCACCAGGACTCGACTTCGTAAGCATCAATCCAGGTGCTCGCCAAGAAAATGAGGCCGAAATATAAAGACAGCGCGAGAACTAACAATAAAGAAACGCTAAGCCACTTTAAACAGAGCATGGCAGGATAAAGCGCTAATCCGACACCGATGACAACGAGCGTCTGAATCAATAGTAGTCGTGGCATAATCTCCATTGAAAGCACAAAACTGCCCAGCAGCACGAGTGACACCAACGTAATACAATTGAGCGCGATGGTTTTGTCGACCGTTCGCATGATTTGTTTTTTAAGTTGTTGATGACGATCACCCACAAAAAGGTGAGCAATATTTTTAGTTTGCGGCAGTAAATTTCTCGCCTCCATGACAATACTCATGAGTGCAGAAGCCATCATCATGACGGTAAAAATTTCCAGGATCACCACTTTTTTGTCTAACAACAGCACGGGTGGAATAATAAAAAACACGTACAAAAAAGGAATAAGGCTGAGTTTAAAATAAGGCAAGGATACCGCCCAGCCAATATCTTTTTTTGAACGAGAAACAATCCGAATAAAAAGTTTGCCGATCAAGTGATTGGCTTTCATCACGAGCGGTGCGGCGATATAGGTCGATGTGACACCAACCTCGAGAAGTGCTTCTTTGGATTGTTTGATTTGGTGAACATCGCCAGTGTAAAGGTAATAGACGAGCGCTGCAGTGGCAAAAACCGCAATAATCATTATTACCAACCAGTCAACACCCAAATGGTGCAGTTGACCGATCAAAAAGAGCACGCCCGGAATTAATATTTTATGGGCGAGCGTTTTACCGAGTACCGTAAAGGAGGCAAAAACAGCGGCACAAATCGGCAGCATCAAAAGTGGCAAACTAGTGTCAGGTAGATGAACAGCCATGACGGCCGATTGCATGATAGAAAAGAGACTGGTTAAAAATAAAAATGATCCGATAAGTGTTCTGCGATAAACCGCATTAATCGACCACAGATAAAACTGTTTTAATTTTAAAAGCGCGCCGCCTAGATAAATTCCAACAAAACTACTCAGCACTAAATTATTTATGATCAAAAAGGTGTGAATACGATCGGGATCACCTGATTTACCCGGTAAAATGACCTGAATGGGCAGCAGGACTGCAAAGAGTAGCAGAATCGCAAATAAAGTAATGGCCGAGTGGCTTAAAAAATACCAAAGGGTTTTCTCAAGCTGTCGCATGGCAAACCTCCAGATACCAGTCTTCCATTGACATGGGCATTAACTCGATCTGAGTTTGGCTAGCTGCTTTTAATTCTTCGATTGAACGACTCAGCGGTTTTGCGATGGTTGCGGTAGCACCGTTTGCAATAGAGCGCCAGTTAATAAACTCGGCAAATTCTGGCGTTTGTTCAATGGGGTGGTCACTCGAAATCTTAACGTGAGCGATCGCAGACTTTAAGTCGTCGACATCATAGTAGTGGTCAATTTTTCCATTGAGTAACAGCGCAACTTTACTCGCTACCCGTTCCAGATCAGAAACAATATGGCTAGAAAAAATCACGGTAGAATTTAATTCACAAGTTTGCTCAATTAACTCGCTTAAAAACTGTCGGCGCATATTCGGGTCAAGGTGGGCCACAGGTTCATCTAAAACCAGTAGTTCCGGTTTAATCGAAAGGGCTTGAATAACATGTAAAATTTGGGTCTGTCCACCTGATAGCTCGCCGACCCGCTGTTTTGGGTCAAGGTGCCAGCGATTCTGAAGACTTTCGCAGTAAGATCGATTCCAGCTTGGGAAAAAGCCGCCAAGATAATTTAAAAAATCTTTAACGCGCATCCATTCAAAACCAGTTGTTTCTTGCGCGACGAATCCGATTTTTTCGCGCTTGTCCTGGGGTAAGTTCTGCCAACTGTTTCCCCAGAGTTTCAATTCGCCACCATCAAATTGACGGAGGCTCATGATGGATTCGAGCAGGGTACTTTTGCCTGCACCGTTTTTGCCCAGCAGCGCGACAATATCGCCTTGCTCAATTTCCCAGTTGAGGGACTCAAGCACCGATTTGTTTTTGTAAGATTTTTGTAAATTTGAAATTGAAATAATCGGAGACGACATAATGCTTATCCTTCCTTCTTGGACGAAACGGAATCGATTGATAGATATTGTTGAACCAGCGTGATAATGGCCTCATCATCGTATTTGGCCGATCGGGCTTGCCGGATAAATTCTACTAATGGTTGTTCTAATGCAGCCTGAATTGGTTCGCCTTGTTGCTGTTCAGCAACCAGCATACCAACGCCCCGTTTGCGAACTAAAACCCCTTCAAGCTCAAGTTGCGCGAAAGCTTTTGAAATAGTCATCGGGTTTATCTGGAGTGCACTGGCGAGGTTTCTGACCGATGGCAGCTGATCTTGAGATTGCAATAAGTTCATGCGAATAGCCTGTTTAATCTGATCTATCAGTTGACGGTATATAGGAATACCGGAACTGGTGTTCAGTGAAAATAAGTTTTGAATCGCCGAATTAGTCACGGAGCCTTCTTTTTTAACCGAAACCTCGTCCAACCATACTCGGTCTAAAATCGAGGTGTATTATTAGTGTATTAATATATTGATACACTGGCGTCAAACCTGTCAATCACTTTTTAAGATTAATTGGTTACTTGTTGCTCAATTTAGGCTAAAATGCGCGCCTTTTCGGTCGGACGCTAGGTTTAATTTATATCGGTCGACAACTTGTAACTCATTGATTTAAAGGCTTTATACATTGATTTCTACCGCAAATATCACCATGCAGTTTGGTGCAAAACCTCTCTTCGAAAATATTTCTGTTAAGTTTGGCGAGGGAAACCGATATGGCTTAATCGGTGCTAATGGCTGTGGTAAATCGACGTTTATGAAAATACTGTCGAATAAACTTGAGCCATCTGCGGGGCAGGTGATGACGGATCTTAACGAACGCATTGGTGTTTTAGGCCAGGATCAATTTGCGTTTGAACAATATTCCGTCATCGATACGGTTATTATGGGTCACAAAGATTTGTGGGAAGTGAAACAGGAACGCGATCGAATTTACTCGCTGCCAGAAATGAGCGAAGAAGAAGGCATGTTGGTGGCGGACCTGGAAGTCAAGTTTGCGGAAATGGATGGTTATACGGCGGAATCGCGAGCGGGAGAGTTGTTACTTGGCTTGGACATTCCTACCGAACAGCATTTTGGCCTCATGAGTGAAGTAGCGCCCGGCTGGAAGTTGCGGGTATTGTTGGCACAAGCTTTGTTTGCCGATCCCGATATTATGTTACTCGACGAGCCGACCAATAACCTGGATATTAATACGATTCGCTGGTTAGAAGATATTTTAAATCAGCGCCAGTCCACCATGATCATCATTTCCCATGATCGTCACTTTTTAAATAGTGTTTGTACCCACATGGCCGATCTCGATTATGGTGAGCTGAGATTGTTTCCAGGAAACTATGATGAGTATATGACCGCAGCCACCCAGGCGCGTGAAAAATTACTTTCCGAAAATGCGAAAAAGAAAGCGCAGATCGCAGAGCTTCAAACTTTTGTAAGTCGTTTCTCAGCAAACGCTTCTAAAGCCAAACAGGCCACCTCGCGGGCTAAAAGAATGGAAAAAATTGAACTCGCCGAAGTCAAAGCGTCCAGCCGGGTCAGCCCCTTTATTCGATTTACGCAGGAGAAAAAACTGTTTCGTCTGGCGCTTGAAATGGAAAAGGTGTCCAACGGTTATGACGGGTTGCTATTTGATGATATTAATTTGATGATTGAAGTCGGTGAACGCGTCGCGATAATCGGTCCTAACGGGATTGGTAAAACGACCTTTTTGAAAACGCTAATTGGCGAAATGCCACAAAAGTCGGGCGAAATAAAATGGTCTGAAAACGCCAAAATTGGCTATTATGCGCAGGACCATAACGAAGATTTTGCGGAAGATGTGACAGTGTTTGACTGGATGAGCCAATGGCGAAATCCAGGCGATGACGAACAGGCCGTTCGTGGCATTTTAGGTCGTATGCTATTTTCGCAAGATGACATTAAGAAGTCAGTGACCAAACTTTCTGGTGGCGAAAAAGGTCGAATGATGTTTGGAAAACTCATTATGCAGCAGCCCAACATTTTAATTATGGACGAACCGACTAACCATATGGATATGGAGTCAATCGAAGCACTGAATCTGGCGTTAGAGCACTACGAAGGTACCCTGTTTTTCGTATCACACGACCGTGAATTTGTCTCGTCATTGGCGACTCGTGTATTGGATATGACTGAAGACGGGATTGTTAACTTTGAAGGCAAGTACGAAGATTATTTAGTGTCTCTGGGTTTAATCGCAAAAGCGGGTTAAATTGCTTTAAATGGGCGGCGTCTGATACCCGCCCGTGGATCTTTCAATCTAAAGACTCGTTGCCGTCTTTTGTATCTTGCGGGTTCATGCAATGAACCCCTACAATAAAACGTACAAACAAAAACGGACAAGCACAAGGGAATGTCCCTACTAAAAACCCCACACCCACAAATATTCAAGATGCGATAGCCATGTTAAAATATTTAATCAAATGGCATATAAAGGCGGACTAAACATTGAATATTGTTGAAGCTAAATCAAGCGACCAAATTGAAAGCGCCCGACAATTATTTCGAGAGTACCAGGCGTTTTTAGGTGAAGATCTCTGTTTTCAAGGATTCGATAAAGAACTGGCAAATTTACCAGGGAAATATCAGGACCCCACAGGCGCGATTTTGTTGGCCGAACACAATGATGAATTTGTCGGCTGCGTAGCCGTTCGCCCAATTGAAAATCAAATCTGTGAAATGAAAAGGCTCTATGTAAAACCGCAAGCTCAAGGATTGTCTGCGGGAAGATTACTCGCCGAAGCCATAATCGCGAAAGCTCAGTCCCTTAAATATGAAAAAATGCAATTAGATACACTAAAACGACTTGAACGTGCTTTAGCGCTCTACCAAAAACTCGGTTTTAAAGAAATTTCGCCCTATTATGCCAATCCCTTAGATCAAGTGATCTATTTAGAGTTGGACTTGCTGGCCGACAAAGGTTGAGATGATTTTTCTGTCGCTCGTGTAATCCATTCATCGACCTGACCATTCATCGACCTGACTGTCTACTTCGCTTGACTTCCCTTGGAAAAGGTACTCCGTCTTCCCGTCCGATATAAACCACCGGCATGTCTTCTCTTTGTTTAAAAATTCGCTCGTATTTAGTTAACCATATATTCAAATGATTGTAGCGAGCGGGAAACGCCGATAACGCTTTGATAGATTTCCGGGTGTGATTCCAGTAAGTTTTTCAGCATTAAAATGAGAGCTATTGGATAATCGGCGCAGTATTCGCGTTTCCACCATTGGCCAGATATTCTTACCTTTAGCCGATCATTAGCGCTACCGATTAAAAATTAAATTCCAGAAAATTCGCAAAAATTCAACGATTTAGCGCGAATTCCTCACAAATTACTCAAAATTGCCATAATTTTACATTTTAACGGTTATATTCTCGGTTACAATTCGCTATAGTTCCCGTTTTCCAAGGCTTTGACGTATAAAACAGAATAAAATGTCGAGTGAATTTATTTGGCCTTTAAGGGTCTATTACGAAGATACTGATGCTGGTGGCGTGGTTTATTATGCCAACTACCTGAAGTTTTTTGAACGAGGCCGCAGCGAATGGCTAAACCAGTTAGGGATTGACCAACCTAAATTGCTCGCAGAGAACATTGTTTTTGTAGTGAAACATGCCGATGTGGATTTTATTACTCCCGCTCGACTTAACGATGAGCTTGTAGTGGTAACGCGAATTATTGAGATGCGAGGTGTCAGCCTGGTGTTTCAACAACAACTTTTTAGACGCGGTGACCGTCACAAAGCATTATGCGAAGCGAAAATAAAAGTCGCCTGTTTAAAACTAGAATCATTTACACCTTGCCGAATACCGGCAGCTGTTAGGGAGGAACTTCAGCGTGTCAGCTGATATGTCGATTTTAAGTCTGTTTCTTGATGCCAGTGTAATAGTCCAGTTAGTCATGATCGGGCTGTTGCTATTGTCGGTTATTTCCTGGGCTATGATTTTTGAGCGCAGCCGTGGATTAAATGCGGCTTTAACCGATGGCAATAAGTTTGAAGAACGTTTCTGGTCAGGTATTGACCTGAGCAAACTCTATAATGACCTCACCAGTCGCCAAAACCAGCCAACCGGTATGGAGCTTTTGTTTTTAGCCGGTTATCGCGAGTTCGCGAGGTTACGAAAGCAAGTAGGCACTTCGCCGCAAGCGGTTATGGATGGTACTCATCGTTCGATGCGTGTGGCCTATTCTCGCGAGATCGACAAAATTGAAGTGCATTTGTCATTTCTTGCAACCGTCGGTTCGACGACCCCTTATGTCGGTCTCTTTGGCACCGTGTGGGGCATTATGAATTCCTTTATCGCACTGGGTTCCGTCAAGCAGGCCACGCTAGCAATGGTAGCGCCAGGTATTGCTGAGGCACTGATTGCGACGGCCATGGGGTTATTTGCCGCGATTCCGGCGGTAATTGCCTATAACCGTTTTACTCACAAAGTGCAGAAAATCGAAACCCAATATGAAAACTTTATCGAAGAATTTTCCGGTATCTTGCACCGTAAGGCCCATAGTAAAACCAATGCCCAGTAAATTGAGCATGCGGCTACATTAAGCGACCGAAATTTGGAGACCAGAGCATGAGTCACGCGCCCATTGTCAGGAAAAACAAACGTCGACCGGTGGCGGAAATAAACGTGGTGCCTTACATCGACGTTATGTTGGTGCTGTTAGTGATTTTTATGATTACCGCACCCTTGATAACCGCTGGGGTGAAAGTGGATTTACCGGAAGCAAGTGCTGAACCGATCTCGGCGAACGAAGAGCCACCGCTTATTGCCAGCATTGATGCCAGCGGAAACTATTATTTGTCGGTAGGCGATTCGGCTGACCAAGCGCTAGAGGCCCATCAATTGGTCGAACTGGTATTGGCGCATCGCAAGTTAAACCCTAATGCCCAGGTGATGATTAACGGAGACCGTAACGTTGCCTACGATAAAGTCGTCCAGTTAATGGTGTTATTGCAAAGTGAAGTGGGAATCGACTCGGTGGGCTTGATGACCGATCCTGATGCAGGGTAAATCATCCAAATTAAATACAATGAGCCAATTGGGCGGCAGACCATTTTGGAAAATTAATCGTTTAAAAATAAGAGTTTGTTTAGAAGTTAATTATCGATGAAGTTTAATAATGCCATCATACTATCGATTTTGATCCATGCGGGTTTGATAGGGCTATTGCTGACAAACTACCAGTTTTCTAAAGTCGAAATGAAACAATCGGGCACTCCTGCGCCTAAAATCAATGCCAGAGCGGTGAATAGCAAGCGGGTTGAACAGCTAGTTGAAAAGCTGAAAAAAGAGAAAGTTGATAAGCGCCTGCTAGAACAAAAACGGCTGGATGATTTAAAGAAAGCGGAAGAGGCGGCCAAAAAAAGGCGTCAGGACGAAGAGCGCAAAGCGGAAGAGGCGCGTAAAAGCCGAGCGCAAGCCGAACAACGGCGAAAAGACGAAGAAAAGAAAGCAGCCGATTTAAAGAAAAAACGCGAACAAGAAGAGATTGAGCGCAAAAAGAAAGCCGATTTAGAGAAACGTCGCAAAGAGGAAGCCGAACGCAAGCGCAAGGCTGAAGAAGAGCGTAAACGTAAAGCTGAGGCTGAACGGAAACGGAAAGCCGAGGAAGAGCGAAAGCGCAAAGCAGCTGAAGAAAAAGCTCGCCAGGAAGCGTTGGAAAAAGAGATGCAAGAGCAGATGGCGGCAGAAGCGGCGGAATTGGAAGCCGCGCAGCAGCAGTATATTATGACTGAGAAACAAAAATGGATCGGTCTGATTAGTGGGACAATAAAGCGAAACTGGATTGAACCAGAGACTAAAGACTACTGTCGTTTCCAGATCAAGTTAGCACCAGGTGGATTAGTTATTGATATTCGGGTTTTGCAAGGAAATCAAGCTCACTGCGAGTCTGGAAGAAGAGCCATTTTAAAAGCGGAGCCGGTTCCTGTACCCAGTGACCCGGTCGTATTTGATAGTTTAAGAACACTTACTTTTGATTTAGAAAATGAGAAGAATGAAGATTAATATTATATCTAGTTTTTTGGGATTACTGATTTTATGCAGCATTCCGCTGTCAGCAGAAGAAGTTGAACTCGACTTTGTCATTAGTGGAGGAATCGACAGTGCGCGTCCGGTAGCGGTATTACCTTTTTCCTGGCGTGGTACGGATACACAACCATCACAAGATGTTGGTGCGGTAATCGGTTCTGATCTTCGTCGAAGTGGTCGATTTAGCCCTATGCCCCGTCATTTACTGGTTCAACAGGTTTATCAGTATGATGATGTCAACTTAGACCTCTGGCGCGAAAAGGGCATCGAAGCAGTCGTCGTGGGTTCAATTGAAGAACAAATCGACGGTCGCCTGAAAGTCAGCTATGACCTGGTTGATGTTTTTCAACGAGAACAGGAACTTGTTAATGGTGAGCTGGTAACAAGCAGCCGAAACCGCCTCGACTCTTATGCTGTCATTATTGACGCGAAGGATTTGCGCTTTCATGCCCATAGAATTGCTGACCGAGTCTACGAACACCTGACGGGTGAGAAAGGGGCATTTGCAACTCGAATCGCTTACGTAAGTGTTAACAAAACTCAGCCAAAGCCTTATTCGCTGATGATTGCGGATTCTGATGGCTATGCGCCGCAGGCCCTATTTTCTAGCACTCAGC
>Ga0209692_10002105_pt1 | contig 23392 bp, 13 predicted proteins | sample tdDd472_FD_187129 | JGI IMG/M metagenome (GOLD analysis project Ga0209692, IMG submission 187129) | Marine sediment microbial communities from the Atlantic coast under amendment with organic carbon and nitrate - tdDd47.2 (SPAdes)... | ecosystem: Environmental > Aquatic > Marine > Coastal >... | reverse complement strand
AAATAATTGGAATTCCAACAATTCTCCAAAAAGTGGATTTAGCGGCGATGAATACCACTGAAATCCAGGGAGCAAGGCTAACTTGGCGCCCATATCTCTAGCATCCCGTCTCAATGCCTGATAGTCGATAGCCTGTTCATACTCCAACGCGAGATAGGTGTCGTGGATCACTTCTCCCGTTTTACTCAAGAGCACGTAGTGAGTCTGGCTGAACGAGTCACCCTCCCTCCAACGTCTCATCTCACGAAAGGCATAGCCATTGTCCGTCATGTAGACAAAATAGAAATCAGCTGCCTCCATACTCTCTGGAAGATCCAGCGTTTGAGCCCGATCGGTGGACGGATCGTATTGGACCAGTTTTCCATCTCCCATCGCGTAGAGTGTGCCCGGTCCTCGACTGAATTTGTCAAAATCCACCTGGTTAAAGAAATGTACGCGCTTCTTGGTCGTATTCCATAGATACGTTCCCTCCTGGGTTCGGATCCAGAAAACAGGTGCCTTCAGCTTGGTGATTCCTATATAGGTAACGATACCTTTGATGGCACCAAACGGCTCTACATCATCCCTGGTCTTTCCCACACCATTGCGCCCCAAAGCACCACCCAATTCAAACGTATCCCAGCGATAGAACGAGATAAGGTTCTCCTGCTTCAACCAATAATAAACTAACCCAACCTGCTCAGTCGTTTCAAACCCCAGGGGCTCAACTTTGGTACTCCAATTCCTTGAGACGGAGAACTTGGTACTTTGTTTTGTTTCTGGAAAGAGCACCGACGCATTCTCGTAGGGGACGAGATCTCGTTCCCCAATCAAATCAATACGTTGCCGATTCAATAGGTTACGAAAGGGTTTCTCTTGGGTTCTATCGATCTCTATGGGTATTCCGGCTCGCGTCACACGAAATTCCGTTCCGTTTAAATATGATCGCCAGGGCCTCGGGGCAAAGAACACATCGATTTGAAGCACCTCCTCCTGGCAAATCTTATTGGTAATCGGTATGATCATCGCTCCTAGAACGAGCCAGGGCAGGACTCCAGAAATAAAGAGAATCGACGGCCAATATGGTCCCCGCAACTGTCCAGCTTTCGAGATCTTCGAAAAAGCCCACACCCCCAATCCGGAGATGCAGAGCGCGCCAATCCACGAGACCCAAATCGAGTTGTGCCACAGTCCTGGCTTTATTTCTGGATATAGATGAAAAAGACAGCCTAAATAGGCAAAGGCAGGCACCGCCCGCATCCAACGTTTCAAATGGGGTAAGGCCGAAAGCGCCATCACGGGAACCACCGCAAGCGCCCAGACCGTGGGCAGGCTGAAGATAATCAAATACTCGTTGGTCCATGGGAGTGGTAGATTCCCCGGTTTGGCGAACCAATAGGCCTGACGTGCCATGTACAAAACACCTGGCAGAGCCACGGCTAGAAACGCAAATACTAATCGCCCGAGTTGTATCTGGATCGGGCTGATGGCCCTCTGCCTCAAAAAGGACCAGTATTCGGAACGCGATGTTGAGACAAAGGTCATCACCCCAACAACGGCCCCGAACAAAATAAACAGCCAGATGTGCATGTGGCGGTCCGGATAGAAAAAGTCCATCATCCCGCCAGCCGATTTCCATGGCAGATTTCGCATTCCCAGTGGGTATGAATTTCGAGCATCGAGGCCCTGGTAGCTGTGCTGTTGCAGTCCAAGCAGGCCAACCAAGCCAATCAGGATAAGATAGTAACGCTCCTGAAATTCCTTTTTTAGAATCACCCACATGACGATCCTCCCTCTTGGGAATTCAATTGGACGCCCTTTCTTAACTCGAATCCAGCCAATTTCGCCTTGGGCCAGTCATTTTTGCAATAGGGGCATTCCTGGCCGTATCGCGGTCGCTTCTCTTTGCAGTGAGGACAGGAAACCAAACCCTCCAGCTTATCGACTACCCAAAGGGAAATCAGGAATGGAAAACCCAAAACCAGGATTCCAAAGCCTCTGTACCAGCGCTGTGAAGGCTTCAGGCGACGCAAGGGAACTCGACTTCCGAGATACAGCCAAATGTAGAACACGTGTTTCAATGCAATGAGCAAATAGACCCTGTTCATCTCATTCTCATAGACTTGCGGCGGGATCATCATCGGCCAAGTCACCCTTAGGTTTTTGAATGGCTCCAAGCGATCGAGGCTGAAGCAATCGAACTGTGGTAAGAGAGCGATAAAGGGAGTCCATCGCCAGAAGTTGGAACGCCTACTTGGGCTCAACTTCATTTCCACCGGAAAGGAGGTTTCATTCCGAATCTGGCCATCCCAACCCAGCAGGGCGGAGTAGCTATGTTTGCCGTAATTTTCCATTGTCTTATTGATGGGGTGCATCGGAAGGCTGACACCAATTCCTACTGGTGTTGCGTCGATCCGCAAGATTCCAGCTCCCTTCAGGGGGGCGGGTGTTGGATAGGAGAGCAACTCACCTTGCTCCACGCGAAACACTTTAATCCTTTCATTGTTGTAAATAACGATGTTCCCTTCGATATAACCTAAGCCCTCAGGCTGCCAATCTGCCAAAGACACCACCTCTCCCGTCTCAAAGTTGGCGTAGAGAGTTTCATGTTCGGCGATGAGAAGGGTTTTGGCGCCTTGCAGCGGATGGCTTTCCACCAGATCTTCAAAGGCGTCAAGTTCAGCGGGGTTCCGGTGCAACCCGTTCAGACCAAAATAAGTCCCACTGGTCTGGTTCTCCTCCCCACTCAGGTAAAACAGACCTCGAGTTTTGACAAAAAACCATCGCATTCCTTGCTTGAGTGTAGACACATAAAGCGGTTTCACCGTGAACCCAGGTTCATCCAATGCTTGGAAGAAACGTGCTGAATAGCGCCTCAAAAACTGGGGCTTTCCAGATTGTTGATCCGGTTCAACGAGTTCCCCGGTGATGGCGTTGCGCCCGATATGCATTCCAGATTCCAGATTTTCCTTCCAGAAAGATGGGAACCCATCACGCGTGAATGCCGTGATCTTGGGATTTACATTGAACAATGGATCAAATTCAGTCATTTTCTTCCCAGGCCCCACGAAAGACCACAAAAAAGAAAAAAGGACCAGTGTACTGAAAGAGGCGACTGGGTACACAGCCAACTCCATGCCTGCTTTTCGATTTCGAAAGGCACACATGTAAAAAAGAATTGGAAAAAATAGCAGAGGCAATCCCAAAACCAGTAAGTCGATTCCTGAGAGCTCCTTGAACCTCATATCGATGATGGTTGTCATAAAAAAACGCTCAAACACCCAATACGACATTTGCCCGAACAACACCCAGCCCCCGACCACAAGAAGGATTCTCTCGACAAGGCTGAATGATGGCAAACAAACCAAGGCTCCAAGAAAATAGCCAAAGACACCCAAAAATACCGGAAACACAATAGGCAAAAACTCGATAAGCGGGATCTCAAAAGATATTGCAGCATGTATGTCAACCCAGTACAGCTTTCCAAATGTGTATCCGATAAGAACGAATAAGGTGTACCCCAGGCCTAAAACTAGTTTTGCCCCAAAAAGCTCTGAGGAGGAACATGCACGATGGCGCCAAAATGCATTCAGGTCGGCTTTTGGCTGCTGTCGCATTTGGAGCAAAGCCACAAATAAGCCAAACAGCGGAAAATGGAGATAGGAGGACAAGTCTCCAATCATCGTGAGGGCCTTAATAAAATCGACTACGGAATGCTTCATGCCAATCATGGCATCGTTGGGAATCTTAAACGCATTAAATCCATCGAACATATTGAAGTACAACATCGCCATAAGGACTGCCCCAGAGTAAAACCACCAGCGCTGGGTCTTCCATTCAAAGGACATCAATTTCAGCATCATTTTCATGGTGAATCCTCCGTGAAGAGGATGAAGAGGTCTTCAAGAGACAAGGAACCAGGAGCTCCCAACGTGAGCTGTTCCCTGTCTGCCCAGGATTGAACATTGGCTAAAGAGCGCTTTTCAAACACGATGCGCCACTGTCCATCCTGATGTTTCGCAGAGAGCAGTCCCTGGGTTGGCAGTCCCACAATATCGCCATCTGCTTTAAGGAATACTTCAACAAAGGCCTCTCTGAAGGCATCGGGAGAGGTGTCGGCCTGTAAAACGCCTTGTTTGAGAACTAAGAGACGATCGGCGACTCTGCTGACATCGTTCAGATTATGAGTCGACAAGAGGATTGTCGCGCCACCATCGGCGATTTCACCAATTAATTCGCGGAAAAAATCGCGGTGAATGGCCACATCCAAACCCAGTGTTGGATCATCGAGAAGCAGTAATTCCGGCTGGCAGGCCATGGTGAGGGCCAACGAGACCCTTGCGCGCTGACCGCGACTGAGATGCTTCACACGTTGCCGCGAATCCAATTTGAAAAGGGCCGCCAACTCTTTAAAACGGTTTTCGTTCCATGAGGGGAAGGTCAAAGCCGTGAATTCGGCGAGTTGAGCTACACGCATCCAATCAATCAACGGATGACCTTCTGCCATATAGCCAATTCTACCACGTGTCCCTGCTGATAGTTCCTCACTGGACTCTCCAAAAACCCGGGCCTCACCCCAACTCGGTCGTTCAAACCCCATGATCATTTTTAGCGCTGTCGATTTCCCTGCTCCGTTCCTGCCAAGTAACGCGACCGTCTCACCCTTTTTTAGATCAAAGCTCAGGTTGTGGACGGCCGGCGATGTGTCCTTTGGATATAACTTGGATAGATTTTGAACGTGTAAAATGGAGTCACTCATGCTCGCCTCCCCTATCGATAAATTGGTTTATCAGCTCTCGAATTTCCTGTTTTGAGTATCCAGAAAGTCGCGCCTCGGTCCAAAATGCGTCCAGTAGCCGTTGCAGTTCCGCCTGGCGCATGGTCTTCTGACGCTCATCGCCAAATGGTGCGACGAAATTCCCCATGCCCTTGCGACTGTATATAAGCCCCTCTCGAATTAATTCCTGATAGGCCTTCTGAACCGTGTTCGGGTTGATCAGAAGATCTGCAGCACACTCTCGAACCGTGGGCAGTTTATCGCCGGGACTCAGCACGCCAGATACCATGGCTTGCTTAACCTGATCGATCAACTGCTGGAAAACAGGCTCATCCTTCATGGGATCGATATACAGTCGCATCACCCCTCCAATTGGACCAGTTGTATTATTTATAATAGTACAACCCCGTTTGGTCAAGCATTTTTGGGTGGGTAGGATAGAAAGGTAGCTGTCTAAACCGCCTAAAGACTGAAAACCAATGGCTTTTTAGATGAAACAAGAGAGGAAGAATTTAAACTACCGCCGATTAGGAGTCTAGCCCATGCTATTCTTCCTTCAAAATGGTCAGGCCCAACTCGTACAGTAGGTCTCCAGGCCTGCTGTATGAACCATGACGAGTGCTGAAATTCTCACTTACATCGCCAGCCAAGGAGAAAGCTGGAGCTTTCTTCCACATCTCCGCAAACTTTAAAGGTTGAACGGCCTCTTGCGCTAATTCTTTTGGTGGAGGATGCACCGCGGGTTAACTGCGTACATCGCAAGTCTCATGTGTCCTTGTGCGAGTTGGAACTCGCACCTACGAGTCGTCCGCCAAGACCGACAAGTCGGCCTCATACAGCTGGATCTATTTTTCTCTTTTGCGGATCTATACGTCCAAAATAGCCGATAGGCGATCCAGGTCATCGCCGGCATAGGAACAACCAGCCAGGGCAAAAGCGCCACCCATATCGCACAGGCCCATGCATGGGGAAGCTTCAAGCCGATCCTCGGGGAAAAATCGAAGCAATTCTTGGCGCACATCCTCGCTTAGCCCCATTCCGCCACACACGGGGCCCACACAGTACTGTACCTTGGTCTGAGTCGCGTTTGACAAGAGCATCCTCCCAAAAGTTTGGACATCCTAGTTGAAAAGGCCTTGCTGGTAAAGGAAAATTTCAATTCCTACTAGTTCCAGTTGAAACCATTTCAGTTTACTCAACGGTTTTTCCCTTTAATTTTGTATGAATTAACTCAGTCCTTCAAAACCAAAAAAACGACAAATGAAGCAACAGACCTAACTGTCTTCGAACAGTTTTCATGTATACTCTAAATAGGATTTCTGGAAAAAATGCACTGAAATTGTATGAGGAGGGGCGGCCCGGACAAAAACAGGAAAGTCGAATCACCTACGCCACTTCTCGCACACCAAAGGCCAAACCAGAGATCGAAAGTTGCTTGCAGCGGCTTACCGCAAGGCACTGATTTTTGAGAGAGGAATGGAGGGACTATGGCATTTTCGAGGACGAGACTTATTATCGTTGGACTTCTGCTGACTGGGTCACTATGGCTTCTAGGCCAAGGCGTCACGGTTGGATCGGCGTCGGGCGTCATCACCGACACAGAGGGTGGCGCGCTTCCAGGTGCACTAATTGCCCTAAACCATGAACCGAGCGGAATTTCGTATTCCGCGATCTCACGTGAAGGGGGAAGTTACAACCTCCCCAATCTGCGCGTTGGCGGCCCTTATACAATGACCATCAGCATGGGCGGGTTCGCCACTCAAAAGAAAACCGATATTTTCATCGATTTGGGCAAGAACTTCAGGCTCGACATACAACTCGCCCCGGAGGGTGTTAGTGAAGAAATGGTAGTTGTTGCGGTCGAACAGGATGAAATCTTCAATGCCGAACGAACCGGTGCAGCTACCTCCGTGTCACTTAAAGAAATTGAAACCCTTCCGACCATCAAACGCAGTACGCGGGACCTGACCCGCCTCGATCCCCGCAGCGATGGCAACTTCAGCTTTGGTGGCAAGAACTGGCTTTTCAACAACATTTCACTTGATGGATCTTACTTTAACAACCCATTTGGCTTAGACGACCCAGCTCCGGGTGGCCAGGCCAACGCAGAACCGGTCCCCTTTGATGCAATAGCCCAGGTCCAGGTCTCCGTGGCCCCCTTTGATGTGAGGGAAGGTGGTTTTACAGGTGCCGGAATCAACCAGGTCACCAAGAGTGGAACCAATAATATGGAAGGCTCCCTCTACACCTTCACACGTTCGGAAGATTTCGTGGGTGATAAAGTCAAGGGAGAATCGATCTTGAATCCCAACTTGAGTTTCAACCAAACGGGTGTACGAGTCAGTGGTCCCATCAAGAAGAACAAGGTCTTCTTCTTCTTTAACGCAGAGATCGTGCGTCGCGAAGATCCGGGTTCAAATTTCTCAGCCGGTCGGCCAGGCGAATCAGGTCCAACTGTGTCTCGTGTCCAGGCCTCCGACCTCGATGCAATTCGTCAGCGCATGATGGATGTATACGGATACGATACCGGGGGATACGAAGGTTACGTCCACGCAACTGACAATGATAAGTTGATTTTTAAAATCGACTGGAACATTAATGATACCAACAATCTGAGCTTCCGTTTCAATCGTCTTGAGGCCGTTCGGGATCTTCCCCCGCACCCCTTTGCAATCAGCATCAACAATACCGGCCGAGGACCAAATGTCAGCACGCTGCCCTTTGAGAACAGCGGATATGCGATTAACAACAACCTGGATTCTTACGCACTAGAACTGAACAGTGTTGGCGGTTCATGGGCCAATCGGGCCTTTTTGAGCTATAACAAGTTCAGGGATTATCGAACCCCATTCAGTGAACCGTTCCCCACCATTGAGATTGCCGTAGATGGCATCACTTACACCACGCTCGGTCACGAGCCTTTCTCAATTAACAATGTCCTCGATCAGGACGTCCTCCAACTCACCAACAACTTCACCTATTACACGGGCAATCATGCCATCACGGCCGGTATGAATTATGAACGTTTTAAATTTTTCAATTCCTTCAACCTATTCTACTACGGCCTCTTCCCGGCACCTGCTTTCGTTCCGGGCCTCGGTGGATCCACATTCTTTTCTCTAGAAGAATTTTTCGATTACACCAATCCAAACAGCCCTAACTTCAGGGACTTCAATGCAGAAGTTGCGGCAGCAAGCGCAAACCCATTCAAAGGGGACACCATTGAAGTGGGCCAGTTCGCCTTCTATTTGCAGGACGAATACATGATGACCTCGAACTTGACCCTGACCTACGGACTCCGGGTCGATTTCCCCATTTACTACACAGATGTTCCAACCAATAATTTCACCCTAGGCCTGAATCTGTTGGATGAGGATGGCAATCCCGAAACCATCGATGCCGCGAAGTTTCCCAGCACTGATGGACTATATTCACCACGAATCGGCTTTAACTGGGATATCAAAGGCGATCAAACACGACAATTGCGCGGTGGTACCGGTATTTTCACGGGTCGTCTACCTTTCGTTTGGATTGGCAACACCGTTTCAAACCAGGGGCCGATGGCCGAGTTCCCTACCCAGGACATCAACGCAACCGATCCCGATTTTGAATGGCCACAAATCTGGACCACCAACCTGGCCTACGACACGGTTCTTCCCTGGGACATGCGTGCCACGTTTGAAGGCATCTATAGCAAGGATATGAACGCCATATACGTTCGAAACGCGAACCTGGCCAATCCAGTTGGCACATTGCCCGGACCAGATGGACGTCCTTTTTACGATCCTGCCAACAACCAGATTAACGACCTGGGCGGTGGTGGTGTTTACGTACTCGACAACACCAGTGACGGCTACAACTACAGCTTTACGAGCCAACTCTTTAAGACTTTCGAGTCGGGTCTAGCTGCCAGCCTTTCCTATGCTAACGCCGTAGCAAAGAACCAGATGAGTTCGACAGAAATTGCCAGCTTCCTTTGGCAATTCAACGCCGTTCAGGGCAACCCTAACCAGCCGGAACTCAGTTTCTCCGAGTTTGGTCATCGCCATCGCATTGTTGGTGCCATGAATTACCAGCACAACTGGAGCGAGAAAATGGGAACAAGTATTGGAATGTTCCTTGAAATCGCTGAAGGCAGCTTCTCAACCGCTGGACAACGATCTCGCTATTCCTTCACCTACGCGGGTGATGTGAACGGGGACGGACAAGGTGGCAACGACCTGATTTACATCCCCAATGACAGCAGTGAAATCCTCCTGGATCCTATTATGGACGGCGACGGCAATGTCCTCGTCAGCAGTGCGGAACAGTGGAGTGCGCTAAACGCTTTCATCGAGCAGGATGACTACCTTCGTTCGCATCGTGGTGAAATTGCTGAACGGTTCGGTGCGGTCAACCCCTGGTTCTGGAACATGGACCTCAAAATCCTTCAGGACGTGGCCTTCGTCATGGGTTCCAAGCGCCACACATTCCAGATCAGCCTGGACGTCCTGAATTTTGCCAACCTTCTAAATGACGATTGGGGTGTGCGCAAGATTGCCAATCCTGCCGCCACATCTCCCTTGGTACTGACCCGATTCAACGATTCGGGGCAACCCGTCTTCAATTTCCCCGGTGTCGAATCAACTCATGTTAACGACATCTCTATTAATTCTCGCTGGCAAGCTCAACTCGGAATTCGTTACCTTTTCAACTAAACAACAGGCCGGCTCGGGATCCTTCCGAGCCGGCCTGTTCACTTCAGAGCCCTAACCCAAATTTACTCAACCCGAATCACAACAGTATTTATTAATTCCGTTTTATGATTCCGCCTTTTGACCGAAGAGCCGCAAAAGGGAGGACCTGCCACGGTGCATGCTGCCCTCGGAAAGCTCGACCTCGACATGTTCTGCCACTTGGAAGTGAATTTCGGGAAAGTCTTCTTTTAAATCGTCCAGTTCATAAAGCATGCCAAGGTCTTTTGGGCCACCCGTCCCAAGTTCGAGCTGATCGCGATGGTAATACTCCGCGATGAGGTGTCCACCGGGCTGCAGACATGTCAAGAAGCGTCGATGCATAGCGCGGCGAATCGTATTGGGTTGATGGGTGAAGATGAAGGCAAGCGCCGAAAAGCGGTGACCTTCAACAGCAAAGTCGTCGTAGGTGGCTTGGCGAAAATCTATTTCTAACCCTAATTCTTCAGCCTTGGAGCACGCCTGTTCCACGGCAACTGGGCTGGCGTCGAAAGCCGTCACAGTCCAACCCCTTCCAGCCGCATACAGCGCATTTCGTCCCGGACCTTCACCCGGCAACAATAGCGTGCCTCGAGCAAGTTGGTCGAGACAAGCGGCAAAAAAACCATTAGGCGTTTCCCCATAAGCATACGGGTTCTCTGAATACACTTCATCCCAGAAAGATGTCATTGGCAAAATTCTCCAATCGTGACCGATGCTTAGTCTTTGGGGGGCTCAGCCAGAGTCAATTTTACGGTCTGCTTGCGTTCATCGCGAACATATTCAATTTCGACTTCCTGGCCTGGTTGATATTTCTCCATCGCGACCAGAAAGGCGTCCATATCAGGAATGGGGTCCTCGTTGATTCGAATGATAATATCGCCAAGCTCCGGTTGGCCGTTTGGTTGGTATTCCACCTGGTGCAGACCTGCTTGATGGGCTGGACCGCCGGGCTGAAGCTGATAAATCAGGACACCGCGATACCCCAGTTGTCTGAGAAGATAATCATTTTTGGGATGGGTCACAATCCCGATCACAGGTCGGATCACCCGTCCATGCACAATGAGTTGAGGCACCACACGATTAATAATCTCCGAAGGCACCGCAAATCCAATTCCAGCACTGGCCCCGGAGGGGCTATAGATCATGGTGTTAATACCCACCACATTACCCGAAGAATCTACGAGTGGGCCACCACTGTTCCCAGGGTTGATCGCTGCATCGGTTTGAATGACATCATCGATATTGCGCCCAGAAACCGATTGAATCGTGCGGTTCAAGGCGCTGACCACACCCATGGTCAAGGTTTGATCCAGCCCAAACGGATTCCCAATCGCAAATACAAACTGGCCCACCTTCAAATCACGGGCCGACGCAAATGTCACCGGTTTTGCTTCATCGGGCAGGCGTTTCACACGCAGGACTGCCAGATCTTTATTGGGCCACCACCCAACGACCTCGGCGTCTTCAGAAGTGTGATCGGAAAATTTCACCTCAAACGCATTTCCCTCTTGAAGAACATGAAAGTTGGTGACGATATGGCCCTGGTCATCCCAAACAAAACCGGAACCCGTACCCCGGGGGATTTCCTGGATATTCATGCTGAAGAGACCACGCCTGCGTGCCTTTGTTGTAATAAAAACAACGGACGGTGATACTTTTTCAAAAATATCAATCGTTCGTTTTTCGAGTTCCAGAAAGTTACCCACCTTCTGGTAGGGCTTAGGTTTGGCCTCCGCGGGTCGTTGAAATTGGTAGCTCTGTATCACCAGAATGAGTATGAGAAACATAACTCCCCCAAATAGAACGCTCTTCTGTCGAAACAAGGGCACCTCCTGATCGTGTTAGAAGCGTCTTCGATATCCCAAGGCAATGTGATGTCGTTGCGATTCGAAAAGCCCCTGCTGTTGGTTGCTGCTCAAGAGATCGGGTTGGCTGAGGTCAATTTCATATTCCTGGTTATAAGTCTTGGAGTCACGATATTGGTTATAAGCGTAACTGAGTTCCAAAACATTTTTACCAAATTTAAAAGAAATGCCACCTGAGGCAGAGAAACGATCGTAGATAGGATACCCGGGGCTCAACTCCTCACGATCGAGCACATGCAAGCGATAACCAAGACCCGCACGCCATACCAGATTCTTAGTTTGTCGAAATTCGGCAGAGCTTGAAAAATCAAAGGTATCTCGCCAGTTTGAACCGAGATCAAACGATATCGGTTCACCATTTTCATCAAAAGAAGTAATTTCAAGACGATCCACATCACCCCAACTCTCATGGGAAAGGTCGAACTCGACCCGCGTTCGAACCGTGGTCCGAAAGGAAGCCGCCAAAGTCCAACGATCGGGAATACTCCACTGGGTAGCCATTTGATTAGCGTAATCAAAACTATTGAAATGGTTTAATATCCGTTGGTCGGTCTCTCCTTCCGCGAGGGATAGAGTGTGAGCTCCGTCGAACTCGAAATCCATTCCTGAAAAATAGGTGATGCCGAACTTCATTCCAAATTTCGGCGTGAAATAGGCGCCAAAGCCCAGTCCCGTGGCCTCATCATCGCCTTCAAACTGGTGCGTGTAATCGTAGAAAAACTGGGGAAACGTTTCCGATCCATAGATGGGCTGAACACGGTTGATGGTATACAAAAAGTCGGCACTAGCCTGACGTGCGGAGATTCCGATGGCCCACTTAGGCCCCAGTTCATAGCTGATTCCTATAACCGTTTCATTGACCGTCATCTCCTGGCCCGTTCCGGAATAACGAGCAATAAAGTCGGGGCTATCCCATTCGAAGAGATGTTTATAGGTTTGAGCGTAACCGGCGGCCAGGGTCAAACTGTCCGTTAGACTGTAGGAAACGGCTCCATAGGGTGTTGCTTCAGCCGTCGCCTTAGAACTCCAGGTCGTTCTCCCTAAATTACTGTAATAACCTCGCTGAAACAGCGCCGAACCGCCAAAAACAACTTCGCCTTTCACGCTATCCAAATTCCCCATATTGGCCGGGTTGAGAAACAAGGCCATTGCACCGCTGATTCTTGCCGTAATCGCGCCAGAACTGGCGATTTCTCCTGGGCTACTACCTTCAAGACGAAATCCGCCGGCAAATAGAGAGGTGCCCACAAGGCTCCAGACAAGAATGGATAGGGTCCGTTGTTTCATGAAATATTCCTTTTCTGCCAGTTAATCCCGGGCTACAACCTGCTAACTGCAACTAGTTTTAGTTTCATTCGTGCCTCAGGTAGAAAAAAGGCATGCGAACGGGCTTGTGTAAGCGGGCTATTTTTAACACGTTTACTGGGATTTCACAACGCCCTGTATTCTTCCGTTCAGCCTTGCTGGTCGGTAGTTATGGCGCCTTTCACCTCAGTGCATCTCCAGTGGATACACTTTTTCCCCTGCCAGGACCTCAAGGGGGAGTTCGTTTTCCTGTAACGGAATCGGACAATTGTAACCGGGCGAATAATTACACAATGGATTAAATGCATAATTAAAGTCCAGATTCAACGGTCCCTCTTTTGGCTCGTTCAATTCCAGGAACCTTCCCACCATGTAGGTCTGGTTACCCGTGGTTTTATCCGTAAACGGAATAAAAAGCATCTCAGAATATTCACCATCCAGGCTGAATTTATAGGCATAGAGATGGTAGCGCTTGCCATGAATCTCAAAATGAAGCTTGGCATAGCGGAAATAGGATTTCTCAAGGTTTCGGCTGGTCAACATGGTCACCCTCTCTGGCGCAGGTAACTTTTCAATTCTAGCCTGAACGGCGAAATCCTTATTGGGAGGGAAATAATGCAGCCCCTTAAAATGAAGGGATCCAGGCCTTCCGGCGTCGAAGAGAATGAGGGTGAGTTCCTCCTTTGAGGGATAAAATAACAGCCTATTGTCGCCACTTTTAAATACCATGCGTGAAAGAATCCTCGTACTATCGACCAGCTCTCCATCTCGGCTCACTTCGCTGAACGGAACCAATTTTTCCAGGTACCAACCAGCACCTTTGGATTCCACTTTGGCTAAAGCGCTTTTCGTTTGGTGTTCTAAGACAACCACCTGGCCATCTTCAACTCCGATGAAGTGCGCTTTTATGCCCTTGAGTACAGCTCGGTCGGAAGCGGCCATCGGTGAAAGAGGGGCCTTGAGAAAATGACGATCCTTTTCCCTTCTGTGTTGGTTCAACTGATCCATCCATTCGTCTGCAAGGACGGTGCTACTTGATGTAATTAGGCCAATCCAAAGGGCTATTAAAAGTGGGTTTTTCTTATGGTATGTTATCATAGGACCTCCAAAAAAATCAGGCCTGAATAGTGGGGCATTTCAGTCCAAATGCCTTGGTTTCTATGTCATTGATTATGCCAGTTGAACGAAATCGTAGAAAGGGCTTTTACGCTTCGTTTAACCCGCATAGGCTAAGCATCAAAAGGAAAGGGAGTCCTTCATGAAAAACCCAACCATATTATACGGGACAGCCTGGAAAAAGGACCGCACAAGGAATCTTGTACATACTGCTCTGCTGGCGGGGTTTCGTGGAATCGATACGGCCAACCAACCTAAACACTATAACGAAGTGCAAGTAGGGGAAGGGCTCCAGGCCTGGTACCGTGGTGGCGGACAACGAGAGGACCTGTTCCTTCAAACCAAATTCACTCCCGCTGGAGGCCAGGACCACCGTATGCCTTACAATCCGCGTTCACCGCTTCACACACAGGTTCGAGATTCTTTTGCAAGTTCCCAGGAACACCTTAATTCCGAAGTCATCGACGGTTTTCTTTTGCACGGTCCTCACTCGCGATTCGAATGGACCCAGGAGGATTGGATCGTCTGGCGCACATTAGAAGATCTACATTCACAGGGGCTCGCTAAACGAATTGGTGTCAGCAATGTACATATTGGTCACCTAAAGACCCTTTGCGAAGGTGCCTCAATAAAACCTCACATTGTGCAGAATCGCTGTTTTGCGCAGCTCGGATGGGACCATGATGTCCGTTTTTTTTGCAGAGAACACTCTATCATTTATCAGGGTTTTTCAATTCTTACCGCGAACCCCCATGTATGGAACCACAGTGAAACAAAAAAGTTGGCAGAGGCTTATAAAAAAACATCAGCTCAAATCCTATTACGTTTCGCCAGTATGATCGGAATGGTCCCCCTGACTGGAACCACTCAACGTCAACATATGAGCGACGATTTGGGGCTGGATTTTGATTTAAATCCTGAAGAAATTAAAGCACTCGAATTGAGCTGGGCACAATAGCGTCACACCGGCCTCCATTCGACCGGTGGACGCTTGTTGGGATCAAAGTGCCATCATCGCCGAAAGAAGGTCGATAATATTGATCATATTGTCGCCATTGGTATCTCCACAAGGGTCATCTCCCAACCACTTGTGGTAATCATCGGGTTGAAGATTGGGCATAATGACGACTTCTGCTGCGCCGGAAGTTGCTGAGCCGCAATCATTTGAAACAACACAATCATAGAATCCCGCGTCACCCGCTGTAACTCCGGGGATGCTGAGGGTGGCTGAGTTGGCACCCGCTATGTTTTGGCCATCCACTCGCCATTGATAACTAGGGGTTGTGCCATTTGCCAATACACTCAATTCAAGTGTTCCTCCTTCGCAGACCTCGGCATCCTGAGGTTGGCCTGAAATGCCAACCGCAATACATCCACAGCCAAGATCCGAAAGATCCGACGTCAAGAAATCCACAGGCAAACCGCCGCCTGCCGAAATACCGGCGAGGCCAGATGGAGAGCCAATTCCCAGCCAGCTGACACGGATCACGCCATCGTGGAACATTTCAATCTGATAAGAATTCGAATCGGTTTGGTTGTAACGCGGTACGTTTTCAAACGTGAGCACAAAACGATCTGCGAGTTCCTGATAGGACACGCTACCACCGGATTCGGGGTTCAGGTCCATGTAGAGCGCAGAAATCCTAGGCTGGGCGAAGTGATCTTCAGGAGCTCCCGTGCGCGACGTATCTCCCGTGTTAAAGGTGATAAAGCCATTCGAGCCTATGTAAACGGTTGAGTAATCTTCACCATAAAGACTGACCGCTGTTCCAAGCGTAAGAGCTTCAAAGCTATCGTCAGTCAAACTTAGCCCTGTTCCGCCCGTCGGATCAGTTGGGAAGTCGGTAATGCTCTCAAAACAACCATTATAGAAGTTTCCGGTCCCGTTAGGAGTGAAGGTCACCATCGCATTTTCGAGATCGAACCCAGCGGAGAATGTCTCCGTGAAATAGTCCTGTTGGTCGAGAGTAACGAAGTTAAAGGTTGATGAAAAGCCATTATCGCCACACGCATTCATCGCTTTTACGCGCCAATAGTATGGTGTGAGTGAATCCAAGCGGTTGGTGATCTGAATCGACGAACCTGTGAGCACCTCATCGACAACCAGGGTTCCGAATCCAGAATCGGCACTCACTTGGATCTGATAGCTCGTCGCCTCTGGCAGGCTATCCCATGAGATTTCAGGATAAAGACTCACTTCGGTCGCCCCGTTCAATGGACTGACCGCACCGGGCAGACCGGGAGCCACATGTGCAACGTGGATATTGACGACAGCATGGCGCGTCATTTCCGGACTTTCAGCAACAATCTGGAACTGATGGAGGCCTTGAGCCACCGCTACAAAGTTGGACAGGGTCAGAGTTGCTTGACCAGGAGTTACCACCGAAGTTGGGGCAAACACGGCATTGAGCCCAGCAGGTGCATCGGCCAGGCTGAAATCGACTGTCCCCGTATAGCCATCGATTTGGAGGATATCGAGGTTAAGGACCAGAGGGGTTCCGGCGCATACTTCGTGGAAAGTGGCATCCACTTCCATGTTGAAGAACCCGCCTTTTTCAACACCGCTGACCACCAGGGCGAAATCAGCGTCAACCTCAGGCGTTTCGACATGACCGTCCTGATTGATCTCATGGGCGATAACCTCAACCAGCCAGAAACCAACTTCAGGGTTTTCAACAAAAACGTTCTCAACGGTGTCGATGTGGTTAGCATCACCCCCGGCCACAGACCAATTGCCTTCAAGCAATCCGTTGTTGCCCCAATAGACGGTTCCGGTAGGCGATGTCACACGGAGACTAAGGTCATTGATGCGGTGCTGTGATGAGGAAGGCAGACCGGCAGGATCTGCAAAAACGAGAGTGGCCCGGAAATCGACCTGGCCGGGAAGGACTTCCACGTCATAAGTAGCTGTCCCCAGGTTGGTGAGTACCTTTTCTTCATCCACAATGAGAAACTTCTCACGTGAATCGTACATCTTTTGGAGATCGGGAAAGCCCCATCCCTGGTGTACGCGAGTCAAATCGACATTCGCACCGGTAAATTCGTAAGATTTTGCCGTATTGATCATCATCGCCTTGGCGGTTGTCATATGACTCTTGTTTTCAAATACGGTTGCACCTGGTGTGACTTCATTCTCAAATACGCCGTTGGACCACATATCGAAAAAGAGCCCCACATGACCCGCAATAATCGGTGTGGCGCCGCTGGTGCCACCGAAGCCTGATGTGTAGGCTGTGCTGGAGCCTGTAGTCGTAGTCAGAATGCTGTCGTAATAGGCACAAAGGTCGGGTTTTATTCGACCATCTGTGGCGGGACCGATCGAAGCGCCGCTGCACCAGCAGTCGTCACTTGGGTCCACAGTATTCTGGTGATTAATCGCACCACCGCTAATGATATTTTTGGCCCACGCCTGAGGTCGCGATTGCGTCGAGCCCGCATTACTTTGAGACTGACAATGCACGATATCAAGATCAAATAGCATGGCGTCCATATCAGCAGACAGGGTCGTATAGTCTGCTGTCCGGTTACTTCCAACACTTGATGTTTGAAAAACTGCGAAATACGGTGCCTGCAGAAGCTCTTCCGTGTGCTGGTAACGGGGGCCTTCCATAATTCCGCTGTAAACGGCCACAATGCCCTGGCCATCGGGCAACATGCCACGCGCATTCGCGTTTCCGGTGCCATCACCAAAGACGATGCCTGATGTTGAGGCGCCGTGGGAGTCGGAGGTCATAGCGGTGTGTTCGATCAGCGGTCGGCTAGAAAAATCGACGTGCCCAACATTGAAGCCCGTATCGAATACTTCTCCTCGTACACCAACACCGGTAAAACCAGCTACTGTTTCGATGTAATTGGCACCACCATATTCACGAGCCTTATCCATATCGGCTTCCATCTCACTCCAACGATCGATGAAAAGAACTTCATTCATTTGAGATACTTTTACCACCATATCTCGTGTAAGACTTGCTTCCTGAAGAAATTTACCGGCATCCACCATGCGAACCTTCCCGCCGATTTTTTCGATCTTAGCCGCTAAGGCTTTTTTGACCTCAATATTCGATTCGAAGAGCATAATGTTGTAAGGACGAAACCCGTGCAATTCACCAGAGGTGAGTACGCGTTCGCGTAAATAAGATTCCATTCGATAAGCGGGGTGATAGGGTCCAACCCAACGCACGATATCGAGTGCTTCCACCACGTTTCGCGTAGAGGCATCCATTTCAACCAGGTGCGCGTGATTGGCCATGAAGAACCGAACCTTTGCCCCGAGTTCCTTTAGCAGTGTTCGGTATGCTTCAATAGGTTGTGTATGAAACTGTACGATGTAAATTTGGTTGTCAGATGCTGCCTCCAGGCCGGATACGACCTGAGGAACTCGATTCATGGGATCAAAATCACCGTGAAGTAATTTGATGTCGTAGGACGTTTTGATCGGTTGCCCCACCTTGGCCAAAGACCTTCCATTTTGACCTGAAAACTCGTAATAGGACTCCACCTCACCCTTTGAATTGAGCTGGGTCCAGAGTTTGACTTGAATATCGCTGTTTGGGACGTTCAAGGTACGTTCATTACCCCAAAGTAGTCCTGTCGACAGCAAACCTATCGCGACACAAATTCTCAACATGCTTCTTTTCCCTCCTATGGCCAATGACATTTCGGACACTGAGACATTCTCATGCCCCTCTCCAAAATCAATCTTGCACGATTTCTCCTCCGAATCCCGATGAAAAACGAACCTTTGATCCAGCTCACAGCGAGTCGAGCCTCATAAAAAGTTAGGCATTTGACTCGAACATGAGTAGCAGAACCCTTTTGTCGATTAACCGGCGATATCGCGACGATTCAATCGCCTGTTGCCTCAAACGGAATCCTTGGCGCCCATCATAGCATCTCCAACAAAATTCCACTAAAAAAACGGTCGACTGTTGAGTCACCTTGCCTTTTTATTTGTGGATTAATCACTTCTGTTCGAGAAGCCTTCGGATCAGCTTGAGGAGCTCTGTCAGGCGAAAGGGCTTTTCCATAAGGTGAGAACCTTGTTCTTCGATCTCTTTGTATTTCATGACCTGCTCCGAATACCCGGACATGTAGATTACTCGGTTGGTCGGAAAGTCAGAACCCAGAGCGTTCACCATCTCTTTGCCACTCATGCCTGGCATAACCATGTCGGTTAAAATCAGGTCGATACTGCGTCCAAGGGACTTACAAACTTTCAAGCCCTCTTCACCGCCAGTTGCTTCCACAACCCGGTATTTGCGGGCTTCTAAGATCTGGACTAACATGGCTCTGAGTCGTTCATCATCTTCAACAACCAGAATGGTTTCTTCTCCTGATAAGGTGTTATCAAAGGCGTCCTCAGGAAAGGTTTGAGAACGAAGAGGTTCGTCAGTTGCGTGATCCATTTGATGCGGTTTCAAGAACACGTCAAATTCCGTTCCCTTGCCCAGGCGGGATTGAACTCGAATGAATCCTTGATGCTGTTTGATAATTCCGTAGACCATCGAGAGGCCTAGGCCTGTTCCTTTGCGCTCCTTTTTCGTACTGAAAAAAGGTTCAAATATTTGGGATTGCGTCACCTCATCCATACCAACGCCACTATCCTGAACTGTTAATTGCACGTAGGAACCAATGATCGAAACATCAGTATGAATTCGTTCATCAACCAAGTTCCGGTATTCCGTCACCAAGGTAAGCACACCACCTTCGGGCATGGCATCCTTCGCGTTGACGGCCAGGTTCAGAATAACCTGTTCAATTTGAGATCGATCGGCATAGACGTGCGGGAGTTCGGACTTCAGTCGTGTAATAACTTGGATGGTTTCTCCGATCAGAGGCTTTAGCATCGAGAGCATATCGTTGATGAGCTCGTTCAAGGAGAAAACACGTTTGCGTTGCACCTGTTTACGACTGAAGGCCAAGAGCTGTTGGGTCAGTGTCTGGGCGCGTTCCGCTGCTTTGTCGATCTCACCAAGCTGTGAATCAAACCCCAATTTTGCAGATCCTGCCAGTTTGATTACCTCACAATACCCTCTTATAACGGTCAGTAAATTATTAAAATCATGTGCAATTCCACCTGCCAGAGAGCCCACCGCCTCCATTTTCTGACTTTGGATGAGCTGGTTTTCAAGTTTTTTGCGCTTGGTCAGGTCTCTGACAATTACCTGATAAACTTCCTTTCCTTCGAATTTCAAGTCATGCAATGAAATCTCAACCGGCACAGGCTCCTTGCCAGGAATATTCAATTCGGTTTCATGATTGCGCAACAAGTGTTCCGTTTGCGATCCGGCGAGGCCTAGAACATCCGCTTTGAAACGTCCGGCAAAGTAGTCATAGAGGATTTGGCCAACGAGAGAAGAGACACCTGACCCGAAGAGGTGGTGAGCCCTTGAGTTGGCATTCAATATGACTCCGGATTGATGCTCAAATACGATTATGGCGTCGGGAGCTGAGTGAAAAAAGCGCTGAAAACGGTCTTCAATTTGGTCGAATTCTTCCTTTAACCTGTCAATCTGCGATCGAGTTTCCTGAATTTCGTGGTCCTTTTGAAAGATGGCTTCATGAGCCTGCGCTTTAAAACGGAAACGACTGAGCCACGCGATTATCGCCAAAGACAGGAGAACCAAAAAGACGACGAGGTAGAGCAATCGCACCTCATCCCTTTGGGTCTCGAGGAGTTGAAGTCGTTTCTCCTGCAGCTGGATTTCATGCTCAGCTTTGAGGTTGGAAAGGCGATTGGTGGTCTGCTCGTTAATTTGTTTTTTGTACAAGGCGACATATTGGTCCAGAGCCTGGAAGGCTTCTTCATAACGATTGAGCTGCCTATAGGTTTGAACCAAGCCGTCTAGGCATTCCAGCCGCACTCGGTGCATTGCTGTTTCCTCGAGCAGTGCTAACGTCTCCTTAAATTGAGATTCGGCTCTAGAGAGGTCTTCAATAGCTAGATAACTCATTCCAAGATTCTTATTGATTACGCAAATCAGATTTTTATCGTTGCGTTTCTGGGCCAACCCCAACGCATTTGAATAGTAAGCTATAGCTCGATTTAAATCACCCATCTGCCGATAGGTATTCCCTATATTATTGACGATTCCGATATAGGAATCGTCTTTGGTAAGCTTGGCCTCATACAAGTCGAAAGCTTTTTGGTAAAACTCCAGGGCTCGGCTGGAATCCCCCTGGTACCATGCAAGTGAACCGATCGATATAAAAATCGCTGCCCGCGTTCGATTTTCGCTTTCCGGGACGATGTCCAGGGCCCGGAAATAGCTGGACTCTGCTTCTTCCAAGTCACCAAGGTTGCGATAGGCAACCCCCATCAGATTCAGTGAGTATGCTAACCCTCCTTTGTCCTCTTTCGCCTCGTAGATTGTGTAAGCCAGATTGTGGTGAACCAATGCTTTTTGGAAGGAACCGGTTAATCGCTCAACAATCCCTACAACATTCAGAGTCTCAGCTTCATGGATCACATATCGGTTCTGACGAAACCAATTCAAACATTGCTCTAAAACGCTCAATGCAGAGCGATTATCGCCTACTTTATAGAGGGACTTCCCAAGCACCAATTGCCATTCGGCAATCGTTTTTTCCTCACCACCTTTTTTGGCCTGTTCGAGGCCTGTCCTTGCTGTTTCAAGGGCTCTTTCCGGATTACTGAGCAATAGGAGTTCTACTGATTCAACAGCCAAGCTGCCGTCCATATGCCCGCTACCGCCAACGCTTCGCGGCTGCGCCAACACAGAGAAAGGTCCACCCATGAAAACCACCCAAAAAATAACATGAGGGCCTATTCTCAAGCAGGTTCCTCCGATTCTGTGGCTGTTCGCCTCAGTATAATTTGCTTCACGACCAAAAAGCCCATGAATTCTGGTCCGTATTCTAGCATGAAATCACATAGACATCGGAGATGCCGCGACCATTTAACAGGACTTAGAAATAGGCCAAAAAAGGAAGGCAGAAAATCCAAACTTGTCTTCTTAAAGAGCCCCTTGTCAATTAGATTCATGAAGTCCCACTTCCATGTGACGCGTCTCAGAGATAATCAAAAAAATGAGACATGGTTTCAATTTGCCGCTGAATCGCCCTATAATGTGGGGAGATGCTTCAAGCCTACTACATCTTGTTGCATACCCCATATCCAAACCCCTGAGGCATGGATTGAGTGAAAGGATTCAGGAATTCTCATGAACATACAACCAGGCAAATTAGAAGGTGTTTTCCACCTCCAACCACGGCTTTTTCGAGATGACCGAGGGTATTTCTTCGAAGCTTATAATCAAACGAACTTCAATGCCGGAGGTATTGATTTGGTATTCGTCCAGGATAACCAGAGCTTTTCGAGTAAGGGCACGTTGAGAGGACTACATTTCCAGAAGCCTCAACCTCAGGACAAGTTGGTGCGCGTTCTTTCCGGGCAGATCTTTGATGTAGCGGTCGATATTCGACGAGATTCGCCCACATTTGGGCAATGGGAATCCCGCATTATTTCTTCCGACGAAAAGAATCAGATGTTGATCCCAGTCGGTTTTGCCCATGGGTTTCAGGTCCTGAGCGACACAGCCGAAATTCTTTACAAATGCACCGATACCTACTTCCCGAGCGGTGACCGAGGCATTCTCTGGTCGGATCCCGATCTAGACATTCCCTGGCCTCTTCCAAACCCACTGTTGAGTGAAAAGGATCGAAACCTGCCAAGGTTGAAAGATTTGCCTGAAGTCGACCAGTTTTAAGGATTTGGAATGGCAAAAACAAAACGTCGCACAGCGGCAACCCGACGGAAGAAGAAAAAACCATCACGCATCTGGATATGGATCACACTTCTTAACTTGGTTCTTTTCGGGGTAAGCGCATGGCTTCTCCTAGGCAAAAAGGTCATCCTGGAGTTGCCTCAACTCGGATCCAGTTCGTCGACACTTCCGCTTGTCGAAGGAGTCCTTGTCGCATCGGGCGTCAAACTTAGCGCCGACCTGGAGACCTACTCCGTGTCCGAAGGCATCCACCACTGGAAAGTACATCTCAACCGTCAACAACGGGACGCGGTTTTGTCCTCGTTGAAACACTTGGAATCCGAGCAACTGTTCAACCTGAATATTGGCCCAGAACGAATAATTAAAGGAAAACCGCTTCAACTCGTTACCTTCGAGGAAGCAGGTAAACCGCTCCTCAAACTAATTTTGGCCCGCAAGGTGCCTGCGAAGAAAAAACCCGAACCAGAACCACCCCCGATTGAAGCCGAACCTACAATAGAGCCCGCGCCCTCCGATTATTGGGAAACGTCCCAAGGCGCCAAAATTGCCATTATCATCGATGATGTGGGCATGAAACCTGTTTCACAAATTCAGGACCTCCTCGACCTTCAGGTTCCTATTACATTTGCTGTGTTGCCTTACCAACGCTACAGTGAGAACACTGCCTCCAACCTTTATAACTCCCATTACGAAGTCATCCTGCATATGCCCATGGAACCCACAAACTTTCCTGTCACAAACCCAGGAGCAGGAGCCGTTTTTTCTACCTACTCACACGCCCAAACGAAGGCCGCTCTGAATGAAGCTTTAGACAGCATCTCACACGTTCGCGGAGTCAACAACCATATGGGCTCCAAAATCACGGCCCTGCCCGACAAAATGGCTTCT
>Ga0209692_10002102_pt1 | contig 23413 bp, 22 predicted proteins | sample tdDd472_FD_187129 | JGI IMG/M metagenome (GOLD analysis project Ga0209692, IMG submission 187129) | Marine sediment microbial communities from the Atlantic coast under amendment with organic carbon and nitrate - tdDd47.2 (SPAdes)... | ecosystem: Environmental > Aquatic > Marine > Coastal >... | reverse complement strand
GCTTATGCGGGTCTGTAAGTTTGGATTCTATATTCTCCATATAGTTCCATTGGTGGCATATTTGTCCAAAATGCATGTCCTCATGATCAAGTAATTGCTCCACAAAATCATAAGCTCCTTGTACACTTCTCAATGTGTCATTTGCGTCATCATAAGCAATTCCTCCACTAAAAATAATTAATTCATTTTGTATCTGAATCAAGGTGTAAGGGTGCTTTTGAAATTGCTTATGCTTAACTACTACATTCTCCTCATCACAAATCGTAATGCGTAGTATCGCTTTCCCATTCTTTGTAATGGGCTTCTGTGCAATTAATATTGCTGCAGGTGATTGTTTTTTGAAACTCTTCGATAATGAAGTATAAAATGTATTATAACATGTCAAATATTCATCCTTATTAGATACAGATAAATAACATTCTAACTTCACAATCAACCCACTATCAATCTTAAAATCTTTTAAATACGCTTCTAATCCAGATGCAAAAACATCAGGCTTATCCATAAATAAAGATTCTGCATCAATTTCAAAAAATGTATACTTCATTATGCTGTTATTGTAATTAAAGGCCTGTTATATTATAGGTTATAAATATTTCTTGCTAAATCAGCCGCAAAGTTACGCTAAATGATAGAAATTCGGTTTAGGCTTTGTTTTTTCTTTTGTGAGAATATCAAATTTGTTATCGGAAAAAGAAACTTAATCGACTCAAGTGCGTACCAAAGCCCATTAAGATGTTGAATTTTGTTAGTACAGATTATTATGAAGAAGATTTTATTCTTTTTAGCCTTAATCCTCTTGCCCCTAGGTGCGCAGTCACAAGTTGCAAAGTTTAAGTCAGTATTTACCCTTAGTTTCATTAGGCATATCGGATGGACAGAGTCAGCGAAAAAAGGTGATTTTGTAATTGGTGTAGTGCGAGATAAGGAAATTGCAGATTGGATGACTAAATTGTCTACTGGGAAAAAGTTTGGTTTCCAGAATGTGGTAATCAAAGAATTTAGATCTCCGGAAGAAGTTGTAGACTGTCAGGTTGTTTATGTTTCATCAAATGTTAACTTTGGAAAACATGCCTCAACAATTGTTGATAAAGTTAATGGAGGTAGTACGTTGATAATTACGGAGTCAGAGGGAGCCACTAAATTTGGTTCGATGATAAACTTTGTGGTTAGAGAGGATAAACTTAAATTTGAGATTCACAAAGCAAATGCAGCTAAGTTTGGTTTACAAATTAGCTCAAAGCTTGAAGGTATGTCAAATGCTATTAGCCTATAAGATTTAATCAAATGAAAAAAATCAAACTGAATATTGCCCAGAAGTTGTTAGCAGGCTTTGGAATAATCTTGTTACTTATTGTAGTGCAAGGTATTTGGTCTTTTACAACACTGACTGATAGTAAGAATAAGAATCGAGAATTAACAGAACTTTATTCGCCATCATCAGACAAGTTAAATAGCTTAAGTGATTTAGTTATTGATAGTAAGATGCTGATCCGTAGCTGGGTATTTATTGATATTCAAACTGATACTCCGGATAAGATTCGCTTAAAGGAATTACACTCTACGGAGTTTCCTCAATTAAAAAGTGAATTGTTACAACTGAGTCAAGAGTGGGAGTCTCTGGATGTTGAAAAGCTTAATCATATTCTTAGCGATATTGATACTCTTTTTCAGGTCGAAGAAACTGTAATGAGCAGCCTTAGTACATTTGAAGCATATGAAGATGTGATGATTAAATTCGAGGCTGAAGATAAGGTTCAGGAAGGCGGTGAAATTATCACTTTAACAGCGGAGGTAGATAACCTTATTAAAGAACTTGCTAGTAAGTATGATAAGGAAACTAACCAAGCACTTACGGATAGTAACAACAGCTTTACTGTATTACAGTGGGTGATTATTATTATGAGTTTATTGGTTATTGGTGGTGCTTTAGGTACAGCATACCTATTGTACAGTTCAATAATTACTCCTCTTAATAAGGGCGTAACATTTGCGCGAGCTATTGGTGATGGTGACTTAACTGCCACTGTTAAGGTTGATCAGGATGATGAGATTGGTGATTTAGCCAAGGCTTTAGTTGGTATGGCTGATAATCTTAAATCTACGGTTAATACGATTAAATCAAATGCTAATGACTTGGTAACATCAAGTACACAACTTAAATCAAGCTCATTGCAATTATCAAAAGGTTCTGCCGATCAAGCTGCGTCTGCCGAAGAAGTATCCACTTCTATTGAAGAGATGGTAGCCAATATCGATCAGAACACTGATAACTCCGTTCAAACAGAAAAGATTACTGTTGAAACGGCAAAAGACGTTAGCGTAGCTGATGAATTATCATCACAAGCGGCTAAGGTCATGAAGGACGTTTCAGAGAAAATCACCATTATTAGTGATATTGCTTTTCAAACCAATATTTTAGCTCTTAATGCAGCTGTTGAAGCAGCTCGTGCTGGAGAGCATGGACGTGGTTTCTCTGTAGTAGCTGCTGAGGTTCGCAAGCTGGCGGAACGAAGTAAGGCAGCTGCTGATGAGATTGTATCATTAGTTAAGACAGGACTTAAAGTTTCAACTGAGGCTGGTGAGAAATCTAAAGCATTAGTTCCTGATATTGAGAAAACAACTCAACTGATTAAAGAAATATCTGCAGCCAGCATGGAACAAAAAACTGGTGCTGAACAAATTAATCTTGCCATGCAACAGCTGAACATGATTACGCAAGAAAACGCGTCATCATCAGATGAGCTAACACAAAGTTCAGATCAGCTTGCTAACTTGGCAGATAACCTTAATGATGCTATTAGCTATTTTAAAGTAGACAGCAACGATGTACAAAAGCCAAAGAAAGAAGTAAAACCGGTTAAGCCATCAGTTACTGAACCTATTTCGAAGACGGTTGACAAAAAGCAAGTTCCGACTCGTAAGTCAACAAAATCTAATAAGCAATCAGAGAATCCATTTTCAAACTTTGATAAAGATTTTGATTTGGATAATTATGAAAAATTCTAAGATGTAAGCCATGGAAAAATCACCATATAAGGTCATTTACAATGAATTGCCTGAAAAGACGACTCTTCGTTTTTCAGGCCAACTCATTATAAACCATATCGAAAAGATTTCAGCCTTAGTGAATGAGAAACTAAGTGCCGAAAAAGACCTACTGATGGAAATTGATAATCCAGATAGTGTTGATGTAACATTTATTCAGCTTTTACTTTCAATTAAAGCAACTGTAAAAGCAAATGGTAAAGAAGTCTCGATTAAAGCTGAGATTAAGGATGAGATTAAAACACTCATCAAGAACTCAGGTTTCAACTATGTCCTTAATTAATCAAAATATAATTAGAACAATAAATTATGGCTAAGACAGTTCTCATCGTTGATGATTCAGAAAGTATTCGCGAAGTTGTCAACTTTACCCTTCAAAATGAAGGATATGAGGTATTAGTAGGTGTTGACGGGGAAGATGCACAAAAGTTTCTTGACGGACGTGTTATCGATATCGTTATTACCGACCTTCACATGCCTAACCTTGATGGTTTAGGATTAATTCGAAAAATTAGAGAGATTGATGCCTATAAGCATATTCCTATCTTATTTTTAACAACTGAATCGCAAGCTTCGAAGAAAATGGAAGCTAAGCAAGCAGGAGCCACAGGATGGATCATTAAACCATTTGTACCAGCTAAGTTGTTAAGTGCAATTACTCGTGTTTTAAGATAGAAATGAGAATAAAGAATATTTTTATCAAAGAAACGTCTGATAATTTAGCTGTTCTTGAGCGAGAATTAAACAAGCCATGTGCCAATTTAATATCATCCGAAGCAGTTGAAATGGTGATTCGTACCATGCATAATATAAAGGGTACAGCACCAATGGTTGGATTTAATGCCTTACCCGAAATTGCAATGCCAATTGAACAGGCTTACAAGTTTATTCAAATGGACAATGTAAATTTCAATCCTAATTTGATTGAAAAAACACAAACGGCAGTTTCGGTAATTCAGGAGCTTTTGGCAACGAATGAAGCGCATACTCCGCAAACCAAAGAAGAACAACGTATTTTGATAGAATTCTTTAACGACATCAACCGGTTAAAAGCACAAACAAATGATTGATAAGTTTAAAGCAAAATTTGTAGAGGAGTCAAACGATAACGTTCATGACTTAGAAGAAGCATTATTGCTTCTTGAGAAAGATACATCTAATGGTGAGATCATAGAACGTATTTTTCGAGCAATGCATACGCTTAAAGGTGGGGGTGCAATGTTTGGCTTTAACCAACTGAGTGAGTTTACTCATCACCTCGAAACGGTTTTTGATTTAGTTCGTAATAACAAGCTAACAATTACGGATGATATTATATCACTAACTTTTGAATCGATTGACCACATTAAGCATATGCTTGAGGTTGGTAATGTCGATGATAAAGAAGAATTGGCCAACCAGGCAACATTTATACAACGGGTACAACGCATTTCAAATAGCGAAAGTAAATCAGCTGCTGCTAACCAAGTTATTACCGATAATACTACGGTAAAAGATGATGGATCAAAAACTTTTTTGATTCATATTAAGCCCAATGAGGAAATCTTACGAAATGGAACCAATCCATTTTATCTGTTAGATGATCTACATGCAATGGGACAAGCAGAAGTAGTTGCTTTTTCTGAAAAAGTACCTCCTCTAGCTCATTTTTCTCCAATAAACAATTATTGCCATTGGCAAGTTGTTTTAAACACTACTGAGTCTGTCAACGATATTAAAGATGTCTTTATTTTTGTAGAAGACGAATGTGAAATAACCATTGTCGAGCTAGGACAAGGTAACCTCTTACAGAATGACTCAATTATTTCGTTGGTTAAGGAAGCTTCAACTCTTCAAAATCCTCTTAATAAAGATCAACTGATCCAACTCGCGACTTCGTCCAGTGGAGAGCCTAAAAAGGAATTAAAGAAAAAGGTTCAACTAAAAGAGCATAAAATATCAAGCATCCGTGTTAATTCAACAAAAATTGATGAGTTGGTTAACCTGGTAAGTGAATTAGTAACAATTCAGGCGCAACTTAATTTATTTGCTGAAAATGATGGGAATCCAGCTGTTTTAGCCTTAGCCGAAAATATTCAGAAATTAAGTCGTCAGCTACGCGATAATGCATTTGAAATTAGCCTCATTCCACTTCAGAGCGAGTTAATGCGTTTTCAACGCTTGGTGCGTGATTTATCTAAAGAACTAGGTAAGGAAATTGATTTTGTAATTGAAGGTGGTGACATAGAGCTAGACAAGAACATTATCGAACACCTGACCGATCCATTGCTGCATATTATACGTAACTCAGTAGATCATGGTATCGAAATGCCTGATGAGCGTATTAAAGGAGGTAAGTCGCCAAAGGGTACAATATTATTTAAAGCTTATTACTCTGGAGCAAGTGTAATTGTAGAACTTACCGATGATGGGAAAGGCATTAATCCTGAATTCATCAAGAAAAAAGCCATTTCAAAAGGCTTAATTGATGCCAAAACAGAATTAAGTCGAAAAGAAATATTTGAGTTAGTATTCCTTAGTGGATTCTCAACCAAAGAAGAAGTGACCGATGTTTCGGGTCGTGGAGTTGGAATGGACGTTGTTAAGAAAAAAATTGGTGAAATACGTGGTGAAGTTTCTCTTGACTCTGAAATTGGTAAAGGCACAACTTTAACCCTCGAGTTACCAATGACACTATCGATTATTGATGGTCTTTTAGTTAAAGTGTATCAAAATCAATATGTTATTCCAATTGCTAATATTGAAAAAATATTTGCCTTGGACAATGTTTCGTTCGGTACTACATTTAATCATGTTGTTAATATCGAAAATGAGCAATATCCATTTATCGATCTTAGAGAAACATTTGAAACAGTTGCACCAAATAAAGGTACTGAACAGTTGATTCTTGTAAAATATGAAGACCGAAAAGTTGGCTTATTAGTGGACCTGGTAATTGGTGAGTACCAAACGGTGGTTAAACCAATGGGAAGATTCTTAAAAAAGCAAGAAAATATCTCAGGCGCATCAATTATGGGCGATGGTACAATTGCAATGGTAATTGACACTAACCGATTGATACACAATAATGCAATAAAGAAATACCGAACTAAGAAATAAAACAATGAAGGAACAGATGTCTTCTATAATATCATTTTTTATCAACAAAGAGGTATTTGCATTCGACACGCTCAAAGTGCGTAATATTCTTGAGTTTGATAAAGTTACCTGGGTACCAAACGCCAAAGATTATTTACTTGGTGTAATCAATCTTCATGGTAATATTATTCCTATCGCTGATTTAAGATTAATGATGGGAATTGAAAATATTGAAAACAGTCAGGATACGGCGATAATTGTGGTTTCAAACGATGATAAAAAAGAATCATTAATAGGGCTTATTGTCGACGGTGTTAAAGAAGTATTTGACATTAACGATGCAGAATTGAAAGAGTCTGTTATTAACGGTAATACTGGCTTAGTTCATAGTTTTACCGGGAGTATATATAAAAATGATGAGTTTATTCACATCATTGATTTAGATGAAATAGTACTGGAAATTGAAAAATAAGCAAGGCAATGAGTGAAGAAGTTAATGCATATCTTACATTTTCAGTTGGCGATAACACCTTTGGTGTTCATGTTGAAAAAGTAATAGAAATTAAAGAATATGAACAGCCAAAAGCTGTGCCAGAAAGCATGTCATATGTTAAAGGTGTAACCGAACATCGCGATCAGATCATTCCGGTTATTGATGCCGCTGCAAAATTCAATTTAGGTCAAATAGAATTAACACCACAATCCTGTATTGTTGTACTCGATATTAATAAAGTGGATGGTATTATGAGTATTGGTGTTTTGGTAGATGCTGTATCTGATGTATTTGAAGCAGATGAAACAAAAGTTAGAGAGATAGAAACGGATTATAAACCAGGCTATATTTCAGCATCATACCAAAAGAATGATGAGTTGATTATGATTCTTAATGCTGACAAAGTGTTTAGTGAAACAGATATTATTGCCCTTGATAAGGTAGTAGATACATTTAAGCAGTAATAATTGATGTTGAAGGCTAATAAAGATAACGTAAAAGATTTAGATTGCTTTAAAGCTGAATTATCTGATAAAGATTTTCAGGCCTTTAGTGATTTTATCTATAGCGAATATGGCATTAAAATGCCTCCTGTTAAGCGGGTCATGCTTCAAGGAAGGCTATTAAAACGTATTCGCGAACTCAACATGAACTCTTACACAGAGTATAAAGAGTACTTTTTTAGCCAGGAAGGACAAAAAAAAGAGATATTTAATTTCTTAAACGTTATTACAACCAATAAAACTGATTTCTTTAGAGAACCTGTTCATTTTGATTTTCTGCAAGATGAAATATTGCCTACACATCAGGGTAATGGTTTCTTTAAAGTATGGAGTGCTGGCTGTTCAAGCGGAGAGGAACCATATACGATATCAATTGTGCTAAATGAGCACAAACGATTGTCACCTAATTTTAACTTTGCTATTCATGGGTCGGATATTTCCAACAAAGTGCTGACAAAGGCAGCCAAAGGAATATACGCTGAGAATAAAATTAGTTTAATGCCTTTAGAGTTTAAGAAACGCTACTTTCTTAAAAGTAAAGACCGAAATAGCCCAACCGTTAGGGTTAAACCGGAGTTACAGCGTAATATCGCACTAAAACATGTAAACTTAATGGATAGCCATTATGATATGAATGAAACCTTCGACGTTATCTTTTGTCGAAATGTTCTTATTTATTTCGACAGAGCTACTCAAGAAAAAGTAATTAGTAAATTATGTAATTATTTAAGGCCAGGAGGTATCTTTTTTATCGGTCACTCCGAATCCTTATCGGGTATGAATGTGCCACTTGAGCATATTAAACCAACAATATTTAAAAAAATATAACAATAGTCCGGAATATAAAATTATAATTATGAGCAATTTATCTGACAAACAACTTTTACGTGAACTCAGGTTACGACTTGAAGAAAGGAAAAAGTTAGATAATGAGATGAAGGAATTGTCTAAAGACTTTCAGAGTGTAACTAAAAAGCTTAAAGAGTCAGAAGCCTTAAAAAGTCACTTTATTTCAAATATCTCTAACGAAATAGTTAACCCATTTACATCAATCTTAGGCTTATCAAAAGCCATATTATCAGTTGAGAAAAATGACTGGAAAAAGGTTGTATCTATGGTCGCACTAATTCATAGCGAAGCATTTAATCTCGATTATCAGTTGCGTAATATCTTTGTTGCAGCAAAAATCGAAGCAGGTGAAATTGCTCCTAACATTACCAAAGTTAACCTTAGAAGTCTGATACAAACTGTTGTTGATTCCTTTAATATTATTTCTCGTAAGATGGGAATTAACATTAATATCCAGTTTAATATTGAGCATGGCTTCGGAAAGAACTTCTATTTTAAAACAGATTCTGAGAAGCTAAAATTAATCTTAAGTAACTTACTAAATAACGCTTTAAAATATAGTTTTAAAGATAGTGAAGTGATACTTAAGATGTGGGTTGATGAAGATATCCTTCATGCTTCTGTACAAGATTTTGGAACTGGTATTTCAGAGAAGAATCAGAAGATAATTTTCGAACGTTTTAAACGTCTTGATTCAGGCATTAACTCAATCAATCGCGGTCATGGTTTAGGTTTATCAATTACAAAATCTCTACTTGATGTGCTTGAAGGTGATATAAATATTAAAAGCCAAAAAGGCGAAGGATCTACCTTTTCAGTTGCTTTGCCAGAAGCACGAAACATTATCGAAGGATTTAGTGGAGATGGTAATGACGTATTCTTTGATGATGATGACGAGATTTTTTAAGATGATTTAGATGGAAAATAGATATTTGCAACATTTTCTATACCCCTCTTCATTGTTTGCAAGCAAAGACCCGTATGTTGTAAAAACTATACTTGGGAGTTGCGTTGCCATTTGCCTGTGGGATAAAAAGCTAAAAATTGGTGGTATGAACCACTATATGCTGCCTAACTGGAATGGTAACGATTTAGCATCTCCAAAATATGGTAATATCGCAATAGATAAGCTGGTAGAAAAAATGTTATACTACGGTAGCGATATAAAAAACATACAGGCCAAAATATTTGGTGGTGGCGAATTGCTTGAAACAAGCACTGGTAATTCCAATATGATAGGAGAACGAAATATACGGGTTGCTAGATTGATGCTTGAAGAAAAAAGGATCCCGATTGTCGCATCAAGTACGGGAGGAAGGCGAGGTAGAAAGATTATATTTTTTAATGATACTGGAGAAGTCAGGCATAAGTTTCTGGAAAAAAAGGTATATTAAACCTGTATTTGAATTTATCAGAATACACAAAGGCAAGTAATAGGTGTATAGCTAATAAGGAAGTTGTAGTAAACCAATTTATTAGCATTTATATTGGGATAAGTAATGAAACTGATCAAGCAATCAGGCATGTTTGGGAATACATGTGACAATTAGCAGTTGAAATATATTGCACAGATGTCTTTCAGTAAAACGAATAAATTTTTTACACATGAAAAAAAAGATTCGAGTTTTAGTTGTTGATGATTCAGCTGTAGTTAGACAAAGCTTATCATCTATCCTTGAATCTGATCCGGATATTGAGGTGATGGGAACTGCTGCAGATCCTATCATTGCTGTAAAAAAAATAATGAAAGAAATTCCTGATGTTATTACACTTGACATCGAAATGCCTCGTATGGATGGACTTACATTCTTACGGAAAATTATGTCACAACATCCAATTCCAGTTGTAGTTATATCAAGTCTAACTACAGAAGGTACTGAAGTAGCAATGAAAGCCCTTGAATATGGGGCAAGTGAAATTATTGGTAAACCAGCGATGAATGCCGCTCAGTTTATCAATGAATCAAAAATAATGCTTTGCGATGCGGTTAAAGCTGCTTCTCATGTTAAACTAAAACGTCGTAAAATTGCTACCCCTGTAGTTAGTACAAGCGTTAAACCCAAATATTCTGCTGATGTTATTCTTGATAAAGGAAAAGGGTTTAAGAAATTAATTGATACTGACAAAATAGTCGTATTAGGTGCCTCAACGGGAGGTACTGAAGCCATACGTACGTTTTTAAAAGGACTTCCCGAAAAAGTTCCTGGAATTGCGATTGTGCAACATATGCCGGAAGGATTTACAAAATCTTTTGCCAATAGTTTAAATAACATCTGTGCTCTGGAGGTGAAAGAAGCCGAAAATGGTGATAAGCTATACCAAGGTCGGGTACTTATTGCTCCTGGTAGTAAGCATATGCTATTAAAGAGAATTGGTAAAGAATATATGGTTGAAGTCAAAGAAGGACCTTTGGTTAATCGTCATCGCCCTTCGGTTGATGTATTGTTTAGATCAGCAGCTCGCTATGCAGCTAACAATGCTACCGGGTTTCTGTTAACAGGTATGGGTAATGATGGTGCAAAAGGTTTATTAGAGCTTAAAGAGTCAGGCGCGCATACCATTGCACAAGACGAAGCTTCATCCATCGTTTTTGGAATGCCGAAAGAAGCTATTAAGCTAGATGCAGCTGATAAAGTATTGCCTCTGGACAAAATGGCGTCATATTTATTGTCTCGTTTAGGATAAAAGTATAATTAGGAAATTAAACGTTCGATTTTTTTTAAGAACTTATCATATGGCAAAGGTCAATATTAAGAATATCAAAAGTAGATATACTTTACGTGGTTTTATGCTTGGTATCTTTATTTATCTATTAACGATAGCATTAAGTACAAGCGTATTTGAACATATTAATCAACCTGTAACATTTTATAATCTCTACAGATTCTTTCCCAGTTTATGGTTTATTACTTTCTTACCGCTTATCACTGCTACAATCGGTTATATCATAGCTGGTAATTTTGCTGTTTTCATTCGTAAGCAGCGTAAGCATATAAAAGAAGAAGCTAACAAAAGTGAGAAAGTTCTGGATTTTGTTGAGAATTTGAGACAAGATAATTTTGAATCTAACCTTAACCTTAATCAGAGTAAGGATAAATTAGCACAATCTTTATTAAGACTTCGAGATTATCTTATCAAAAGTAAAAAAGACGAAGAGCAGCGTAGAATAGAGGAAGAACAGCGTACATGGGTTACACAAGGCTTAGCTCATTTTGGTGAGTTATTGCGAAAAGAGAGTGATAACATTGAGGATCTTAGTTATAATATTATCCGCTACCTCACAGCCTATATGAAAGTGAACCAAGCTGGATTTTATTTACTTAGTACTCTTAATAAAAAGGACAGATACTTTGAATTAACAGCTTGTGTAGCTTACGATAGGAAAAAGTTTGTAGATAAACGAATTAATTGGGAGGAAGGATTAATTGGTCGATGTGCACTTGAGAAAGAAACTATTCATTTAACTGATGTGCCGAACGATTATCTAACAATAACTTCGGGTTTAGGAGAAGCTAATCCGCGCTCTATTCTCATAGTGCCATTAAAAACCAACGATGAAGTATATGGGGTTTTAGAAATGGCATCCTTCAACGAATTTCCTGAGTTTGAGGTTGAATTTGTTGAAAAAATAGCTGAAAGTATTGCCTTAACAATTTCATCGGTTCAAAATACAATTCGCACAACAAAACTGCTTAAAGAAACCCAGAATCAAGCAGAACGGATGCTTCAACAGGAAGAAGAATTGCGTCAGAACCTTGAAGAGATGCAAGCCACCCAAGAAGAAAGTGATCGTCGTGAAGTAGAAATGAAAGGTATTTTAGAAGCGATTGACCATGCAGCGATTAGTTCAGAATTTGAGACTGACGGAACTCTTATAAATGTTAATCAAAACTTCTTAAGAACATATCGCTACAATCCTGAAGAAATTGATGGCCAAAATATTAAAATATTCTTCTTTAAAGATGATGTAACTCAATTAGATCAGATTTTAACAGATCTGAGCAATGGTCATAATTTTAAAGATCGTGTTCGTAGACGCACAAAAATGGGTGACGAAATTTACCTCTTAACCACGTATACGCCTGTAATTGATCATGAAGGAGAAATCATTAAGATTTTGAGCCTTGAAAATGACATTACCGAGCAGGTAAAAATGGAAGAAGAGCTCAAAAATAGTAAAGACGAGCTTGGGGTTATGCTTGAAGAAGCCAAACAAGAAGTAACCGAACAATTTAAAGAAATAGAATCGGTAAAAATACGTAACGAAAAGACACTTGAAGGTGCTTTAGATGCCATAATTACAACCAATAAGAACGGTATTCTCGAATTCTTTAATGTTGCAGCCGAGAAGTTATGGGGTTATGATAGAAGTGAGGTATTAGGTCAGCACGTTTCAATGTTATTCTCTGAAACAACAGTAGCCAACGATGACTTTATCTCAGCTTTTGTAGCTAACGATAAAACCAAAATAATTGGAGAACGGCGTGAAGCACCTATTAAAAATAAAGTAGGAAGCGAAGAAGCTGTTTTATTCCTGTTATCTGAGGCAGAAGTTGGTGATGATCATTCTTATACCGCCTTTATTCAGAATGTTGAAGTAGAATTATTCTAGACATTTTAACTTAAAGCATTAGAATGGATTTCAAGCATTATCTGCAGGTGTTAAAGGAACATACACCGTATGACTTTAGTAATTACTCTGATAATTCAATCAAGAGAAGATTGCAAAAAGTGATAACGGATAATGACCTCACGATGGAAGAGCTACTGGAGAAAACCCAGACTAATGAGTACTTTGTGGAGCAGTTGGTGGAAGATATTACTGTTAACACTACTGAATTATTTCGCGACCCAGAACTTTGGGTAGACTTTTACGAGAAACTCTTTCCTTTACTTAAGAATAAGAAAACAATTAACATTTGGCATGCGGGGTGTAGCTCGGGAATGGAGGTTTATTCCAACATGATTATCCTAAATGAATTAGGCTTACTGGAGCGTGCAAAAATATTCGCAACGGACATAAGTGGGGGAATGGTAAAGTCTTGTAAAAAAGGAATATACCGTTACGAATTTAATAAAGGACAGATTACAGCATTTGAGAAAGTGCTTAAAAAAAATCCAATACTAGGTATCTCAAAAATTGATTTCACCAAGTACTTTGAAGTTGATAAAGTACACGATAGATTAATTGTTAAAGATTTTTTAATCAAAAAGGTTGATGTTCGTCAACACGATTTGGTTCAACAAAGCATCCCCTTTTATAATAAGTTTGATCTCGTTTTTTGTCGCAATGTACTTATCTATTTTAATGCCGCGTTACAATCAAAAATATACCAAACATTCCATAATCAGATGTATCCGAATGGCGCTCTTATTCTTGGAAATCATGAAAGTTTGACAGGCTTCTTTAAAACAAAATTTAAAAAGAACGGTCCGATATATTTAAAAACAAACGCATTTAATTTTAAATTATAATCGGATGGCCGTTAACTTTAAAATAAGTGAACTCAGAAATATAGCTGAACAACTAACGGAGAAAGTTGATATTCCTTTTGACCAGATGACTCATTCTTTCTTAAAACGTCGCCTAAATGATGTATTTGATAGACATGGTTTTAAAAAAAGTAAACAACTGATTGATAGTCTGAATAACAAATTGTTCTGTGATGACCTATGTTTGTTTTTCTCTGTTAATATCACTGAATTATTCCGCGATGCAAGCTTTTGGAGACATTTAAGAACGGTTATTTCTGAGAAATATAATGGTATTCCATTTCATATTTGGTTGCCCGATCTATCATCTGGCGAAGAACTATATAGTTTACTTATTTTGCTAAACGAAATTGATTTTGCTGGTAATGTTCAAATAACAGTTAATCATCCATCAGCAAAAACGATAGACAGTGTGAAAAGCGGTAAGATTTTAGCGCAAAAGATGGATATTAATGCCTATAACTACAAGCGATTTGAAGGTGTTAAATCCATTGAGGATTATTATCAAGAAAATCGTAATGGGTTTGAATTTAATCCTGCATTACTTGATCAAGTCGTATATCAACAAGCAAATATGTTAAAACGACCTAATGACTTAGTTGATCTTATCCTTTTTCGGAATAGTATGCTGTATTATACTAAAGAGTATCATGTAAAGCTTAAAAGTAATTTTGATAAAGCTTTAAAGTCGGGTGGATTTATTTGTTTAGGAGTTAAGGAAGTGCTTCCAGCACCTTACGATGATAGATTTGAATGTGTTGAAAGAAAAGAAAAGGTATATTGTAAATATAGTTTTATAAAAGAGTAAAAACGGATGGTGAGGCCAAATTATAAAGCAGTAGTCATTGGAGGATCAGCAGGAAGTTTTTCGGTTGTTTCAAAGTTATTATCTCAACTAAGAGAAGACTTCCCCTTGCCTGTAATTATTTGTTTACATCGTTTAAAGCATGTTCGCTCAGGATTAGTTGAAAGCATCCGCTTGAAATCAAAATTAGAGGTCATTGAGCCGAACGATAAAGAAAAAATTGAAGCCGGTAAAGTTTATCTCGCCCCTTCCAATTATCATATGTTTGTTGAATATGATGGATCATTTTCCTTATCAACAGAAGCACCGCAAAACCATAGTAGACCATCTATTGATTATACCTTATCGTCGGCAGCATATGTATATCGTAATAAGCTTGTTGGTATAATTTTAACGGGTGCCAACAAAGATGGTGCTAAAGGGATGAAAGATATAGCCGATAAAAAGGGAATAACTATCATTCAGGATCCAAAAACCTGTGAGATGGATACTATGCCCAAAAGCGTTGCAAGACTAATTAATCCAGATAAAATATTGTCGCCCGAAGGTATTATTTCATATTTAAACCAATTAGCTATCTAACATATGAAGAAAAATAAAACAATCTTTCGCTTGGGAGCATTATTTTTCCTGTTTGCATTGGTTAAATATGCTTTCACCTCTGCAGAAATGTCAACGCTGTTTATCGCTTTTGAGATTCTCTCATTTATGGTGCTTTTATTCTTCATTTATTATGTCTTAAACTTTATTGAAACATGCCAACACGATACTGCAAGTAAGAACATAGATAGGGAATGTATTCAGCGACAGCTAGAAATTGCTAAGCTTAAAAAGATGTTGGATCATTATGAGCTTAAAAATCAGGATACAAACACAGAAGAATTAGATACTAACATACTATTTGAACAGTTACAACATAGTGTAACAGACGATTTGGAGCAAAGTGCTAAAAATGTATTTGAAGTTATCAAGACGAATTTTGAACTAATGGCTGGAATTGCTTATTATTCCAATGCCGAAAAGAATTATATACCGATTAAAACAATGGGGCTTGATGATGAATGGGTGGTTGAACCAATTAAGATTGGCGAAGGAATACATGGTCAAGCTATTTCGGACAATAATCCAATAGAAATTGAAGATATTCCTGAAGATTATTTTGAGATTAATTCAGGTATTGGAAGTGCAAAGCCAAAGTATATTTACATTTTACCATTAGTTGATGAAAATGGAGATGGAATTGTTATTGAACTAGCAGTATTTAAACAGCTCAACATTTTATCTATTTGGAATAAGTTTGCATCAAAAGCCTAATAATCACCTGAGAAGAGAAGGAAATGGCAAGACTATCAAAAAAAATAAAGCAACTATTATCAATATCGGCATTTAACGAGAGAGATTGGTATTTATTGTCCCTTGGATTAGTATTTCTGTTATTCCTCGTATGGACAGGATTTATGTCCTTCAACGATCTGCAGTTCTCAATAAAGAGCATTGTAGTAATACACCGGTCTCTATTAGTATGGGGAATCGATCTATTGATCATATCCATTCCGGCTTGTCTTCTCGCTATTATTAATTATACTTTTGAGCAGAAGAATAAGCTCGTTAAACAAATTGAGCATTTTAAAAATCAACTCCACCAGAATGTTGAGTTAGCCGATAAAATTGGACGTGGGGAATTAGATGATATCAAACTAGTTGAAGGTCACTTATCAGAAGCACTGTATAACCTTGGTGTTAATCTTAAAAACACTAAATCGAAGGAAGAAACACATAACTGGATTTCTAATGGGAAAGAGAAAATATCAGACATACTAAGAACACATAATAAGATTACGAAACTTGCCGATGATATTATTCGTGGTATTATTGATTATTCAGGAGGTATTCAAGGAACTCTATACCTACTTGAAGGTAAGAAATTAGTAAATATTGCCACCTACGCTCATAATCGTAAGCGCTTTGAAAAGCAAGTTATACCAATTGGTAAAGGTTTAATTGGAGATGTAGCTTTTGAAAAAGAAATGATTTATCGTACTGAAATTCCAGACGACTATTTCCATATTACATCGGGTATATTAGGCGATAAAAAACCTAAAAGCATAGTTATTGTTCCTCTTTTACAAGAAGATGAATTACAGGGGGTATTTGAAATTGCTTATTTACAAACCAGTCTTCCTAAGCACGTACTAAATTTTGCCGAAGAGCTAAGTAGTGTAATAGGTCGCACTTTTTATAACCTAAAAATAAATGAAAGAACCGAGTTACTGCTTAAGGAATCGCAAGAGATGACGGTAACTTTAAAAGAAAATGAGAAGCAATTGCAACTCAATGCTGCAGAAATGCTTGAGGCCCAAGAAGAGTTAGAGAAATCGAACAAACTTCTTGAAGGTCACATACAAGAAGTTGAACATGCGCAACAACGATTAGAAGCTTTATTAACAAATGCATCAGAGTTTATCTCTATTTACAACGAAAAACAACAACTGGTTTTCGAAAGTCCATCGGTTAAGCAAATACTTGGTTACTTGGCAGAAGATGAGGTATCAGGAATGGATCCTGAACTGATGACACCAAGGGGTTATAAAACCATTAATAATTTGTTTCAGTATCTATTGGTGACACCTGGTGGTGAGCAAACTGCACAATATACTTATTTAAAGAAAAGTGGGGAGAAACTCTTTCTGGAAACCACAGGAAAGAACCTGCTTCACGATCCGGCAATAAAAGGTATCATTTTTAACACTCAGGACATTACTGAACGAAAGCGAGCAGAGAAAGAAGAGCGCATGAAGAGCCGTATGCAATCCCTTTCTGAAAATTCACCTGATATGATTATCCGTATTAACACAGGTGGTAAGTTAGTATACGTCAATCCTAGCGTAGCTGATTTTGTAGGTATTCAGGCTGCTGATTTAGTTAAAAAGCGTGTTACCGAATTAAATATTGATGAGCGTTTTAAGAATTACATGCTTGATTCTTTAAAACAGATTCGAGCTGAAGAAAAACAAATTATATCCGAGGTTGAAATCGAAGCGGCCGAGACCACTTTAATTATGGAAATTAAAGCTATTCCTGAGCTAAATGAAGATAAAGATTTAGAGTCAGTTCTATTCGTGGCTCACGATATGACTGAGTTCAAGAAGATAGAACAAGAAATTAAGGAAAAAAACAAGAAGATTTCAGATAGTATTAACTATGCACAGCGGATTCAAACAGCTATATTGCCTGATACAAATATTCTACAAGAATTTTTTCCACGTTCATTTATTTTTTATCGGCCTAAAGATGTGGTAAGTGGAGATTTTCCATGGATGTTTAAAAAAGATAATTTCTTTTATATTGCAGCGGTCGATTGTACTGGTCACGGTGTTCCAGGTGCTCTTTTATCATTTATTGGTTACTTCTTGATGAATAACATCGTTAATGCTTCTCACAGCCTAACTGCTGCTGAGCTATTAGACAACTTGCATCTTGAGGTACGAAAAACACTTCGTCAGGATCAAGAGGGTTCAAATGGTCGTGATGGAATGGATTTAGCTTTGGTGAAAATTGATTTAGAATCGAATGAAATGCAGTTCGCGGGTGCTCATAATCCACTGTATTACATAACTGAAGGTGAGTTAAACGTGTATAAAGGTTCGCGAAAAGGTATTGGAGGTAAGCCACTTGCGCGAAAAGTAGAGAAAGACTTTGAAAACAATTCTATTCAATACAAAAAAGGAGATCAGTTCTTTATTTTCTCCGATGGATTACCTGATCAAGTAGGTGGTCCTAAAGGCCGTAAATATCAATCTAAACGGATTAGGGAAGCACTAGAGATAGAACCTAACCAGACAATGGCACATTTTGAACGTCATTTTACTAGTGATTTCTATGACTGGATGGGTGATTGTAAACAAGTTGATGATGTATTATTAATTGGTATTGAGTTGTAGCTCGAGAAAAAACTACAACTCATACTTGCTTATTTATTAATCAGATCTTGGGCCAGTAGCTTAATATCTAGACCTGAAAAATTACCTGATGTCATGATTAAAAGATTCTTTCCTTGGTAATCTTGATTGTGGAGGAAGCTTAGCAACTCAGATGATTTTGTCATTATCTTAAGATCTTTACAATCGAAAGCCTTATAGACATCTAACTCAGTTATCTGAGGTAGTTTTTTGTGTGCCAATACATCAGGATTAAAGAAAACTACAGCCACATCTGCTTCATCCATTGTATTCTTGTACTGAGGTAGAAAATCTTTATTCAGACTACTAAAAGTGTGCAACTCCATTACTGCAATTAATTCACGTTGTTCAAACTGCTGCTTCATTGCACTTGTGGTTGCCTCTAATTTACTTGGCGAATGAGCAAAATCAAGATATATATTTGTTTCTGCATTCTTTTCTAAAAGCTGTAAACGTTTAGCAGCCCCAGTAAAATTCTGCATGGTTTTAAAAAATGTATCATCATCAATACCTAATTGTCCACAGATTAACCGGGCTCCATTCATATTTTGTAAATTATGCTTGCCAAATACCTCCATTGGATAATCCTTTTCATTCCAATGAATTATAGTTTGCCCCTTATCATTTGTGTATGGTAATGTATTATAAGGATGAGTTGAGATTCTACTCTTTAGACTCTGACCTATTTTTAATAACTCAACATCTTCATCAAAATAAATTAAGCATCCCTTTTTATCGATACTAGTAGCAAAATGAGTAAACTGACTGATATAGTTATCCCAGGTAGGAAAAACATTCATATGATCCCAAGCTATACCCGTAAGCATTGCTATATGTGGCTTATACCAATGAAACTTTGGCGTTAAGTCAATCGGTGAAGATAAATATTCATCACCCTCAAAAACCGCAATTGGAGCTTCCTTGGTTAACTTTACCATCGTATCAAAACCATCTAGTTGTGCACCCACCATGTAATCAAAATCCATTTCAAGGCATTTTAATACATGCATTACCATAGCTGTAGTTGTTGTTTTGCCATGACTACCTCCAATAACTACACGCTTTTTATCTTTTGTTTGTTCATATAAATATTCAGGATAAGAATAAATCTTCAAACCCATTTCCTGTGCCCTTTTCAACTCTGGATTATCCTTCCGAGCATGCATACCTATTATAATAGCATCTAAATCGGATGTAATATTATTGATATTCCAGCCTTCTTTATCAGGTAATAAACTATGCCTGGATAACCGTGATTTTGAAGGTTCAAAAATCTCATCATCAGAACCTGTCACATTAAATCCCTTTAAATGTAAAGCTATTGCTAAATTGTGCATGGCACTGCCACCTATTGCTATAAAATGAACCCTCATATTTGTTGTGCTTTATTTATCCTTCAATTTTTCTGTTGTGAATTAAGATAAAAAATACCGCATATTAAAGCTTTTGAGCTTGATACCAGTAACTTTTCAAATATATTGAGCTCTTTTTAAAAACCGCCATCAGGTCACATCGTTGTGCCTCTATCCCTCTAGTGATTGGAATTGTAACAGGTATTCCATTTCTGATTTATATGTTTCTACAGTTCTTAATGTTCTTCAATAGGTTTAAACTAATGACCTGTAAAAAGTTTATTTATCGTAAATTTAATGTTAGCTTTGTGTTAACTCATAAAGGGTTTCGTACGTCTATTGATACGAAAAGTACACACAGGACTTTTGGGAATTAGTATAAACGTAAAACAAGGAGGCCTTATGAACAAGTTGGTAGTATTAATTCTAACGGTTTTAGCGAGTGTAACAATGCACGCACAGCTAAATACAAAAGATGGTAAATTTTACGATCAGAACAATAAGTTGTATTCAGGAATTTATACTGAATATTATGATTCTGGAAGTAAAAAGGTAGAGATGAATGTAGTAAATGGCCTTAAACATGGGCTTACTACTATTTATTTCGAAGATGAAAATACAAAAGAAATTCGTTCTTATCATGAGAATGAAATGGATGGGACCTGGTTAACTTACGAAGCTAGTGGCACCAAAACAGGTGAGGCAAATTACAAAAAAGGTAAGAAGCATGGTAAGTGGTTCATCTGGGATGAAAAAGGTACAAAACGCTATGAGATGTCATATAGCAATGGTGTTAAAGACAGCATCTGGACTATTTGGGATGAAATAGGCCAGGTAGTAGGACAGAAGAGTTATTAATTTTTCTAAAGAGATAATAAAGAAGGGTAATTCAAACAGAGTTGCCCTTCTTTATTTATACCGAGTTCAAATTACTGATAATCAAAATCCCGTCTGTATATTTTTAGTAAATTACATGTCCTTTTTAAAGCAAAAAACCTGCCCTAAAGCAATTGTTGGTATATCATCAAATCACATAGTATGAAAAGAAGAGACTTTTTAAGAACTGGTATAGGAGCTGGTTTGATTAGCGGAGCATTACCTCTATTTGGTGGCTTAGATAGTATAAATGGACAACCTGTTAAGACGGAGTATGACTTGGCAGCCGTGCGTGGTGGTAATGGTGGCGATATGTTTGATCGTGCAATAGAAGCCATTGGTGGGATTTCTAAGTATGTGAAGGCTGGACAAAAAGTTGTTGTAAAACCAAATATAGGTTGGGATGCACCTCCAGAAAGAGCAGCAAATACTAACCCTGAAGTGGTAGCTCGCATTGTAAAACGCTGTAAAGAAGCAGGTGCATCAGAAGTATATGTTTTTGATAATACATGTAATAAATGGGATCGTTGCTATCGCAATAGTGGCATTGAGGATGCCGTTAAAGAAGCGGGTGGTAAAATGATTCCTGGAAATACAGAATCTTTTTATAAGGAAGTTGAGATTCCTAACGGTAAAAGCTTAAAAAAAGCTAAAGTACATAAGATGATACTTGAATCAGACGTCTTTATAAATGTGCCAGTAATGAAACACCATAGCAGTACGCGTATCTCCTTAGCTATGAAAAATCTAATGGGCGTTGTATGGGATCGCAAATTCTATCACTCCAATGATCTTCACCAGTGCATTGCCGACTTCTGTACTTTTAAAAAACCTGACTTAAATATTATCGATGGTTATAATATGATGACAAAGAATGGTCCGAGAGGTGTTTCAGTAGCTGATGTAACCAATTTAAAAGCTTTAATTGCTTCACCAGATATTGTGGCAGCAGATGCTGCAGCAACAAAAATGTTTGGCTTACAACCATCTGAAATTGGACACATTGGTATTGCCCATGAAATGAAACTTGGAAATATGAACCTAGAGGAATTAAGTATAAGTAAACAAAAAATGGTTTAATCAAAAGTGGTTATTATCGCATCTCCTTTCCATATTAAGTTTTAATACGGCAACAGTTCGCTAACTATTAACAGATGAATTATAAAAAACTAAAGCAAACAAGAGTGATTTTATCACTCTTGTTCTTTATACTAACAACATCACTGTTTCTGGATATTTATGAGAAATATGCTAATGAAACGGTTCATGAAATTTTATTTCTCCAGTTTATCCCTTCTTTACTCCAGTTTATTCAAACCTTTGCAATAGGTACAATTGGTTTTATTATCGTTATTGGTCTAACAGCTTTTATTGGTCGCATTTATTGTAGTACAATTTGCCCATTGGGGATATTACAAGATGTATTTGCCTGGTTAGCTAAAAAACGTTCGCAAGCAAGATTCTTCTATAAAAAGAAAAAAGCTTATCCCATTCTACGTTATTCGTTACTAGCTATAACTATAATATCTTTAATCATTTCATTCTCAACAATCATTAGCTTATTAGATCCGTACAGTAACTTCGGACGTTTTGTTACTTACCTATTCAGGCCCGTTGTAGTGGTTCTAAATAATGGTATTGCAATGTTACTTAATAAGTTTGAAGTATATAGTTTAAATCCAGTAAAGCTTGTTGCTGCTCCATGGTTCATGTTGATTTTTAGCATACTCATATTCCTTACAATAGCCTTTATGTCATATAAGAGAGGGCGATTATTTTGCAATACGGTCTGTCCGGTTGGCACATTTTTAGGTTTAATATCTAAAGTTTCCTTTTTAAAGATTCGTTTTGATGAAGACAATTGCACCAAATGCGGGAAATGTATTGGCGCTTGTAAGAGCGAGTGTATCGATCTAAAGTTATATACCGTTGATCATTCACGTTGTGTTGATTGCTTTAATTGTTTGGCGGTATGCAATGATTCTGCATTGAAACTAACCTCAAAACCCCCAAAAGCTAATACGAATACATCCAGAAGAAATGCAATTACGACAGGCATAGCATTGCTTGTTGGTCAAAAGCTTTTGGCTGAATCAAATCCATCAAACGATACTTCTAAATTATTGGTGAATAAAAAAGAGCATCCTGTTTCACCTCCCGGATCGATTAGTATAAAACGTTTTAACGAGATTTGCACAGGTTGTGGATTATGCGTTGCAGTTTGTCCAACACAGGTATTACAACCCGCAGTAGGTCAATACGGATTGAAAGGATTTATGCAGCCACATATGGACTACGTCGATGGAGGCTACTGTAATTTTGATTGCAGAGGCTGTGGACAAATTTGTCCAACGGGGGCTATTCTCCCAATTGAAATTGAGGAGAAGCAAATTACTCAATTGGGAAAGGCCGTATTTGTTAAGGAGAACTGTGTTGTTTATACCGATGGTACAGATTGTGGGGCTTGCTCAGAGCATTGTCCTACAAAAGCCGTTAATATGATTCCATACGAAGGTAAACTACTCATTCCTGAAGTGGATCAATCCATTTGTATCGGTTGTGGAGCTTGTGAACATCCTTGCCCTATCGATGCTCCATATAAAGCCATTTATGTCAATGGTAATGCTGTTCATCAGGCAGCAGAAAAACCCAAAGAAGAAGAGCAAACGTCTGCTCCTGTTGAAGAGGATTTTCCATTCTAAATAAGATTGCGTAAAAAATAAGAGAGGGCTACAAAAATGAAAGCCCTCTCTTAGTATACTATAAATCGATACTTAATTATGGTCTAATTTTCTGTAGACGTCTATTTAAACGGCGTAATTTAAATGTCTCGAAATATCGAATGACTTTACGAAGGATATCAAAATAAAGGGTGATGTAAAAAAACATCACTCCTAGCCATATAATTAATGTATTAAACAAAGGTGTTGGCAATACCACATTCATTACTCTTTTTT
>Ga0209692_10002101_pt1 | contig 23424 bp, 22 predicted proteins | sample tdDd472_FD_187129 | JGI IMG/M metagenome (GOLD analysis project Ga0209692, IMG submission 187129) | Marine sediment microbial communities from the Atlantic coast under amendment with organic carbon and nitrate - tdDd47.2 (SPAdes)... | ecosystem: Environmental > Aquatic > Marine > Coastal >... | reverse complement strand
GACCCAGGCGTCGTGCCCGCCGTCCAGCACCCTGACGTCTTTCGCCCCCAACGCAATCAGATCGGCGGCGGCAAGCTTGGACAGGGCGTCGTTCCGGCTGCTCACGACGACGGGGCTGCCGCCCACCGAGGCCAGATCGATATCCCGCGCCAAAGTGCTGCGGACCGCCCATTTCGACCCGGGAATATGCCCCCTGCGGTGCTGCACGCTAGTCGACAGGTCGAGCACCAGGGCGCCGTCGAGCGCCTTCAACGCCGCCGCCGAGACCGACGGAACCGAGACCGCATCGGCCTCCGGCACGGCGGCTTCGTCCGGACCGGTTTCAAACGGGCCGTCGCCCAGCCCGCCTTCCAGGACATAAACCTCGCGCCACCCCATCTGGATCAGCCAGCTGGCGGTCATCCGGGCACGGACCTCCACATCGTCGACCAGGACGACGCGCGCCTTCTGGACGCCGATATAGGTATCCGTCGCCTGAACGAGCTGCCCGCCCGGCGCATGGGCCGCACCGGGCATGTGGCCGGCCGCGTATTCCTCGGGCGACCGCACGTCGATCAGGTAGGTCGTGCGGGCGGAGTCGTTCAGCCACGCATCGGCCGTGGCCCGGTCCACCGTGCGGACGCCGAAGCGCGACGATACGCGATCGGCGGCCTGACGCGCCCAGGCGATGGTTTCCGCCGACGGCGCGTTGACCGTGCGCGTCGAGCCCTTTTCCAGCTTCAACCCGGCAAGGTGCCAGCCCATCGTGCCGTCCTTCAGCGCCATCACCTTGTTCGGCAGTCCCGCATTGACCAGCGACTGGCAGCCGATGATCGACCGGGTGCGGCCGGCGCAGTTGACGATCACCAAGGTGTCGTCGCTGGGAATCGCCTCTTTCGCGCGGTAGACCAGTTCGGCGCCCGGCGCGTCGATCCCGCCCGGAATGTTCATGGCGTTGTATTCGGGCATCGGGCGGCTATCGAGGACGATCAGGTCCCGCCCCTCATCCATCAGCTTCTTGAGGTCGGCCGCCTCGATCCGGGGGGTGTCGTAGGTGTGTTCGACGAATTCCCCGAAGACTTTCGACGGCACGTTCAAGCCGCTGAACAGTTCAAAGCCGGCATCCGCCCAGGCGGCGGACCCGCCGGGCAGGGCATGGACATTGGCATAACCCGCGGCCAAGGCGATGCCGACCGCCTTTTCCAGGCGATCCGGCTCGTCATCCATCAGGACGAAACGGACAGCCGGGTTCGGAACAAGCCGACGCAGTTCGATTTCAAAATGGGACAGCGGAATATTGACGGCCCGAAGGATATGACTGGCGCCGAACAGCCCCTCCTCCCGCGTGTCGATCAAGGCGAGTTCGTCGCTGTCCAGCAAAGCGGCCCGAAGCCAGGGTGCGTCCACCTGCGTAACCGTCATCTTTCCTCCCCAACGCCCTTTTGGGCGAATTCGTGATCATGGTCGTGCCGGCACTGTATGACCTCGGCAATTCGCGGACAAGAAACTCGGCCATCCGGCAAGCTGGGGTTTGCCGACCCGGGGTCATGGTCCATATAAGACGGCATGAATGGGGCCCAATCCGATCAGATCGCGGTTTTCGACCGGCAGCAGGTGCGCCGCAATCGCGAGCGCGCGGCCGCGGGCTTCGACGGTGTCGATTTCCTGGTCCGCGAAGCGGCCGACAGGCTGGCCGACCGTCTGCAGGATGTGTCCAGGCAATTCCCAAACGCTCTGGACCTGGGCTGTCATACCGGAACGCTGTCGGACTTCGTGACCGGGATGAACGGCATCGAAACATTGATCCAGGCGGATCTTTCCTGGCGCATGGCCGCACAGGCGGCAGAGGCAACGGGGGCCGCGGGCCGGAACCGCTTGGCCGTCGCCGCCGATGAGGAATGGCTGCCGTTCAAGGAGGAGAGCTTCGAGCTCGTCCTCAGCAATCTTTCGCTTCATTGGGTCAACGACCTTCCCGGCGCGCTCATCCAGATCAATCGCGCGCTGAAACCGGACGGGCTGTTCCTGGCCACCATGCTGGGCGGGGAGACGTTGAAGGAATTGCGGGAGGCCCTGGCCCTGGCCGAAGTGGAGCTGCGCGACGGGTTGAGCCCGCGCGTCTCCCCCTTCGCCGATCTGCGCGACGCGGGCGCGCTGATGCAGCGGGCCGGCTTCGCCCTGCCCGTCATCGACAGCGATACGATCACGGTGACCTACGGCAACCCGCTGACCCTGATGCAGGAATTGCGGAAAATGGGGGAAGGCAACGCGGTGACGGAACGCAGCCGCAAGCCGCTCGGCCGCGACATCCTGATGCGCGCGGCGGAATTGTATCAGGAACGCCACGCCGGTCCCGACGGCAGGGTGCCGGCGACCTTCGAAATTCTCCATCTGCACGGATGGGCGCCGCATGAATCGCAACAAAAACCCTTGCAGCCGGGATCGGCCCGCAACAGATTGGCCGCCGCCCTGGAAAGCAAGGAACACTCGGCCGGTGAAAAGCCGAACAAACGATAGAGTTCGCAATGTCTCAGCTGGCCCCCGTTTCAATTCTGAAGAAAGCCGTCCAAACCGCGTGGTCCGAAAGGCGTGACCTGGGGTTGATCGCGGCGATTCCGCTGGTCGCGCTGGCGCTCAACGTCGCCGCCCTGCAGGTCATGCAGGTGGCGGCCTTGTTCCAGCTCGGCGTTGACCTGCCCGATTCGCCGTCGATTTCCGGCGCCCACGACCTCGCCACGCGGCTTCTTCAGGAACATGCGGGCTTTTTCACCATCGCCGTGATCTTCATTTTCATCGGCTTCGTGATCGTCTCCATCTTCGCCTGCGCGTGGCACTTCCGGATCCTGCGCCCCAACACGGCCAAGACCGTCCGCGAGGCGCTGACATGGGACCCCGCCAAGGGCCGGTTCGTCCTGATGGCGATCCTGCTCGGGTTGATCGAGATGGTGGTCCAGTTCGTCACGTTGCAGGTCGCGGGCCTTGTCGGCGTGACTCTCCTGTCCCTGCTGGGGACCGGCTCGATCGTATTGCTGCCCATCCTGGGCCTGCTCCCCAGCGGCTTTGCCGTCTATGTGGTGCTGCGCCTGTCCATGGTGCTGCCGGCGGCGGCGGTCGGGGACAATCTCAGCCTGCAGGACTCGTGGCGGCTGACGAAGGGAAACGGCCTGCGCCTGTTGGGTCTCGCCGCGCTCGCCCTGATCGGGATGATCCTGGCGATGGTCGCCGTCTTCGTGCCCGTCAGCGTGATCTTCTCGCTGCTGGCCTTCATCGCCCCCGGCCTGCTGACCATGATGTTCCTGATGCTGCTTATGATGAGCGGCGTCTTCATCCTGGGAACGGCGATCTGGGTCACCGCCCTTTCGATCGTCTACCGGCAGCTCAGCAATCCGGCATCGGGACAGGCCTGAGCTTTCCTTACAGCAGGTCGCGCAGCATCGCGATCAGGGGCACGTCGGCAGGCGGCATCGGATAGTCCTTCATCCTGACGGGCCGCACCCAGGCCAGTTCCTGGCCTTCCTTGGGAACCGGATCGCCCTGCCAGACCCGGCAGGCATAGAGCGGCATCAAGAGATGCATGTCCTCGTAGGCATGGCTGGCGAAGGTGAGCGGCGCCAGGCAGCTTTGCCGCGTGTCGATGCCCAACTCCTCCTTCAACTCGCGGATCAGGGCCTGTTCCGGCGTCTCCCCCGCATCGACCTTACCGCCCGGGAATTCCCACAGGCCGGCCATCTTCTTGCCCGGCGGCCGTTTCGCGATCAGAACCCGGCCGTCGACATCGACCAGCGCGACGGCGACCACGAGCACGACCGGTTTTTCCGTCGTCTCATCGGCCCGTTCGCCCGCCTGCCAGCATCCGCTTTCCATCACCCGTTCCTTTCCCGCCATGTGTCGGCCGTCAACAATCGGACTTCGACCGGAATCCGTCCGCCGCGCGCGGGGGCATCGACCTCGTCGCGTCCCAAGCGATCGAACCCCATCTTGTCCAGCACGGAAAGGGAAGCCGCATTGTCCGGCATCACCTCGCCCCGCACGGCGGCGAGGTTCAAGGTCTCGAACCCGAAACGCAACAGGGCTTCGGCCGCTTCCGACATGAAGCCGCGGCCCCAATGGGCGCGCCCCAGGTAATAGCCGATTTCCGCCAGCCCCGGCGCCGTTTCGAAATCCAAGCCGGCGGAACCGATCAGCTCACCGGCAGCCCTGGTCTCTATGGCGAAGGCGATGCCATTGCCGTCGGCCATGCGCCGGTCGGTGTCGCGCAGCCATTCATCGGTCATCACGCGCTCATAGGGGTGCGGAATGCGGGCCGTCCATTTCGCGACGGCCAGGTCGGAGACGAGATTAAAGACCGCCGCCGCGTCGCCGGGCCCGAAGCGCCGCAACCGAAGGCGGGGCGTCTCCAGGACTGGCAGGTCGCGGAATGTCGGCGGCCACCGCACGCGGCCTAGCTGCGGTAGTCGGCGTTGATCGAGATGTAGCCGTGCGTGAGGTCGCAGGTCCAAACCCGCGCCTCGCCCTTGCCCAGGCCGAGGTCGATTTCGATATGGACCTCGCTGCCCTTCAGGTGCTTCGCGACCGGCGCCTCATCATAATCGGTCACGCCTTCGCCGTTCTTGGCGATGGTGACGCCGCCCATGGCGATCGACAGCGTGTCCCGGTCCGCCGGCTCGCCCGACTTGCCCACGGCCATGACGACACGGCCCCAGTTCGCGTCTTCGCCGGCAATCGCTGTTTTCACCAAGGGCGAATTGGCGACGGCGAGCCCGATGCGCCGGGCCGATTTCTTGTTCACCGCCCCGGTGACGTCGATCGTGATGAATTTGCTGGCCCCTTCGCCGTCCTTCACCACCTGGGTGGCCAAATCCGTCAGCACCGCGTCCAGCGCGGCCTTGAAGCCCTTCAACCGCTTGTCCGACGCGGATGACGGCGGCTTGTTCCGCGCCTTGCCCGAGGCCGCCAGGATCAGCGTATCGCTGGTGGAGGTATCACCGTCGACCGTGATCGAGTTGAAGGATCGGTCGGCGCCGTCCCTCAGGATCTTCTGCAGGATGGCCGACGGGATGTTCGCATCGGTGAAGACGAAGGACAGCATGGTCGCCATGTCGGGTGCGATCATGCCCGAGCCCTTGGCGAAACCGGCGATCTTCACCGTCCTGCCGTCGATCTCGGCCGTCGCGGTCGCGCCCTTCGGGAACGTATCCGTGGTCATGATGGCATGCGCGCTGGCGGTCCAGTTGTCGGGTCCCAGATTCTCGATCAGGGTCGGCATGACGGCGCTGATCCGGTCGCCCGGCAGCGGCACGCCGATGACGCCGGTCGAGGCCACGAGCACCTGTTTCGGTTTGCAGCCGAGCGCTTCGGCGGCGGCCTGAACCATGTGCTTCGTGCCTTTCTCACCGATCTTGCCGGTGAAGGCGTTCGAATTGCCGGAATTCACGATGATGCCGCGGGCCTTGCCCTTTTCCAGCACGGTGCGGCACCAATCGACGGCCGACGAGCATGTCTTCGATTTCGTCAGGACGCCGGCAACCTGCGTTCCGGGCGCGAGTTCCGCCAGGAAGACGTCGTTCCGGCCCTTGTATTTCACGCCCGCCGCGGCGGCCGCGATGCGAATACCGTCGATCGCCGGCAGCGCCGGAAACTCTTTTGGTGCGAAAGGTGACTTTGGTGCGTCCCCACCCATGCCGATCCCCTATTCCATCGTTGCCGGGCTATCCATACCGGGCCATCCTTACCGGGAAGTTCGCCTGCGCGCCGCCCCCCGGTTTTCGGTGCTAAGTAATCGGGCGAATGCCGCTTCCCGTCAATGAATTCTCACCAACCCGGATCGGGCGCGCTTGCCCGGCAGAGCGCCGCGGCGCCCGGTATTCGGTTACCGGCGATTACTGGCTTGGGGCGGCCATCGCGTTTCCGGACAGGTCGTAGCGCTTCACTTCCGCCGTCGCGGTCAAATCGGCCGCGATCTTCCGCGCCATCTGTTCGCCGACATACCGGCCCAGGCTGGGGCGGAGCTGTTCGAAACTGGGCGATTCGCCGGTCCGGCGCTCGACCACCAAGATCACGTGCCAGCCGAACTGCGTCTTCACCGGATCGGCGGAAAACTGGTTGGGCTGCAAGGCGAAGGCCACATCGGCAAAGGGTTTCACCATGCTGGTGCGATCGAAGAAACCAAGGTCGCCGCCCTGCGAGGCGCTGGGACCCTTCGAATGCTTCCGCGCGAGTTCGGCGAAGTCCTGGCCGTCGGTCACCATCTTGATGATGTTGCGCGCCTCTTCCTCCGTCTCCACCAGGATATGGCGGGCATGCACTTCCTCTTTCGGCGGATTCTGCTTCAACCACGCGTCATAGGCTTCGCGCAGATCCTTTTCCTCGATCTTCGCTTCGACCGCGCGGCGTAGATACAGGTCGCGGACCAGCTGGGCTTGGACCAGTTCCATGCGCTTCTGGACTTCCGGATCGTCCTGCAGCCCTTGCTTGAGGCCCGTCTGGATCACGACAAGCTGCTGGATCAGCGATTCCAGAATGCGCGGATACAGTGCTTCCTGACCCATCTGCTTCGCTTCCGGCGACAGGGATTCAAAAGCATCGACGAAATCCGACCGGTAGAGCTTTTCCCCGCCGACTTCCGCGATGACCTGATCGGAGCGCGGCTGATCCGCACTCTGGGCGGCCGCGGGCGAAACCGCCATCAGGGCGCCGGCAGCAGCGCCGAAAGCCAGCATCGTCAGGGTCTTGAAAATTCGGGGGGCGGTCACTCGCATCGGGTCAACTCCAGGGCCGTTCGGGAAATGCCCGCCAAAAGACCACAGCAAGCCGACCGGAACAAGGTCGTTCCGGGCCAGGATTCATGTCGAACAGCCGCCTATGCCGGAGATGTGAAATCCCCGACATTCCGCTCGGCTATCCCGCGTCACGCGACGAGACTGACCCCGCCCTCCGGCTCGGGGAGGTCGGGCCCCTCTTCCCCCTCATCCGGCGACAAACCCGCCCCTTGAGCGCTGAAGACCGTCGTCGACAGATCCAGTTCCAACTCTTGCGCCTCGATCCGGCTCGTAACCGTGGAGGTGCCGAAAAGCCCGATCAACCGGTCGACTATGTCGGTCGCGGTTTCTCGCTCGCCCAGTTCGAACAGCGGCGTTCCGGGGGCGAACCCGAACCCTTCGCTGACCGACAGGCTGCCTTCGATCTGCGTGGCCTGAAGGGAAAGCTGAACCTGGTCCAAGCGCAGAAGGCTGGCTTCCCCATCCTTCACGACCGACAGGATGGTGGTGTCGACCTGGAGCGAGAAGCTGATCTGGCTGAGCGAGAATTCCGTCGACCGCAGCGATGTCCCGAAGCCGCTGTCGAGACGGCCCAGGATCCGTTGCGCCAAATCGCCGAAACGCCGGTCCAGGTCTTCCGTCAATTGTCCGATGCGGCGGGCCGTGCGGTCCACGTCCCGTTCGGATGCGCCCAGTTCGCGGGTGAGACCGCGAAAGAACTCGCCAAGCCTTCGGCGCGCCGGGCGGCCCAGCCGCGAGGCGTTGAAGTCCCTGGCCAGTTCGAGCGCCCGTTCCGACCCCCGCAGCGCCTGCCGGGCGCCGTCGGAAAGCTCGACCGCCGATGGGGGCAAGCCCGCGAAGGGGCCTCGCCGCGCGCCCGCGGCGTCGCGCCCGTCGCCTTGAGCGGTCCTGAATGGATTGCCTGCAATGTCGGAGAAGTTACCGGATCGCCGGACGAACAGGTCCGGCCGGATATCGGATAAGAATTCAACCATCGTCGCCTCCTTCTGTCGGCTTCGCGGCACGATTGCCTGTCATTCGGCCGGTTGAACCAGCCGTCCGGGCGCCTTTCTGGCTTCCGGCAAGGGCGGTAGAATACTACTTTGTTACCCGAAAGTCTTGCGGAAATCCGCCCTTGCAACCGCACTCAAGAGCCATGGGATCGTTGACAGGCCTCGGGCCGCCCCTTATCTGACAGGCGGTACTTTCACCTGAACATGCGATCAACCATCGCAATCTGCTCTTCCATCGATTTATCGCAAAGGCCTTCTTCATGCTGGGCGGACTTTTAAAACGTGTCTTCGGCTCGGTTAACGACCGGACCGTCGCGGGACTTCGCAAGCGCGTCGACGCGATCAACGCCTTCGAAGACCAGATCTCCGCACTGGACGATGTGGCCCTGAAGGCGAAGACCGACGAATTCCGCAGCCGGCTGGCGAACGGCGAAACGCTGGACGACATTCTGGAAGAGGCCTTCGCGGTCGTCCGGGAAGCCGCCAAGCGCACATTGGGCATGCGGCATTTCGACGTACAGCTGATCGGCGGAATGGTGCTGCATTCCGGCAAGATCGCCGAAATGAAGACCGGGGAAGGGAAAACCCTGGTCGCCACCCTGCCCGTCTATCTGAACGCGCTGGAAGGCAAGGGCGCGCATGTGGTCACCGTCAACGACTACCTGGCCCGCCGCGACGCCGAATGGATGGGCAATGTCTATACCTTCCTGGGCCTCAGCGTCGGCGTCATCGTCCCGCAGATGCCCGAGCAGATGCGCAAGGCGCAATATGCCTGCGATATCACCTATGCCACGAACAATGAGCTGGGTTTCGACTATCTGCGCGACAACCTGAAATTCCGCCTTGAGGACATGGCCCAGCGCGAACCGAATTTCGCCATCGTCGACGAAGTCGACTCGATCCTGATCGACGAGGCGCGGACGCCGCTGATCATCTCCGGCCCGGCCGAGGATTCCTCCCAGCTCTATCGTCAGATCAACCAGGTCATCCCGAAACTGACCGAGGCCGATTACGAGAAGGACGAGAAGCAGAAAGCCATTTCGCTGACCGAGGAAGGCCAGGAGCGGGTCGAAGTCATCCTGCGCGAAGCGGGTGTTCTCGAAGCCGGCAATCTCTACGACATTCAGAATGTCAGCCTGGTCCATCACGTGAACCAGGCCCTGCGCGCCCACAAGATGTTCACGATCGACGTGGACTATGTCGTGAAGGACGGCCGCATCGTCATCGTCGACGAATTCACCGGCCGCCTGCAGGAAGGCCGCCGTTATTCGGACGGTCTGCATCAGGCCCTGGAAGCCAAGGAAGACGTCCAGGTCCAGAACGAGAACCAGACCATCGCGTCGGTCACCTTCCAGAACTATTTCCGGATGTACGAAAAGCTGGCCGGCATGACCGGTACGGCCATGACCGAAGCGGCGGAATTCGAAGAAATCTACGGTCTGGAAGTCATCGAAATCCCGACCAACCGGGACATGATCCGCATCGACAACGACGATGAGGTCTACCGCTCGGCGCGGGAGAAGGAAGCCGCCGCGATAGAGCAGGTCAAGATCTGCCACGCCAAAGGGCAGCCGGTCCTGGTCGGCACGATCTCCATCGAGCGATCCGAAGAGATCTCGAAGGCGCTCACCAAGATGAATATTCCGCACAAGGTGCTGAACGCGCGGCATCATGAGCAGGAAGCGCATATCATTTCGGACGCGGGCGTGCCGGGCGCGGTGACGATCGCGACCAACATGGCCGGCCGCGGCACCGACATTCAGTTGGGCGGCAACCTGGAAATGCGGGTACAGCGCGAAACCGAGGGCATGGAAGACCAGGCCGCCATCGACGCCAAGGTCGCGGAAATCACCGCGGATATCGAAGCGAAGCGGAAACAGGTTCTGGCCGCCGGCGGCCTGTTCGTGCTGGGCACCGAGCGGCATGAAAGCCGCCGGATCGACAACCAGCTGCGCGGCCGGTCGGGCCGCCAGGGCGATCCCGGCGAATCCAAATTCTATGTCAGTCTGGACGACGACCTGATGCGCATCTTCGGGTCCGAACGGATGGACGGGATGCTGCAGAAGCTTGGCCTGGAAGAAGGCGAAGCAATCATCCATCCCTGGGTCAACAAGGCGCTTGAAAAGGCGCAGCAGAAGGTCGAGGCGCGGAACTTCGAGATCCGCAAGCAGCTGCTGAAATTCGACGACGTCATGAACGACCAGCGCAAGGTCATCTTCGAGCAGCGCAAGGAACTGATGCGCGCCGAAGATGTCCACGACACCGTTCTGGACATGCGGTACGAGGTGATCGACGACATGGTCGACCGCTCCATGCCGAAGGACGCCTTGCCGGACCAATGGTCGATGGGCAGCCTGCATGAGGAATGCCTGCGCATCTTCGGCATGAACCTGCCGGTTCAGGAATGGGCCAAGGAAGAAGGCATCGCCGACCAGGAAATCCGCGACCGCATCCGCGAGGCGATCGACCAGAAGATGGCCAAGAAGGCCGTCGATATGGGCACGGAAATGATGCGCTATGCCGAGCGCGGCCTGCTGCTGCAATTGCTCGATCAGGCCTGGAAGGATCATCTTCTTAACCTGGACCATCTGCGGCAGGGGATCGGCCTGCGCGCCTATGGCCAGCGCGACCCGCTGAACGAATACAAGTCGGAAGCCTTCGAACTGTTCGAAACCATGCTCGACAACCTCCGCAGCACGGTTACGCAGGTTCTGTCGCATGTGGAAATCCGTGCGGATCAGGCCCAGCAGGCCTTGGAGCCCGAAGCGCCCAAGAACCTGGAAGAATCCGGCCCCAGCGACGAGAACGACGCGCCGGCGACCGCGATCCGGTCGGCGGGACCGCAATACACCAAGGACAATGCGCCTCCGGGTTTCGTCTATCACGAAGGATTGCGGCGCTGGCTGCACCCGAACGATCCGGAAACCTGGGGCAAGGTCCCGCGGAACGCGGTCTGCCCCTGCGGAACGGGCAAGAAATACAAGCACTGCCACGGCAATCTCTAACCGGGCCGTCCTGCTCTCTGGGCCGTCCTGCTCTCTGGGCCGTCCTGCTCTCCGGGCCGCCCCCTCTTCGGGCAGCCCCCTCTTCGGGCAGCACTGGGACCTAGCCCGGCCCCGGCATGCGTTTGGGCACAACCTGCGCCATCCAGTCCAGCACGGCCCGGATCCGCGCGCTTTTGCGCAATTCCGGATGCGTCAGCAGCCAGAGGTCCGTGAACGTGCTTTCCGGTGCGTCAGCAAGCTTCACCAGACCGGCGCCGAGATAGGTGGGCAGGCAGGTGACGCCCATGCCGCCCGCGCAGGCGTTGCGAAGGATCAGGAAGGATGTCCCCCGCAGCACGATGCGGGATCCTTGCGTCTCCTTGTTGAACCAAAGACTCGCCGCGGTTTCCGCGATGCGGCCGTCCGGCGCAAGGATAGGCGCGCTGCGCCAATCGTCGAGCCCCGCCAGATCCGGCGATCGGTACAAGGCGCATTTGAGCAAACCGACACGCCGGCCGACCATCGCATCCCCGGGATTGTTGGACGGGCGCAGGGCGATATCCGCTTCCCGCCGCGACAGGTTCGCCCATTGGTAATCGGTCGCCAATTCAATGGTGATGCCCGGATGTTTCTTGGTAAATGACGGCAATACCGGGCCGAGCACGGCTTCCGCTATGGAATCGACGGTCGTGACGCGGACCGCTCCCGCCAGCCGGACATCCTTGCCGGCGAGGAGCAGGTCGAGGGCCAGGCTCTCTTCCTCCATGCGCTCGACATGGTCCAGCATCTCCTCCCCCGCCGAGGTCAGGGAGTAGCCGTCCGTGCGGCGCTCGAACAGGCTCGTCTGCAACTGATCCTCCAGCGCCCGCAGGCGGCGAAGGACGGTGGCATGGTTGACCGACAATGCCCGCGCGGCGCCGGAAAGCGTGCCTTCCCGCGCGACCGCCAGGAAAAAACGGAAATTGTCCCAATCGCTCATATGTGCATCTTTGCACAGCGATTGATCTTTTTCAAAGAATGTGCGGGACAATTCGCACACACTACCTTCTCGCCAAGCGGACACGATGTCCGGCCCGGTGCCCTGCACCGGCTTATCGACACCCCTTGGCGGAGGTACTTTACGATGATTGATACTCGCACGGCCCCATACGCGGCCCTGGTTTTGCGTCTTTCCCTCGGCATCATGTTCGTGATGCATGCCTATTTGAAACTGGCCGTCTTCACCATGGACGGCACGGTTCAGTTCTTCGAATCGCTCGGCTATCCGGCCTTTCTCGCCTATCTGACGGTGGTGGCGGAACTGGGCGGCGGCGCCCTGTTGATCCTGGGCGTCTATAGCCGCTACGTCGCGGCCGCGCTCGTCCCCATCCTGCTCGGCGCGATGATGGTCCATGTCGGCAACGGCTGGGTCTTTTCTGCCGAAGGCGGCGGTTACGAATACCCGCTTTTCCTGGTCGCGGCCTCCGCCACCCTGGTCCTGCTCGGCGACGGCGCCTACGCCCTGAAGCCCGGCAATCTGCTTGGCGAATACGGGGCGGCCGGCAAAGCCTCCGCGTAGGATCCCTTCGCGGCCCGGGAAAGGGGACGGGGGCCAAGGCCCCCGTTTCCCATTCCGCCCAACGCAAAAGAAAACGGCCTGCCGAAATCCTCCGGCAGGCCGTTCTCGTTCAGGCGTGAGCGCCCCGCTTTAGTGCAGCTTGGCCCACAGACGCTTCTTGTTGGCGATCGCCAATCCCAGGAAGACCAACAGGAAGAGGAAGACTTTGACGCCCATCCCCTTGCGGTCTTCCATTTCCGGCTCGGCCGTCCAGGCCAGGAACATCGTAACGTCCTTGGCGGCCTGTTCCAGGGAAGCGGAGGTCCCGTCCGAATACTCGACCAATCCGTCCGACAGCGGCGGGGCCATCGCGATCTGGTGACCGGGGAAGTACTCGTTGTAGTGCGCGCCTTCCGGTATGTTGGACCCAGCCGGCGGCACGTCCTTGTAACCGGTCAGCAGGGCGTAGACATAGTCCGCGCCGTTCATGCGGGCCTTCACCATCAGGCTGAGATCGGGCGGCGCCTTGCCCCCATTCGACGCTGCGGCGGCCTTTTCGTTCTCAAAGGGTGCCGCGAACCGGTCGGACGGCCGTGCGGGACGGGTGAAATAATCACCGTCGTCGTTCGGCCCATCGGTCACTTCGAACTGCGCCGCGAAGGCCTTGGCCTGATCTTCGGTATATCCCAGAGCGGTGATGTTCCGATAATACATCAGATTCAGGCTGTGGCAGCTCGCACAGACTTCCGTGTAGACCTGCAGCCCGCGTTGCGCCGAGGCCTTGTCGAACTTCCCGAAGACTCCGTTGAAGCTCCAATCCTGGCTCGGCGGGGTGATCCCCACCGCGGCCTGAGCGGCGCTTCCACCGATCATCAGGGCCATGGCGGCACCCAGGAGGGTGCGGCCGATGGCGCGAGATTTCCCAATTCCGAGGGATTTCATGGACATGGTCATTCCTCTTCCTCCCCTTACTCGGCTGGCGCCACGGCCGGCTTGCTGATACTGGCCGGCAGCGGTTTCGGACGTTCCATCCACCCGACGAAAGGCGTCAGGATCAGGAGGTGGAAGAAATAGTAGAGCGTGGCCCACTGCGCGACGATGACATAGGTCCCTTCGGCCGGCTTGCCGCCGACATAACCCAGGATGATGAAGTCGATCACGAACAGGAAGACCAGCCACTTGTACACCGGACGGTACTTGCAGGACCGCACGCGGCTGGTATCCAGCCACGGCAGGACCGCCAGCAGGATCAGCGACCCGAACATGGCCAGAACGCCGGCCAATTTCGCGGTCATGCCCCACCAGCCCAGGAAGACCTGGAAGAACCACCAATCGGCGACGAAGGAGCGCAGGATCGCGTAGAACGGCAGGAAGTACCATTCCGGCACGATATGCGGCGGCGTCACCAGCGGGTTGGCCGGAATATAGTTGTCCGGATGGCCCAGGAAGTTCGGCGCGTAGAAGACCAGCGCCGCGTAGACCAGCAGGAAGGCGGCGATGCCGATCATGTCCTTGGCGGTCATGTACGGGTGGAAATTCACCGTGTCCTGCGGCCCTTTCGGATCGATGCCGTCCGGGTTGTTGGACCCCGGAATGTGCAGCGCGGCGACGTGCAGGAACACGACCGCGAAGATCACGAACGGCAGCAGATAGTGAAGGGCGAAGAACCGGTTCAGCGTCGCGTTATCGACGGCGAAACCGCCCCACAGCCAGGTCACGATCGGCTCCCCGATGATCGGGAAGGCGGAGAACAGGTTGGTGATGACGGTGGCGCCCCACAGGCTCATCTGACCCCAGGGCAGGACATAGCCCATGAAGGCGGTCGCCATCATCAGCACCAGGATGATCACACCCAGGATCCACAGCAGCTCGCGCGGTTCCTTGTAGGACCCGTAGTAGATGCCGCGGAAAATATGGATGTAGACGACGATGAAGAACATCGACGCCCCGTTCATGTGGACGTAACGGATCAACCAGCCGTAATTCACGTCGCGCATGATGCGCTCGACGCTGGTGAAGGCCAGTTCGGTGTTCGGCTGATACTGCATGGCCAGGAAGATGCCGGTCGCGATCATGATGATCAGCGTGATCGAGGCCAGAGCGCCGAAGCTCCAGAAATAGTTCAGGTTCCGGGGCACCGGGAATTCCCGGTACTCCTTGTGCATCATCGTGAAGATCGGCAGACGCCGATCGATCCACTTTACCACGCCCGAGAATTCGGGACCGGGTTCGTTGCTTGCCATCGTCTCGCTCCCTACCCGATCTTGACGAGCGTATCGCTCAAGTATTCGTAAGCCGGCACCTCAAGGTTCTTCGGTGCGGGTCCCTTGCGAATGCGGCCCGACGTATCGTAGTGCGATCCGTGACAGGGGCAGAACCAGCCGCCGAATTCGCCCTTGGCGTCGCCGGGCGCCTGACCGAGCGGGATGCAGCCCAGATGGGTGCAAACGCCGACCATGATGAGGAATTCCGGGTTCTGAACCCGTTCTTCATCGGTCTGCGGGTCACTCAAGTCATCCAGCGGAACCGCCTCGGCTTCGGCGATCTCTTCCGGCGTGCGGCGGCGGATGAACACCGGCTTCTTGCGCCAGATAACGGTAATGGACTGGCCGACTTCCATCGCGCTGAGGTCCACTTCGGTCGACGCCAAAGCGAGGACCTCCGCGGACGGGTTCATGCTGTCGATGATTGGCCATGCGAACGACGCAGCGCCGACCGCGGCTGTTGCCATGGTCAGCATGCCCAGGAAATCGCGCCGACTGCCGCCGTCTTCGGAGGCATGCCCGGTTTCGGTCGATTCCGACATGTATCCCTATCCCCTTCTAAACCTCTCCCGGTGGCGCCCGTCACAAAGGTTATCCGGCCCGATACATTCAAGCCTTACGCCACCCGCCGGCAACTAACCGGCTGATCCCGCACCGTTTAACGCGCGTGCCGCATTCCGTCAAACAATGCCGCAGGCCCCCAAGCCCGCATTCCACACTCTAACGCGGGTTATTCTGATCCGCCAGCTACACCCAGTCGCTTACCCCGATTTGATCTATAAGTCGATGCCGGCGTGGGCCGCCCCATACTAGCGGCGTAGAGACGGCGCGGAACAAGCCCTACCAAAGAAGCAACGGCGCCTAAATCCGGCGTGATCGGGCCGCCTGAATTATTGTAAAAGCGGGTCCGACGGAATAGGCACAAGCGGAACCACCCACCGAGGCCGAAATCGCGGCGAACAGGTCAGAGACCGATGCGACTAGCACTTTTCCAGCCAGACATTCCCCAGAACGCGGGGGCCGCCCTGCGGCTCGCGGCCTGCCTGGGCATCGGCGTCGACATCATCGAACCCTGCGGCTTCGTCTGGTCCGAACCGAAAATGCGCCGGGCGGGAATGGATTATCTGGACAGTGTGGACCTCAAGCGCCACAGCGGATGGGCCGCCTACAAGGACCAGGTCGCGGGACGGATCGTCCTGCTGACGACCGCCGCGGCGGACCGTTTCGACGGCTTTCTGTTCCGGGCCGACGACACCCTGCTGCTCGGGCGGGAAAGCGCGGGCGTGCCCGATGACGTCCACGGCGCGGCCGACGCCCGGCTGCGCATCCCGATGATGCCCGGCATGCGGTCCTTGAATGTCGTCAACGCGGCCGCCATCGTGCTGGGCGAAGGCCTGCGCCAAACAAAAGGATTTCCGACATGAGTTCAGGGAGCAAACTGGAAAAGCGTGAAATGATGCAGGGGCTCCGCCGTCCCGATGCGGATTTGGCGCCGCCCGGCCAGGCGGTCCTGGAAGAGCGCAAATCCGCCGCCCAGGCATGGTTCAGCCGGCTGCGGGACGATATCCGCAACGCGTTTGAGGCGCTGGAGGATGACGGCGGGCTACTTCGCGACAATTTGCCGCCCGGCCGGTTTCAAGAGACGGCCTGGGAACGCAAGAACGACGACGGCACGCCCGGCGGCGGCGGCGTCATGTCGGTGATGAAGGGCCGCGTCTTCGAAAAGGTCGGCGTCAACATCTCCACCGTCCACGGCACGTTCTCGGAACGCTTCGCCAAGGAAATTCCCGGCGCCGAGGAGGACCCCAGGTTCTGGGCGAGCGGCATTTCCCTGGTCGCCCATATGCAGTCGCCGAAGGTTCCCGCCGTCCATATGAACACGCGCTTCATCGTCACCAGCCGGTCCTGGTTCGGCGGCGGCGGCGACCTGAACCCGCCGATCCCGGTGGACGAGGACACAGCGGATTTCCACGCCGCGTTCAAATCGGCCTGCGACGCACATAACCCGGCCTATCACCCGATGTTCAAGGACTGGTGCGACGAATATTTCCATATTCCGCACCGGAACCGTGCCCGCGGCACGGGCGGCATTTTCTACGATTACCTGAACACCGGCGATTGGGACGACGACTTTGCCTTCACGCAGGATGTGGGCAAGGCCTTCCTGGACATCTATCCGAAGCTGGTGTCCCGGCGCATGAACGAGCGCTGGACCGACGCCGACCGCGAGACTCAGCTTGTCTATCGGGGCCTTTATGCCGAGTTCAATCTGCTCTATGACCGTGGAACACGGTTCGGCTTGATGACCGGCGGCAATCCGGAGGCGATCCTGATGTCCCTGCCGCCGGAAGCGAAATGGCCGTAGCCACGGCGGGAGGCAATGCCGGCCCGACATCTTTACGGATTACGGAGTAGGTCCATGTCCAGAATTCTGCCCTTCTTCCTCGCGATGGCCCTGGCCTTGCCGACCGGCTTGGCGAGCACGACCGTCCTTGCACAGGGGATCGAGAAATTCTTCGGTCATTTCGAAGGGTCGGGAATCTCGGAGAACGCGGACAGCATCTATTTCGCGGTCTCCGTTCGGGATCTGGACGTGAAGATTTCCGCCGCGCCCAATGGCGGTTTCACCTTGGACTGGACCACCATCACGCGGGAAAAAGGCGACCCGAACAATCCGACGGTCAAAAGCAAGCACGCCGCCATGACCTTCACGCCGGCCAAGAATCCCGGCGTTTTCCGCACCGAATCGGCAGGCGACCCGCTGGACGGCGTGCCGATCTGGTGGAGCCGGATCGACGGCGATTCGCTCTATACCTACCGAATGCAGATCAACGAAGACGGCACCTGGCGGGTTCAGAAATATATCCGCACGGTCAGCGGATCGGGCATGACGCTCGTCTTCGAGAGCATCGAGGACGGCGAACAGGTCCGCGAGGTCAGGGCGCGGCTGGTCAAAGTGGGCGGCTGAGCCTGCGGCTCGACTATTTTTCGGCCATCAACGACCGGGCATGGGCGAGGCATTCCTCCCGGCCCGGCTTGAAGCCTTGGTCGATCCACCAGGCCTCCACCCTTTCCAACAGCGCGCCGACCTTCGCCCCCGGCGCCATGCCGGCATCGAGCAGGTCGCGGCCGCGCAGAGGGAAGGACCGCGGCGCCCAATCCGCCGCCGCGGCGATGACGGCCCCCCAGGCTTCCGCGTCGCCGCCCCGCGCGATCGCCAGCCGGCCGGCCAATCGCGCCGGTTCGGCCCCCTTGCGGTAGAGGAATTCACCGATCAGATCGGATGCGGGGGCGGGGTCGTCGGCCAGATCCCGAAGGTCGCGCAGCACGGAGGCTTCCCGACCGGAAAGGCGTAGCGCGGAGGCGATCGCCCCGGCATCCGTATCGGCCGTCAGCAGGGCCGCCAGCCTGGGAACCGGGCCCGCGGATGCCCCCCCTTCCAGCTGGATGAAAGCGGCAAGCGCGGGAATATCGACGGCCGGAATCCCGATTTCGGGCCAGATTTGCGTGTCGGACATCATCTGCAGGGCCGGGATGGGGTCTTCGGCCTCCAGAAGCCTCAACACTTCCTGCCGTATCCGTTCGCCCGAGAGCGAGGGCAGCAGATGCGCCAGCTTCCGGCAGGCTGCGTATCCGGCCTGGTCCGGCGCACCCTTTCCGTAATGGGCGTGGAAGCGGAAAAAGCGGAGAATCCTCAGGACATCCTCGCGGATTCTCTCCTCCGCCTCCCCCACGAAACGGACCCGGCCGGCCCTGGCGTCCTCGATTCCGCCGAAAAAGTCATGCACCGTGCCGTCCCGGTCCATGGACAGCGCGTTCATCGTGAAGTCCCGGCGCAGGGCGTCCTCCCGCCAATCGCGGGTGAAGGCGACGACCGCGCGGCGGCCGTCCGTCTCCACATCCCGGCGCAATGTCGTGACTTCGAAGGGTTCGCCCTTGGCGACCAGCGTGACCGTTCCGTGCGCGATGCCCGTCGGCACCGCCTTGATGCCGGCCCGGCCGGCGCGGCTCATCACGTCCTTCGGTTCCAGGTCGGTGGCGATATCGATATCCCGGATGGGCCGGCCCAGCAGGCTGTCGCGCACGCAGCCGCCGACGAACCGGGTCACCCCGTCCGCCAGCGCATCGAACACCGCCGTCACGCCGGGCGAGCGCATCCTATCCTGAACGGCGATCTGCATGGCGCCTTCCCTGACCGATACCGTTTACGGGCACCCGGCAACTTACGGGCACCCGGCAACCTGCCACGCGCGCAGGCGGGATGGCAAAACCAAAGCCGCCGGCAATGCCGTGGGTTTAGGCACCGGTGCGGGCCACCTCAATCCTTGAAACCGCCGGGAACGATCTTCCCGTCTTCCATATGCGGCGGCACATAGGTGGAGGGATCGTCCGCATCGCCGGGCAAGCCGAGCAGGGCGATCGAGAGCGCGGCGAGAAGGGCGCCGCAGGGGATCAGAATGATCCACGGCCACCGCCGCCATTCCGGCAGCCTGCGGCCTTCCAATTCCGCTTCCCGGTTCTTGGCCGTGAAGTAGAGGTACGCCATATAGGCGATGGTCGGCGCCAGCAGCGGTATCGCTATCGTCAATATCTGTCGGATCATATGCCTGTCCGTTGTTCCGCCAGGAGGACATCCACCAGATTGACCAGCATTCCCGCCGTCGCCCCCCAGATGTAATAGTCGTTATACGGCATGGCGTAAAAATGCCGCTTAACGCCTTCGACTTCGTAGGAATGCCGCTGCCGGTTCTCCGGGGTCAGGAAATGCCGCAGGGGCACTTCGAATACCTCGGCCACTTCGAACGGGTCGGGATTGATCGTGAAGGGCGGGTCGACGAAGGCGACGACGGGCGTCACCGCGAAGCCTGTGCGCGTCACATACCGGTCCAGGGATCCGACCACCTCGACGACATGGGGTGCGAGGCCGACCTCCTCCTCCGCCTCGCGCAGGGCGGTCGCGACCGGGTCCTCGTCATGCTTCTCGATCTTGCCGCCCGGGAAACTGATCTGCCCCGCATGGTCGCGCAGATGGTCCGTCCGCTGCGTCAGCATCACCGTGAAGCCTTGCGGACGGTCGACGAGTGCGACAAGCACCGCCGCTGGGGTCAGGGTCTTGCGCAGCGGCTGCATACCGGGATTGAGGTCATTGTCGCCGCGGCTGACGGCCAAGCCGCCGTCCGACGCCGCCATCACGCAGCGGCGAATCGCGGCCCGTGTCTCGATCTCCTCGACAATGCTCGCTTCCGACGTCATTTCGTTTCGCCCAAACCCAAAAAATGCCGATTCCGGCCAATCCCGTTTGTCCAAGTGACTCGGCCCAAATCATTCGGCCCAAATCATTCGGCCCGAATCATTCCGCAGGCCCAAGATCGAATATCTGATCGCCGCTTCGAACGCACAAGCGCCGACCCGCCGGGCTGTCGACCTCTTCGGCAAGATCGGCCAGCTCGTAGAAGACGGCGCGGGAGATCAGCGCATTCAACCCGTCCCGGTACCGTATATAGGGCGATGGCTCGCCCGTGTCAGCGTCATGCACCACCGAAATAGGGTGATCCGCGTCCGCCGTCACCCAGTGATCCAGGTTGGTTCTGAACCGAAGCAGCCTGCCGTTCCTGCCGCCCGCCCCCTCTTCGACCACCATTTCCACGGCGACGAAAGGCGCGTCGTCAACGGTTATCCTGCCGCGTTCGACCGGGGTCACCAGCCAGTAGACGCCGTCCGCGTCACGCTGAAGGATGGTGGAGAACAGCTGGCACAGGCGTTTCCGTTCGATCGGCTCGCCCCGGTAGTACCAGGTGCCGTCGCGGGCGATGCGCATGTCGTAGTCGCCGGTTTCCGCCGGCCAGGGGAATCCGGACAGCACGCCGCCTTTTTCAATCAATTCGGCGAGACGGGACGGTGTGGAAGCTTGCGTGGGCATCGTGGGGGCATCATCCTTCATAAACAGGGTGTCGCCAAGCGGCGGAGATCGCGGCGAAAACGGGCAGGCCCCAACGTCCCGACTCGGCTTTCGGCCAAATTTGAGAATGTTGGACTTCATGCGACGGGCCGCCGATATATATAGTAGTGTGTCCGACACCGATTGACTCGAAGACCCGAAAATCGAAGGGAGCAGGATCTTGGCCGGAACCGAAAGCATCGCGGCAAACACGCAATCCGACGATGGCGACATCGCCGCGAAGGTCGAACAGACCGTCGCCCGGCTGGGTGAGGCCCGGAACCGTATCGGCCGCGTGATCTACGGCCAGGACAAGGTCATAGAACAGTGCCTGATCACCTTGCTGGCCGGCGGTCACGGCCTGCTGGTCGGCGTGCCGGGACTGGGCAAGACCCTGCTGGTGGAGACGCTGGGTGCGGTGCTGGGCCTGAGCGAAAAACGCATCCAGTTCACGCCGGACCTGATGCCCGCCGATATCCTAGGATCGGAAGTGCTCGAGGAAGCCGACGGCAAGCGCAGCTTCCGTTTTCTGCCCGGGCCGGTCTTCACCCAGCTTCTGATGGCGGACGAAATCAACCGCGCCAGTCCGCGAACCCAGTCCGCCTTGCTTCAGGCAATGCAGGAAAGCCGGGTTTCCATCGCCGGAGCCTATCACGCGCTTCCGCACCCCTTTCATGTCCTGGCGACGCAGAACCCGATCGAGCAGGAAGGCACCTATCCCCTGCCGGAAGCCCAGCTCGACCGGTTCCTGATGCAGATCAACATCGACTATCCGGAAGCCGCGGCGGAGCGGGAAGTCATCATCAAGACCACCGGGATTGCCCGCGCCTTGCCGGAGCGCGCCATGACCGCGGAGGAATTGTCCGAGGCGCAGAAACTGGTCCGCCGGATTCCGGTCGGCGAGTCCGTGGTCGATGCGATCCTGGAACTGGTCCGCAACGGACGGCCCGAATCCACCGAAAACGAAATGGTCCGCGACTATGTCGGCTGGGGTCCCGGCCCCCGCGCCAGCCAGGCCTTGATGCTGGCGGCCCGCGCCCGCGCCATGCTGACGGGGCGCTTGGCGCCGTCGATCGACGATATCGTCATTCTGGCCCGGCCGGTTCTGCGGCACCGCATGGCGCTGGGATTCGCGGCGCGCGCGGAAGGCATCACCATAGACCAGGTTATCGACGCCCTGACCGACAGTTTGCGCTGAGGAACAGGGTAACCAGAGACAGGCGGCCGATTTGCAGGACCTAGGACCAAGCCCCAAATCATCGACGCCGAGTGCATCGATCGATCTCGAAAGGGCTAAACGCGCCGAAGCGGACGCGGAACTGCTGGGTGAGCGGCTCGATGCCCTGATCGTTCACGCCAACCAGGTCGCCCTGACCATTGCCCAGGGCGTGCATGGCCGCCGCCGCGTCGGTCCCGGCGAAACATTCTGGCAATACCGGCCCTTCGACGAACGGGACAATGCCCGCGATGTCGATTGGCGGCGTTCGGCGCGGTCCGACGCCCTGTTCGTGCGCGATACGGAATGGGAAGCGGCGCAAAGCGTCTGGCTGTGGCGGGACGCGTCCCCCTCGATGGATTTTGCCTCCGACCGCCGCCTCGCCACGAAGGGCGAGCGGGCCGACCTGCTGACCATCGCGCTCGCGGCGCTGCTGCTGCGCGGCGGCGAGCGGGTCGCCTTGCTGGGCGGCGAGAACCGCCCGGCTTCCGGCCGCGGCGTACTGACCCGTCTGGCCAGCCATCTGCTGCTGGGGACCGAGGAAGGCCGGAGCCTGCCCGACGCGATCAACCTGCCGCGCCATTCCCAAGTGGTCCTGATCGGCGACATGCTGGCCGACCCCGACGAGCTGCGCCACCGCATCGCCGCCTATGCCGCGCGCAATGTGCGCGGCGTGATGTTCCAGATTCTGGATCCGGCCGAGGAGAGCCTGCCCTATCGCGGCCGCATCCGCTTCACCGGCATGGAAGGCGAGGGCGAGGAATTGCTGAACCGTGTCGAGTCGCTTCGGCCCGGCTATCAGGCCCGGTTGGAAGCGCATCGCGACGCCTTGCGGCAGATCGCGCGCCTCACCGGATGGACCTATCTGATCCATGTGACCGACAAGCCCCCGGAACATGCCTTGCTGAGCCTTTATGAAGCGCTCGAACATGGCCAGCAGCGGATGCGCCGATGAGCCCGGAGCTGCTGCAGACCTTGAGTTTCGCTTCGCCCTGGATGTTGGCCGGGCTGCTGCTGCTGCCCGCGCTGTGGTGGCTGCTGCGCGTGCTGCCCCCCGCCCCGCGGCTGCTCGCCTTCCCGGCGCTGCGCCTTCTGATGGGGCTGCAAACCGATCAGAAGACGCCGAACAGCGCGCCCTGGTGGTTGGTCCTGCTGCGCCTCGCCGCGGCGGCCGCCGTCATCCTGGCGCTTGCCCATCCCTTGCTGAACCCGTCGAAGACGCTTCCGGGCAGCGGCCCCCTGGTGCTGGTCGTCGATGACGACTGGTCGTCCGCCGGCGGATGGGACGGCCGCATGGAATACCTGATCGGTCTGACCGAGGAAGCCGACCGGGCGGGCAAGGCCGTCTATCTGGTGACCACCACGTCCGAGGACGGCACGCCGCCGCAGGACCGGGGCGTGCTGCGCGCCAACCAGGCCAAGGCGGTTCTGCAATCCCTGAAGCCGAAAGCGTGGGAAGGCGACCGGACCGCCGCCCTGCGCGTCGCCGACGGCTGGCGGTTCGACGGCTCGGCCAACGTCTTTTGGGCGTCGAACGGCCTTGCCGGACCGGACTACCAGGATTTTGCCGAAGGGCTGCAGAAACTCGGCTCCCTGACGGTTCTGGAACCCGGGGCGACGGACGGCCCGATCGCCGTGTCCCCCCCGGAAAAGGGCGGCGCGGATCTTCTGTTCAGGGTTCGGCGCGCTTTCGGTGAGACGGCGGAAACGGTGGCGCTGATCGCCCGCGCGGTGGATG
>Ga0209692_10002100_pt1 | contig 23425 bp, 18 predicted proteins | sample tdDd472_FD_187129 | JGI IMG/M metagenome (GOLD analysis project Ga0209692, IMG submission 187129) | Marine sediment microbial communities from the Atlantic coast under amendment with organic carbon and nitrate - tdDd47.2 (SPAdes)... | ecosystem: Environmental > Aquatic > Marine > Coastal >... | reverse complement strand
GCGAGGCGCCCTCGGTGACGTCGACGAACATCAGGTACGCGTTGCCCGGGGTCGAGCCGTCGTCTTCGAAGAGGCGGGCGCGCACGTAGTACGTGCCCGAGGTCGCGACCGTCAGGCCGAACGACTCGTCGTCGGTCGTCGACACGCTCGCGGCCACGACGCGGCTCTCGGCGTCGATCAGCGTGAGGTCGATGTCGCCCTCGGCGTCGCTGAACGTCAGCTCGATCTCGAGCTCGTCACCGGCGCTCAGCTCGAGGCGGTAGTAGTCGTCGTCGCCGTCGCAGGACACGAGGCCCTCGAACTCACCGGCGGCGATCGGGGTCGCCGTCGCGGTGGTGTCGTTGTCTTCGAAGGCGTCGTCTTCGCAGCCCGAGGTGCAGGCCGGCGCGTCGGCGCACGCGGCGTCGTCGCAGTCGATGTCGCCGTCGCAGTTGTCGTCGATGCCGTTGCCGCAGCTCTCTTCGGCGTCGGGGCGCACGAGGCCGTTGCCGTCGTTGCAGTCCTCGTTGTTCGTGACCGAGCCTTCGATGGGCTCGCACGACATCACCGGATCCGCTTCGGCGTCACCGAAGCCGTCGCCGTCGGCGTCGACGAAGAAGTCGGTGGTCTCGGTCTCTTCGTCGATCGCGTCGTCGCAGTCGTTGTCGCGCTCGTCGCAGAGCTCCGGCGCGCCGACGTAGGTGAACGGGTCGGAGTCGTCGCAGTCGTCCGCGTTGTCGACGAAGCCTTCCGGCGGGCGGCAGGCGTCGAGCGGCTCGGCGTCCCGGTCGCCGCGACCGTCGCGGTCGGCGTCGGGATAGAACGAGCCCTTCGGGATGCCGTTGTCGATCGCGCCATCGCAGTCGTTGTCGATGCCGTCACAGACCTCCTCGGCGCCCGGGTAGATGTCCGGGTCGTTCTGGTCGCAGTCCGACGCTTCGCAGCCGGCGCCGGTGCCGTAGCCGTCACGGTCCGGGTCGAAGCAGTCGGTGCAGACGCCGCTCGCCGGCACGCAGTGGCGGATCGGCGCGCCGTCCGCCGAGCGGACGTCCGAGCAGACGAAGCCGTCGGGGCACTCGCGGTCGCTGCGGCAGTTCAGACCGCAGCGGTTGCCGTCCTCGAGGGCCACACAGCCGTCGAAGTCGCCGCCGCAGTTGTCGTCCACCGAGCACGGGCGACACAGGTCGGTCGCCACGCGCACGCAGGCCGAGGTGCAGAAGTCGTCGTCGTTCGCGTTGCCGTCGTCGCACTCCTCGCCCGAGTCGACGACCTCGTCGCCGCAGCGCGCGGGGGTGCAGTCGAGGCGGCAGGCGTCCGGCACGTCGTCGGCGTTGTCGGCGCCGTCGTCGCAGATCTCGCCCGCCTGCACGATGCCGTCCCCACAGAACGGCTCGCCAGCATCGGGGGTGCCGGTGTCTTCGCCGCCGGTGTCCTCGCCGCCGCCGGTGTCTTCGCCGCCGCCGGTGTCTTCACCACCGCCGTCGGTGCCGCCCGTGTCGGTACCACCGTCGGTGCCGCCGGTGTCGCCAGCGTCGACGCCGGTGTCCGTGCCCGGATCGTCCGGCGAGGCCGGGCCATCCGAGGCGCAGGCGGCCAGTGAGGCGATCGCAAGGACGATCGTCGCTGCATACAGGTTGCGAACCATGGACTTCGCTCGTGCATCTGTGGGGTGTTCGGGAACCGACGTACCACAGCATGGGACCCGATTTGAGGCAAGATCACGATCGCCCTTGCCAATAATGAGTGATTGCTTACTATCGCTTCGCCTCTGACCCCGGACCGCCATGGCGCGCCCGAGAACCATCTCCAACGAACGCATCCTCGAAGCCGCGCTCGCGGTCTTCCTCGAGCGTGGATACGGCGCGACGACGTCCGAGATCGCGCGGCGCGCCGACGTGTCCGAAGGCACGCTCTTCAAGCGGTTCCCGACGAAAGAGGCCCTCTTTCTGTCGGCGATCGCCCCGGCCGGCACGCCCCCGTGGTTTGCGACGATCGACGCCCTCGCCGCAGCGCCGGGGGACGACGTACGCGACGACCTGCAGCAGGTCGTCGACGAGCTGCTCACGTTCTTCGAGACCCTCGTGCCGCGCATGTCGGTGCTCATGGCGAGCCCGTTCTCGCCGCGCGACCTCATGTGCCGCATGGACCGTCACCCGGTCGCCGGCGGGATCCGCAAGCTGACCGAGTGGTTCGACACCGAGATGCGGCGCGGGCGCCTGCGCATGACGGACCCCGAGGTCGTCGCGCGCATCTTGATCGGGGCCCTCAAGGGCTACGCATTCGACGAACAGATGCAGGTGAACGAGCAGATGCCGATGCCGCGAACGACCTTCCTGCGGGGGGTTATCGACGTCCTGCTTCGAGGCGTCGTCCCCGGCGAAGCCGTCGTACGCGACGCACGTAAAATGAGTGAGCACTCACAATGAATCTCCTTCTCTCTCGCCCGGCCCTGGCCCTCGGCGCCGCCGCCTGGCTCGCAGGATGCGGCGCGGCCCAGCACGACGGCACGATCGACCTGCCCGTCGACGTGCCCGCCGAATGGTCCGCCGACGTCGACGCCGACACGCTCGAAGCGCCGCCGGACGCGTTCTGGGACCGCATCGGCGACCCGGAACTCACCGCGCTGATCGACCTCGCGTTCGACGACAGTCCGGGCCTGCAGGCCGCGTCCGCGCGCCTTGATCAGGCCGAGGCCGTCGCTCGACAGACCCGCGCGGGGCTGTTCCCCACGGTGAACCTCGACGCCCGGGCGTCGCGGCAACGGACCCTGCTGCAGCTGCCCGGTCCGAACGGGCAGACGCAGACGACGAGCCTGACGACGAGCCAGTTCTCGCTGCAGCTCACCGCCGCGTGGGCCCCCGACCTGTGGGGCGGCACCCGTGCGACCCGCGACGCGACGATGCGCGACCTGCTCGCCGGCGTCGCCGACGCCGAGGTGCTCGCCCTCGACACTGCCGAGGCGATCGCCGTCGCGTGGGTCGATGCACGGTACCAGCGGGTGCAGCGTGCGCTCATTCGCGACCAGCTCGCGACGAATGGCACGTGGCTCGACATCGTCGAAGGGCGCTTCGCCAACGGCACGGCCACCGCCCTGGACATCCTGCAGCAGCAACAGCAGCTCGAGGCGCTGCAGCGGCAGATCCCTCTGCTCGACGCCGCCGAGAACAGCGCCGCGCGCCGCATCGACGTACTCACCGGGCGCGTGCCCGGCGCGACGGACCTCGCCGAGGTCGACGCCCTGCCCGAGCTTCCGCTGCCCGAACCCCTCGCCGTCCCGGCATCGTGGCTCGAGCACCGCCCGGACGTGCGCGCCGCCCGCCTGCGCGCCGAAGCCGCCGACCGCCGCGTCGCCGCCGCGATCGCCAACCGGCTGCCCTCGATCACCCTGACGGGCAGCATCGGGCTGCAGTCGCCGAACCTCGGTGACCTCTTCGACGATTTCGTCTGGAGCGCCGCCGCCGGGCTCACCCAGCCGCTCTTCGACGCCGGTCGCCTGCGCGCCGAACAGGACCGCACCGAGGCCGTCGTGGACGAGCGCGTCGCCCAGTACGCGCAGACCCTGCTCGCCGCGATGCAGGAGGTCGAGGACGCCCTCGCCAACGAGGCCGCCCAGCGCGCCGTGCTCGAGAACATCGACCGCGAAATCTCGACCGCCGAACGCGCCTTCGACGCGGCGGTCGACCAGTACCGCCAGGGCGTCATCGACTACCTGCGCGTGCTCACGCCGCGCCAGACCCTCGAACGCCTCGCCCTCGAGCGCGTGCAGGCCGAGCGCCAGCTCGTCCTGATTCGCCTCGGGCTGCTGCGCGCCATGGGCGCGCCCTGGACCGACGCCGCCACCGAACTCGCCCTCACCGAAGAGAGCCCGCAATGAGACAGGCCATCCACCTGATCGGCAACACCGTATTGCCCATCATTTTCGTCGTGCTGGGCGTGATCGGCGCGCGCACCCTGATCTCAGCCAAAGAAGAGCCGCCCCGCGAGGAGCGCGAGGCGCAGGCCATGCTCGTCGAGGTCGTCGACGCCACGGCGATGCGCCGCCCGCGACGGGTCCGTGGCCAGGGCACGGTCGTGCCGGCGCGGACCGTCATGGTGCAGCCCGAGGTCACCGGTCGCGTGCTCGAGCTGCACGAAGACCTCGTCGTCGGCGGGCTCATCGAGGCCGACGAGCGCCTCTTTCGCCTCGACAACCGCGACTACGCCCTCGCCGTCGAGCAGGCGCGCATGAACGTGCAGTCCGCCGAGAACGCCCTCGCCGTCGAGCAGGGCCGCCAGGCGGTCGCCCGTCGCGAGTGGGAGCTCTTCCAGGAGATCGCACCGACCGACGACAACGCGTCGCTCGCCCTGCGCGAGCCCCAGCTGCGCGACGCGGAGCTGCAGATCTCGCTGAACCGGTCCCGCCTTCGCACCGCCGAGCTGACGTGGAGCCGGACGACCTTCGACGCGCCGTTCAACGCCATCGTGCGGGCCGAGAACGTCGAGGTCGGCCAGCTCGTCGGCCCGAACACGCAGCTCGCCACCCTCGTCGGCACCGACACGTTCTGGGTCGAGGTCGCCGTGCCGGTGGCCGCGCTCTCGTCGCTGACCATCCCCGGGCTGAACGCGCAGGACGGCGAGACCGGCGAGGCCATCGTGCGCCAGCAGGCGGGCGACACCGAGATCCTGCGCACCGGGCGCATCGTCCGGCTGCTCGGTGAGCTCGCGCCCGGCGCCCGCATGGCGCGGGTGCTCGTCGCGGTCGACGACCCGCTGCTGCTGTCCGAAGAAGGCACCTCGCGGCGCCTCGCCGGCGAGCTGCCCCTGCTGCTCGGCGCGTACGTGAACGTCGAGTTCGAGAGCGCCGCGACCCGCGAGGTCGTGTCCATCCCGACGACCGCGCTGCAGGACGGCCATACCGTCTGGGTCATGAACGACGAGGACGCCCTCGAGGTGCGCGACGTCACGATCGCCTGGCGCGACGAAGACGCGGTGTACCTGTCGGCCGGCGTGACGGACGGCGAGCGGGTCGTCGTCACGCCGATCGGCACGCCTGTCGGCGGCATGCCGCTGCGGCTCGCCGACGCGTCCCCCGACACCGACGACGACGCCACGGGCGACGAGGGGGCCACCGATGAGCAGTGACGACCGCCGCGAACGCATCGGCGGCGGCGCGCTCGGCTGGATGGCCGGCAACAGCGTCGCAGCGAACCTGCTGATGTTCATGCTGATCATCGGCGGCATCATCATGGCGCCGTCGATCAAGCAGGAGGTGTTCCCCGAGTTCACCCTCGACATCATCACCGTCCAGGTGCCCTACCCCGGCGCCAGCCCGGCCGAAGTCGAGCAGGGCGTCCTGCTCGCCGTCGAAGAAGCCGTCCGCGGCATCGATGGCGTCAAAGAGGTCCGGTCCACCGCGATGGAGGGCATGGCGTCCATCACCGTCGAGCTGCTGCTCGGCGCGAACACGGACGTCGCGCTCTCGGACGTGCAGAGCGCCGTCGACCGCATCACCAGCCTGCCCCAGGACGCAGAGCGACCGGTGGTGAGCCTCGTTGCATCGACGTCCCGCGTGGTCGACATCGTCATCTACGGCGACGCGACCGAGCAGGAGCTTCGCGACGTCGCCAACGACGCCCGCGACGGGCTGCTGCTCGACGACCGGGTGACGAACGTCGAGCTCGTCGGCGTGCGCCCTCTCGAGATCAGCATCGAGGTCCCAGAGGAGGAGCTGCGACGCTACGGGTTCACGCTGCCGCAGATTGCGCAGATCGTGTCCAACGCGTCGATCGAGCTGCCCGCAGGCGGGCTCAAGACCGACGCTGGCGAGATGCTCCTGCGCACCACCGAGCGCCGCGACATCGGCGAGGAGTACGAGGACATCACAGTCCTCGCGACCCCCGACGGCAGCGAGATCCGCCTCGGCCAGATCGCCGACGTGCGCGACGGCTTCGAGGACAACGACCAGGCGGCGTTCTTCAACGGCGAGCGGGCGGTCATCGTCCGGGCCTACCGTGTCGGCGAAGAGACCCCGATCGAGGTGTCCGACGCCGCGAAGGAGTTCGTCGCCGAGTGGGCGCCCGACCTGCCCCCGAACCTCGACATCCAGATCCTCAACGACGACTCCGAGATGTACCGCGGGCGCATGCAGCTGCTCGTGAAGAACGCGATGATCGGGCTCGTCCTCGTGCTGCTCGTGCTCGGCGTGTTCCTCGAGATCAAGCTCGCGTTCTGGGTGACGCTGGGCATCCCGATCACGTTCATCGGCGCCCTGCTCTTCATGCCCACCGCGGACGCGTCGCTGAACATGATCTCGCTCTTCGCGTTCATCCTCACGCTCGGCATCGTCGTCGACGACGCGATCGTGGTCGGTGAGTCGATCTATCACCAGCAGCAGAAGCTCGGCAAAACCGGGCTCCGGGCCGCGGTGGACGGCGTGCTCGACGTTGCTGGGCCGGTCACGTTCTCGGTCACAACGACGATGATCGCATTCTCTCCACTGCTCTTCGTGCCCGGGATGATGGGCAAGTTCATGATCCACATCCCGATCATCGTGATCCTCGTGCTCGCCCTGTCCCTCGTCGAAAGCCTGCTGATCCTGCCCGCGCACCTTGCGCACAACAAGGGCGGGTTTCGCGGTGGGCTCCTCGGTATGGTGTCGAAAGCGCAGGCCTGGTTCTCGGATCGGGTCGATGCGTTCATCCGCTCGGTATACGTGCCTACGGTCCGGCCCTTCCTGAAGTATCGCTACGCCACGCTCGGTTTCGGCTTCGCTGTGCTGATGGTGGCGTTTGGAACGGTGAAAGGCGGTATTCTGAAGAGGACGTTTCTGCCCCGCATCGAGTCGGACGTCGTCAGCGTCTCGATCGAGATGCCGGTGGGCACCCCGGTGAATCGAACCGAGGAGGTGGCGAACCATCTCATCGAGCAGGGGATTGTTGTCCTTGAGCGCAACGGCGGCGTCGACGCGCTGAGCCTCGGGCACTTCGTCAACCTCGGCGTCGTCGAGGCCGGCGGTGGTCCCGGCGGCATGTCGTCCTCGTCTGGCGGGCACATGGGGCAGGTGGTGTTCTACCTCCTCGATATTGACGAGCGCGACATCAGCACGGCCGCCTTCGTTCGGCAGTGGCGCGAGGCGATCGGCGACGTCGCCGGCGTCGAGCGCATCGGCTTCGACTTCGCCACCGGCGCGTCGAGCGGCGCACCGATCGACATCGAGCTCAGCCACTCGGACGTCGAGGTGCTCGAGCGCGCGGCCGCCGACCTCGCCGAGCAGCTCGGCGGGTACGCGGGTGTGACCGACATCAACGACGGGTTCAGCCCGGGCAAGGTGCAGCTCGACCTGCAGCTCACCGAGCGGGGTCGTGCGAACGGCCTCACCGAGATCGACCTCGCGCGACAGGTCCGCGCCGCGTTCTACGGCGCCGAGGCCGTGCGCCAGCAGCGAGGGCGCGACGAGGTGCGCGTGTTCGTCCGACGGCCCGAAGCCGAGCGGTCGTCGGAGTCCGACTTCGAGTCGATGATGATCACCACGCCCAGCGGCGCAGAGATGCCATTGCTGGACGCGGCGACCGTCGACCGCGGGCGCGCCTACACGTCGATCACCCGTCAGGACGGGCGACGCGTGGTGAACGTCACCGCCGACATCGACGAGCAGGTCGCCAACGCCAACGAGATCGTCGGCTCCCTGCGCGAAGAGGTCCTGCCCCCCCTGCTCGACCACCACCGCGGCGTGTCGTGGAGCCTCGCCGGCGAGCAGCAGGACCAGGCCGAGTCGCTGGGTGCCCTGCAGCGGATGATGGGACTCGCCCTCATCGCGATGTACGGCCTGCTGGCGATCGCCTTCCGCAGCTACATCCAGCCGGTCATCATCATGACGGCGATCCCGTTCGGCTTTGTCGGTGCGGCGATCGGGCACCTCGCCCTGGGGTACAACCTCAGCATCATGAGCATGTTCGGGCTCGTGGCGCTCTCGGGCGTCGTCGTGAACGACTCGCTCGTGTTGATCACCGCGGTGAACCGGTACCGAGAAGAAGGCATGACCCCGATGGAGGCGGCCATCGAGGGCGGCGCCCGCCGGTTCCGCCCGATCATGCTGACGTCGCTGACGACGTTCTTCGGCCTGGCCCCGATGATCGTCGAGACGTCGCTGCAGGCGCGCTTTCTCATCCCGATGGCGATCTCGCTCGGGTTCGGCGTGCTGCTCGTGACGGTCATCGCGCTCGGTCTCGTCCCGGCGATCTACCTGATCGTCGAAGACGTGAAGTGGCTCTTCGGCCGGCTCACCGGCTGGCTGAACCACGACGTCGACGTGCCCGCCGAGGCGGCGCCGCCCGGCGAGTGACGCGCAACGCGGACCCGCGGCGGGGCGCATCCCGCTGCGTGGTCCGCGTGCACGCCCACGTCGCTGCGGGCTCGTCCGAGGGGCCGCGCGGTGTCGCGCCGAGTGCGCGGTCTCACTCCGCGAGCCGCTCGCGCAGCTCGCGCTTGATGATCTTGCCGGTCGCGTTGCGGGGCAGCGCGTCCACGACGTGCCAGACCCGAGGCTGCTTCACCCGCGCGATGCGCGCCCCGACCCGTGCGGCGAGCGCGTCGACGTCGAGGGGCCCGTCGGACGACGCGACGAAGGCCACCGGCACCTCGCCGAGGTCCGGGTGCGGCGCCGCGACGACGGCCACCTCGCGGACGGCGGGGTCGACCGCGATCTGCTCTTCGATCTCGGCGGGGTACAGGTTCACGCCTCCGCAGATGATCATGTCGCGGGCACGCCCGGCCAGATAGAGGTACCCGTCGGCGTCGAGGCGCCCGGTGTCCTCGACGGTGATCCAGCCGTCGCCGCGGACCTCGGCGGTGGCGCGTTCGTCGTCCAGATAGCCGTGCATCGCCTGGCCGTCGGACACGCGCACGAGGCCGACCTCGCCGGCCGGCACCGCGCGGCCGTCGCCATCGACGATGCGGATGTGGTGGCCGGGGATCGCGCGCCCGACCGACCCCGGGCGCAGCAGCATCTCGTGCCCCGAGATCAGCGTGATCCAGCCGAGCTCCGTCGCGCCATAGAAGTCGTAGAGGCGCCCGACGCCGAACCGACGGATGGCGTCGCAGCGCAACCCGTGGGGGAAGGCCGCCGCACCGGACACGATCGCGCGCAGGTGCGGCACCGGGTGCGCGGCGAAGGTCGCGTCGTCGAGGTCGAGCCACCGCCGGATCATCGTCGGCACGACGAAGACGGAGTGGATGCGGTGCCGTGACAGGGCCGCGAGCGCGTCCTCGGCGCGAAACGACGGGCGCATGAAGATCGTGTTGCCGAGCGCGGTGGCCATCAGCACGAAGGCCTGCGCCCCGCTGTGGTAGAGCCGCGCCACGACGAGGTGCCGTTCGCCGAAGCCCATCGGCAGCGCGTCGAGGATGCGCACGAGGTCGACGGGGCCGACCGCCGCGAAGTCGCGCACGGCGCCCTTCGGGCGGCCCGTGGTGCCCGAGGTGTAGACGACGTTCGCCGCCCGGTCCTCTCGCCGCGCGCGCTCGGGGGGCGTGCGAACTGCCCACTGCTCGAGCACGCGAAACCGTCGCGCGGGGGCCGGCGCGTCCGGATCGGTGTCGAAGACGCGCACGTCGCGTCCGGTGATGGCGCCGGCGACCGCGTCGCGGGCGCGCGCGCCGCACACCAGGACCCGCGCCCCGCTGTGATCGAGCAGCCAGCCGAGCTCTTCGGCGGTCGCGTCGTAGCTGACGTGCACCGCACGCGCCCCGAGCCGCAGGCAGGCGAACCAGGTGAGCACGTACTCGACGCGATTGCGCATCATGAGCGCGACGGCGACGCCGGGGCCGATCCCGCACCGGGCCGACAGGGCGTTGGCGACCGCGTTGATCGCCGCGTCGGTCTCGGCCCACGTGAGCGTGCGCCGGTCGTCCACGAGCGCCGGCTCGTTCGGGCGGCTCGCGGCGTGCACGGCGTGCATCGACCGGACGTCGAGACCGCGGCGCGCGGCGATCTGCACGGCGCGCGGCAGCGCCGTCGGGCGCACGGATCCGATGAGACCGCGGTGCACGGCGACGCGAGCGGCGCGGCGGGCGTCCTCCAGGATCGTTCGAACGACACTCACGACGTGCCCTCCAGCGACCGCTCGAGCCGGGCACGGTCCGTGTCGGCGACACGCAGCAGGTTCCACGACGCCGAGCGCAGGGTGGCCGCGTGGTGCACGACGCGCTTGAGCATGTCGAGGCGGGCCTCGGGTTCGGTCGTGTGCAGCAGCACGTCGAGATCACCGACGAGGCGCGGGGCGAGCTCGTCGATCGCGTCGCGCAGCAGCTGCAGGCGCTCGGCGTCGGTCGGGGGTGCGGGGGCGTCCATCGGGGGCTCCGTGGGCGAGGTCCGTCTGTGGTCGCCCTGATCTAGTGCATCCGGCGAGGGTCGCACAGGGGCGCGGCGCACGCTCCGGGGCCGGGGTCTGTCCCTCGACGCCGGGGTATGGCACCATCCCGCGGGTTCGGCTCACCCGGAGAAACTCGATGCGACGTACTCTCTTTGTCCTCCTCCTCGGCGCCGCGGTCGCGGCCTGCTCCAGCGACAGCGAAGACGTGACCGGTGACGACACCGGCGTCACCGACACCGGCGCGACGGATACCGGCGCCGCAGACACCGGCGGGGACGACACCGGCGCGGCCGACACCGGCGGTGAAGACACCGGCCCGTCGTGCACCGACACCGAGTTCATCCCGGTCGAGGCGACGCCCGACCCGGCGTGCCCCGGCGCGTTCGTCACCGAGGTGCGCGGCGCCGTGGTCGACGAGTCCGGCGAGGCGCTGCCCGGTGCCCGCGCGCAGCTCTGCCTGCGCACGGCCGAGGGTGGCAACCTGCTCTGCCTGCGGCCCGAAGAGACGGGCTGCGACGGCGACTACCAGGTCGTGATGCCCGACGCGAACCGCTGCGTCGACGAGATCACGATGCGCGTGCTCGAGCCCGCAGCGGACCGCGCGACGACGTACTGCCACGTCGACCTGTCGGAGGCCGAGGGCACGATCGACACGATCGGATCGCCGTTCACGCTGTACACGACGACCCGCGCGACGACCGTGCCCGAGGGCGACGGCACGCTGGTCTTCGACAACGGCATCGAGGTCGACGTCGTCATGGACGCGCTCGACCCGACGACGGCGTTCGACTTCCCCGCGATTGCGGTGACCGAGGTCGACGCGGCGGATCAGGGCCTGTGCTTCCTCGAGGGCGACACGGACTACGAGCACATCTTCGGCTTCTCGCCGGAGATCAACGTCGTCGACACCGCCTTCGCCCTGCGCATCCCGAACACAGGCGGGTACGACCCCGGCACGACGTTCGACGTGTACGCGCTCGGCGGCCTCGGCACGACGGTCGACGGCTCCGAGCTCGCCGAGTCGGTGTGGGCCGTCGCCGCGACCGCCACGGTCACCGAAGACGGCGCGTTCATCGAGGCCCCCGAAGGCCTGCACGTGTTCAACTGGATCGGCCTGAAGCTCCAGTGATCCACGGGGCGCGGCGCCCCCCACCCACCGCGCCGCGCCCGGATTCTATCCCTGCCCATGCCCGACATGGGTGGCGCGAGGCGCACACCCCCGCACCGCGCCCGGATTCTATCCCCGCCCATGCCCGACATGGGTGGCGCGAGGCGCACACCCCCGCACCGCGCCCGGTTTCTATCCCCGCCCATGCCCAACACAGTGGGCGCCGGGCATGACCGGCGCCTGCCCATGCCCAACACAGTGGGCGCCGGGCATGACCGGCGCCGGCCCGCACCACCCGGATGGGCGCCGCGACGCATGTCCGGCACGGCGCCGCCCCCCGCACCGCGCCCCATCCCCATCCCCGCCCATGCCCAACACAGGGGGCGCCGGGCATGACCGGCGCCGGCCCGCATCACCCGGATGGATGGCGCGAACGTCGGTGTTTCAGGGCCGAAAAACGCCGAACGCCCCGGCGCCGTGGGCGCCGGGGCGTTCGGTCACGCACCTTCGATCAGTTCGCGGTAAGCGTCAGATCGTAGGTCGTGGTGGCGCCGTCGTAGCCGACGATGAGGATCGTCGTCGGGCCCGAGCCGCTGAGGGTCTCGGTGTCGGTCGTGCCATACGAGCCGACCGGGTTGCCCTCGGCGTCGGTCGGCGGCTCGCCCGTCGCCGGGTCGATGACGTAGACGTCGAGGTCGCCCTGCGCGTGGCTGAACTCCATCGTGAGCGTCCAGTCGCCTTCGATGGCGATCTGGTAGTAGTCGCCGTCGTTGGGGACGCAGATGCCGCCGGCGGTGGAGCCTTCCTCGAGGGTCGGGGCCGTCTCGATGGCGTTGTTGTCGCCCTCGGTCGCTTCCTCGTCTTCCTCGCCGCAGTTGGCGGGGAACTCCGGCGTGATCTCCGGCGGGCCCGGGTTCGACCAGTCTGCGTCGGGATCCTGCGCCACCTCCACGTAGGGCAGGATGTAGTTGCTGCGCGACGAGTCGGCGATGACCTGCATGTCGCTGCGGCGGATGATGAGCGACGACGGGAACGCGGCCAGCCACGGGTCGTTGTTCACGCCCATGTACGGGTTGTTGTTCGCGTCACCCACGCGGATGCCGATGTTGTTCGTCCCGGCGTAGCGGCTGAAGTGCGCCTGCGCGAGGGCGCTGTCCGCCGGGCCACCGGAGTTGTCCTGCGCCTCGACGAAGAGGACGAGCGCGCCGGCCTCTTCGAGCTGCGGCGCGAGCAGGTCGAGCCACTGGATGAGCCGCGGGCAGTTGGGGCACCAGCCAGCCGAGATCAGCATGATGAGCGTGTCGTACTCGCCCCACGCCTCGTCGTTGCAGTGGAAGTCGAGGAGGTCGAACGTGATCTCCTGCCCCTGCCCGTCGAACGCCGGGTCCCAGTAGAACGCCGGGATCGTGTTGCCGAAGCCGAGGCCGTCCTCGGACGGGTACGTGCAGTCCGGGGTGGTCTCGCCGCCGGTCTCGCCGCCGGTCTCACCACCCGTTTCGCCGCCGGTCTCGCCGCCGGTCTCACCACCCGTTTCGCCGCCGGTCTCACCGCCGGTCTCGCCACCCGTTTCGCCGCCACCTTCGTTCATGTCGGTGGTGCCATCATCGCCGCAGCCGACGAGGGCCAGCGCGAGGACGAGCGCGGAAAGGAATCCGATGCGCCGCATATCGTGTTCTCCTTGGAGCCGAGTGCCGTCTGTGGAGTGCACGTCGAGTGGAATCGCACGCGCGCGGCACGGGTTGGACCGTGGCACCATAGCGATACCCCGCACCTCGGTGCAATACCGATCCCCGGATCGGTTGCACCCCTGCCACCGCGGTGCCATCCGTGTCACAATGCCCGCGCCGTGGCCCCCTGTCCCGGACCCGCTCATGGCTCCCGTCCGCTCCGCCGCCACCCTCGTCTCGCTCGTCGCCCTCGCCGCTGCGATCGGCGTCGTTGCGCCCGGCTGCTTCAACGAATGCACCGACTGTGGCGGCTCGGCGTCCGACGCCGACACCGGCGCCGCCGACGTCTCGGGCGACGGAACGGACGCGACGGTAGGCGGCTACCCCGCCGGGCCCTACGGCACCGGCGTCGACGAGGTCATCGAGAACCTGTCGTTCATCCTGCCGGACGGCGAGACGCTGACGCTCTCGGACCTTCGCGATCGGGACAACGCCCGGGTGCTCTACATCAACACCGCGGCGGGCTGGTGTACCGCCTGCCGCGAAGAGCAGCCGCTGCTTCGCGATCTGCACGCGCGCCGCGCCGACGACGGCCTGGTGATGATGCTGACCTACTTCGAAGACTCGAACTTCAACCCGGGGACGCCCGAGGGCGCGGGCGCGTGGCGCGACCTGTACGACCTCGAGTTCACGGTCGCGTCCGACGGCCCGAACGTGCTGTCGAACTACTACGACGCGTCCCTCGCGCCGGGCAACATCGTGATCGAGTTGAGCTCGATGACGATCGTGCACATCTCGACCGGCGAGAACCTCGACGAGGTCGAAGCGGTCGCGAACGCGCTGCTGCCCTGATTCGATGAATCGATCCCTCGTGTTCGACGTCCAACCGGCGTCCCTCGTTCTGGAGATTTCGATGCGCCTCCTTCGCCCCCTCGCTTTCGCCGCCGTTCTCGGCGCCCTGTCGACCCCGGCCCTCGCTGACGAGGATCGCTCGCCGGCGCCCGGCTTCACCCTCGACACGCTCGACGGGGAGTCGGTGAGCCTCGACGACTTTGAAGGGCAGGTCGTCGCCGTCAGCTTCTGGGCCACCTGGTGCCGCCCCTGCCTGCAGGAGCTGCCCCACATGAGCCGCTTTCACGAGACGTACGGCGACGTGGACGGCGACGGCGAGCGCGACTTCACCGTGCTCGCCATCTCGACGGACGGCCCCGAGACCCTCGCCGAGGTGCGCCAGACCGCGCGCCGGCAGCGGTGGGCGATGCAGGTCCTGCTCGATCAGGAAGGCGACGTCTCGGCGCAGCTCAACCCCCGCGGCACGAACCCGTTCACCGTGTTCATCGACCGCAACGGCAACATCGCCCACTCGCACGAGGGCTACTCGAGCGGGGACGAAGAGGGGTACGAGACGCTCATTCAGGAGCTGATCGCCGAGGGCGGTGACGACGCTGGCGACGAAGCCGCCGCCGAGTGATCCCCGCGGGTGGGCCCGGAGTCGGGCGCCGGGTGTCGACCCGTTTGCCCGACCCCACACCCTGTGCCATCGTGGGCGCCGGCGGCGTTGTCTCGGCGCCGTGCCCGATCCCGGCTCATCGATGGCAATCCTTCGCCCGCTCGCGTCTCTGGCCGCGTTCGTCGCCCTCACCGGGGCGACCGTCGCGCACGCACAGACCGATACCCGCGTGTCCGTCACCGACACCGCGATCGTCGAGTACCACGCCGACAACCGCGATGGTGATCCGGACGAAGACAACTACACGACGCTGATCAACCGGCTGAACCTCACGGGCAACGCCGGCGACATCGAAGCGAGCGTGCGCGTCGACGGATTCGTGTTCATCGACGCCCCGACGAACGAGTTTCGCGATCGGCTGAGCCTCGAGCGCATCTCGGTCGGCTGGTCCCGCAACGACTGGGAGGTCGAGGCCGGCGACTTCTACGAACAGCTCGGTCGCGGGATCCTGCTCTCGGTCCGCAAGATCGACGAAGCCGGCGTCGACATCGCCATCCGCGGCGGCACGGTCAGCTACCGCGGCGACGACCACCGGGCCCGCGTGTTCGCCGGCCGGTCCAACCCCGCGAACATCGACACGGTGAACCAGCACGCGGTCCCCGACGCCGACGACGTCATCATCGGCGGCGCGTACGAGCTGCGCGCCCTCGACCCGGTCGATATCAGCGTCTTCGGCGTGTACGTCGAGCCGAACACGTCGTTCTACGACACGGCCTCGTCCATCGTGCAGGACTCCCCGTGCTGCGAGGCGCGGCAGGACCGCCACCTCGGCACCGGCATCGCGTTCGACATGCCGTCGCTGACGAACTGGCTGTCGCTGTACTTCGAGGGCGACACGCAGGAGCACCTCGAGCGCGGCGAGGTGTCCCGCGGCTGGGGTGGCTATGGCACCGCCGACCTGCAGTTCGGCGACACGGGCATCCTCTTCGAGGGCATCTATCTCGACGAGATGTACATGGACGGCAGCCCGAACCCCGCGACGGGCAACGCCTTCTCGTACGTGCAGCCGCCGACCCTCGAGCGCATCGACCAGGAGGTGTTCAACGTCCGGTCGTTCTACGGCGGTCGCGCCCGCGTCTCGCAGTACATCTACAGCGCGGACCTCAACCTCTACGCCAGCGGCATGTACCGGATCCAGGACCCGGACGCCGACAACGAGGTCACCCAGGTGCACGTCTTCGGCGGCATGGAACTGTACTACGACGTCGGCGCGAGCCGGGTGAACGTGAGCGCCGGCTGGCGCGATGAAGACATCACCGGTGCTGGCGACAGCCGCGACTTCAAGGACATGATCCACTTCGAGGGCGACTGGGTGCAGTCCGTGGGCACCGGGTGGGCGTTCCACCTCACGACGGACAACCAGCTGCGCACCCTCGAGGGCGACGACTACGCCCGCGGCAGCACCTTCGTCGGCGTCGAGCGCAACGGGCTCGGCGCGCTGACCTTCGAGTACGGCTACGACACGCAGAACCAGGCCGACGGCGTCGCGAACCACTTCTACGCGGGCATCCTGCGCGCCGAGGCCGGCGAGCACGTGATCGTTCAGGCGGTCGGGGGCACGCAGCGCGGGGGCATCAAGTGCGTGAACGGCGTGTGCCGCGAGTACCCCGGGTTTGCCGGCGGTCGCGTCGAGGTCATCTCGCGTTTCTGACGCCCCGCACCCCCATTCGCTTGACGCGTCGACCGGTGGGAACAAGAACGGTCGGCCCGTGGTTGCCCTCGGCGCACTCTCTCGCCACCCCGCCGCTATGCGCGCATCGTTCGTACCCGCCCTGCTCTGCCTGTTCGCCGTGACTCTCGCTTCGGCGGGGGCTGCGTACGCGACGGACCCGCCGACGATGTCGTGGCAGGGTGAGCTCGTCGACGGGGAGTCTGCGCCGATCAGCGGCGTGTTCCCCCTGACGTTCAAGCTCTACGTCCGCGCGGACAGCACCGCGCCGATGTGGCAGGAGTCGCGCTTCGTCACCGTCCAGGAGGGCATGTACGACGTGCAGCTCGGGTCGCTGACGCCGATCCCGCAGGACGCGGTGGGTCGTGATCTCTTCCTGGCGGTCGAGATCGGCACGGTCGGCGAGGTCGCCCGCCAGCCGGTCAACGTCGGCTTCGATCCGGTCCCGCCGACCCGCGACGAGGTGATCGCCTCGCTCGATGTGACGTGGGCCGATCTCGCAGAGCGCGCGGTCTATGCGGACCACGCGCGTACCGCGGACGAGTGCTCGACCCTCGCTGGCCTGACGGTCGACGAGCTCGACCGGTTCGACGAGCTCGCCGCCGAGATCGCCGAGCTGCGGCAGGAAGTCGAGCGCGCCACCGGCGCTTCGATCGGCTCGCGCACGACCACGCTCGAGCGCATCGGCGGCGCGGGCGGCAACCCGTACACGCGCACCTGCCCCCCGAACCACGTGGTGGTCGGGATGCGAGGTGGTGCCGGCGCGCTGATCGACTCGATCGAGCTCATCTGCGCGCCGCTCGAGTAGCCAGAAGGCGTTCGAGCAGCGGGGCGAAGGGTGGACCCGAGGCCTCGACCGTCCCCCCCGAAGAAGGGACGGCCGACGCCGCGCGGTCATGCGTCAGCGGTCGCCGCCGGCAGGGCTGCGTCGCTGCGCATCCAGTCGGTGAAGGTGGGGGCCGGTTCGTCGTTCTCGAGGCACTCGGCCACGACGACCTGCCATGCGGACACGAGCTCGTTCGAAACGAGCAGCTGCTGGCCAGCGCCGTCGCGGGCGAGCGCGAACCGGAAGCCCTTGAGGCCGCCGGCGTCGAGCACAGGGGGGCGCTTTTTCATGGGGAACTCCGCGTGAGGGGCGCGTCGGACGTTCTGAACGTCGACACCCCGCCCCGCGCGTCCAGGCCGTGCGGCCCGGAGCCCCGTCAGCTCACGCGGTACATGCGCTTGAGCTGACCCTCGGGGAAGTCCGGGTCGACGACGGTGAACACGCCGTCGCGGGACTCGGAGATCGAGGACGGATCCTCGAACGTGCCGCGCAGCCACGCGACGAGCGCCGAGCGCGCGTCCTGGTGCGACGACGGCAGGTCGAAGTCGGCCCACTCGGCGTCCTTCGCCGGCGCGTCACCGTACACGAGCGCGAGCTTCAGCGTGTGGTTGTAGGGCGCGTACAGTTCGGGAAGCTGTTCTTCGGTCATGACCAGGTCCATCGAATCGGGGGCAGTCGGCCGTCTGCCATAGCGCGTCGATGTCGCGACGTCCAGCGCGGGCCCGCCTTGACCCGGCGTTCGGGCCCGGGCAGCTTCGTGTCCCGACCCGGGACGATCGATGAGCTCGACCGACGACATCCCTGCCTGGCGGTGGCCGGCCACGATCGCTGCCTTCATCCTCGCGCTGATCGCGGCGTTCGCGGTGGGCGTCGGGGTGCTGGATCTCGCCACCGACCCGAGCGAGATCGGCAGCCGAATGCTGTGGTTGGGGCTCGGGGTCGGCGTGCCGGCCGCCTTCGTCGCGACGTTCACGTCGCCCGGCCGGTCGCGGGATCACCGTCGCCTCTTCGTGATCGGCGTCGGGCTGTGGCCGTTCATCTCGTTCGCCCTCTTTCTCGTCTGGCGGATCGGCCTCTCGGGCGAGCAGGAGGCCGCCTGCATCGACGGCGACGATCCGGCCTGCGTGACCCTCGCCGAGCGTCGCGCAAAGCGCGGTCGCATGGACGACGCCGAACGCCTGTGGACGATCGCGTGTGACCGCACGCACGGCCCGGCGTGCTTCGCCCTCGCTGGCCGCCTCGAGTCGGGCCGCGGACTCGACGCCGATCCGCCGCGCGCGCGCGCGCTCTACGAGATCGCGTGCGACGACGAGGTCCACGACGCCTGCCGCCGCCTGGGCACGATGTGCCGCCGCGGTGAAGGCGGCCCGATCGACCTCGACGCCGCGCACCTCGCCTTCGAGACCGCGTGCGACGCCGGCGTGGCCGCCGCCTGTGACGACCTCAGCACCCTGGACACGCCATGACCGCCCCGCGCCTGGTCGACGTCCCCTCGAACCTCGACGCGGTCTGCACCCGCGGGCCCGAGGACGCCCCTGACGACGGTGGGCTGACCCACGCCGACGTCGAGGCGATCGACGGCGCCGTGCGCGATCTGTACCGGTCGCGGGTCCACCCGGCCGTCAGCGTGTGCCTGCGGCGTCATGGGGCGGTCGTGTACAACCGCGGGTACGGATACGCGCGCGGGGGCGCCCCGGACGACGCGCCCGGCGCCGAGAAGGTGCCCCTCGCGCACGACGCGCCGCACTGCCTCTTCTCGGCGTCCAAGGCGTTCATGGCGATCGCCCTGCATCGCCTCGATGATGACGGTGTGCTGCACATCGACGACCCGGTGAGCGCCTGGCTGCCGTCGTTCGATCGCCGCGACAAGCGGCACGTCACGCTGCGCGACCTGCTCACCCACCGGGCCGGGCTGCCGCGGGTCACAGGCAGCCGCGACGAGCTGGATCTGCTCGCCGACACCGCCGGCCTCGTGGAGCGCCTCGCGGCGACCCCGACCACCGGTCGCCCGGGCTCGCGCCTCGCGTACCACGCCCTCACCGGCGGCTGGGTCATCGATCAGGTCGTCCGCGAGGCGACCGGCGGCGCGTCGATCGACGACGTCCTGCGCGACCGACTCATGCGGCCGATCGGGCTCGACGGCGTCGGCTACGGCCTCGACGTGGATCGACGGCCGAAGCGCGTCGACAACGCCACCACCGGGCCGCCGCTCAACGCCGGTCTGTCGTTCGTCGCCCGCCGCGCGCTGGGCGTGCCGTTCGACGAGGTCGCGACGATCGCCAACGACGACCGGTTCTTCGACGCGGTCATTCCCAGCGCGAACCTCTTCGCGTCCGCCGAAGAAGCGTGCCGGTTCTTCGAGATGATGCGACGAGGCGGTGAGCTCGACGGCGTGCGCGTCCTCGAGCCCCGGACGATCCGCCGCATGGTGACGCCGACCTCGTTCGGCGAGCTCGACGGCACCCTGCTGCTGCCCGTCCGATACGGCGTCGGTGTCATGCTCGGCGCGCGCCCGGCGGGGCTCTTCGGGCCGAACTCGACGCGGGCCTACGGCCACCTCGGGTTCATGTTCAACTTCGTCTGGGCCGACCCGGCGCGGCACATCTCGTGCGCGATCCTGACGTCGGGCAAGGCGCTGCTCGGGCCGCATCTGGCGCCGACCGGGCGTCTGCTGTGGACGATCGGCCGGCGGTGCCGTACGCGCTGAACCGTCAGCGGTTGCGGTTCTCGAGCCAGGTCACGTCCATCATCTCGAACGTGCCTTCGATCGGGTCGAAGTCGCCGACGTACCAGAACTCGTCTTCGACCATCGGGCGACCGACCTTCTCGAAGAGCAGCTCGCCGTACAGGTACACGCGCAGGGTGACGAACGAGTCGCCCCACCCGTTGTCGTCGAAGTAGTGCACGGCAACGCCGACCGGGTCGGTGCCGAGGACGTCGAAGTTGATGTTCTCGGGGCCGGCGCCGTCCACGTCGTCGACGTCGAGGCGGGGATCGTCGCGCTCCAGCCCGGCGACGCCCCAGTCCGGCGTGCGGTTCATGAAGTAGATGTCGTCGACCGGGTGCCACCACTCGGGCCCGCCGCGGGCGACGTGCAGATCGACGTCAGCGCCGCAGGTCAGGCACACGTCGTCCTGGTCCGGGTCGCGGGGGGTGTCCCACACGAGCTGGACGTGCAGCTCGGACGCCGGCGTGACCCGCACACCGAGCGGCGTGCCGGCGCAGAGGGCCTCGCCGTCGACGTCGTAGGCGATGGCGTGCACGAGGTAGCGCCCGGCGATGTCGAGCTCGGCGAGGGGCTGCCCGTCCATGTCGTCGACGAAGCGGGCGCGGGAGCCTGCGGGCCGCGACAGCATCTGCACCTCGACGGCGTCCATGCCGGTCTCGTCGCCGGACGCCATGCACCGCAGGGTGTCGAACGGGCGCGCGTCGATGAGGCCGCCGCTCGGTCCGGCGCCCCGCACGGTGCACGCGAGCCGCACCCCACACGGCGACACGACGCCGAGAGATCCGCCCCGGCCATCGCCGTCGGACCCCGCCCCGTCGTCGCCTCGGCCATCCACGCCGCCGCCACCGGAGGCGTCGTCGAAGGGCGAGTCGCTCACCACGCCGTCGTCGCCCGCACCGAGTCCGCCCGCGTCCGCCACGGCGTCGTCGACGTCGATCGACGCGCTCATGCCGCGGGACCCGCAACCGGTGCCGAGCCCCATGAGGGTCACGACTCCGCCGACGAGGACCACGAAGGTCACCCATCTGACCCTCGGTAGCTGGCGCATGGACCTCCTCGAGACAGACCCCTGTAGAATAGTGAGTTTCGCGCCGATCGAAAGGGGCCCCCCGATCTGCACCGGTTGACGTTGTCGGGTGCCGGTGCGACGAACGATTCGCCTGCCCCCTGAGACCGACGACGCCGTGTCCCCCTCGCCGACCGTCTTCGACCTCGCCCTGCCCCCGCTCGACCTCGAGAGCGGGCCGCAGGTTCGTCCGCACGTGGCGCGGGTCTGGACGTGGGGACCGCAGTCGGAAGCCCTCGCCGCGGGGCCGGATCGACGCGCCGCGACCGCCACCGGCGGCGTCGAAGTACCCGCGGACGGACTGGCCGTCGCGACCGCCCCGCCCCCGCGCTTCGATGCACCGGTCGTCGTCCTCGTGCACGCGCTGACCGGCGATCCGATCGTCGGCGGCGACGCCGGCTGGTGGTCCGGGCTCGTCGGGCCCGGTCGACCCCTCGACCCCACGCGAATGCAGCTGGTCTGCGTGAACAACCTCGGGTCGTGCTACGGCTCGTCGGGGCCGCTGGCAGCGAGCTTCCCGCGGCGCGGCGATGGGTCGCGTCGCGTCCTGCGGCCCGAGCGCGGCGCGTTCGAGCCCGTGCCGAGCGACGCCCCGGCGACGCTGACCACGCGGGACCAGGCCCGGGCGATCGACCTCGCGCTGGCGGCCCTCGGCATCGACGCCGTCGAGCTGCTCGTCGGCGGCTCGATCGGCGGCATGATCGCGCTCGAGCTCGAGCGCGAGAGCCACCGCTGGTTTCGCCGCGTCGTGCCCGTCGCCGCGTCCCTCGCCGCGACGCCGTGGATCATCGGGTTCAACCACATCGCCCGACGGACGATCGTCGAGGCGCGCCCCGAGGATCGAGGTCGCGCGCTGGAGCTGGCCCGCCAGCTCGCCCACATGACGTACCGCGCCGAGCCCGGACTCGCCGACCGTCAGGGGCGCGCGCAGGTTGGCGCGGGCTGGCACGCCGACGCGCCCTACCGGGTGCAGACGTACCTGGAGTACCAGGGCGCGCGGCTGCGTCAGCGCTTCGACGCCGACGCCTACCTCTGCCAGCTCGACGCGATGGACCACCACGACGTCGACCGCCCGTCGTCGCGGCCGAGGGTGCGCCCTCGCGGCGCGCTGCTCTCGGTGGGGATCGACACCGATCGCCTCTTTGCCGCGGCGGACGCCCGCGCCGTCGCCGAGCGCGCGACGGCCGACGGGCGCGAGGCTGCGTACTTCGAGATCGCGAGCCCCCACGGCCACGACGCCTTCTTGATCGAGATGGACGCGATGACCCGCGCCCTCACCTCTGCACTCGCCCTGCCCCCGGGGCCCGAACCGGTGCTGCCATGACCTCGCCTGCCCGCCCGCTGCGCGTGATGAAGTTTGGTGGTTCGTCCCTCGCGACGCCCGACCGCCTCGCCCGCGTGCTCGACCTCGTGCACCGTGAAGCGCAGGACGCCCGCATCGCGCTGGTCGTGTCCGCGATGGGCGACACCACCGACCAGCTCATCGAGGCCGTGCAGATCGCCGCGTCCGGCGACGGCGATGGCGCCGAGGCGTGCATCGATCGCATCGCGGACGTCGCGACGACGAACGGGCTCGTCGTGCTGCAGCAGATCGAGGCCGAGCGCGGGCCGCTGGCCGAGCGCCCCGAGGTGCTCGCCGCGGTGCGCGAGCTGCTCGTGCCCCTGCGGCGCCTGCTCTACGGCGTGAGCCTCGTGCGCGAGACGACGCCGCAGACGATGGACCTCGTCCTCTCGTTCGGCGAACGCCTGTCGGCCACCGTCGTGGCGCACCTGTTGACCGCCGGCGGGCTCGACGCGGACTACGTCGACGCGCGGACGTGGACGGTGACCGACGACACGTTCGGCAACGCCACGGTCGACTGGACGGCCAGTTCTGCGCGCCTGGACGCGCTTCGCGCCGAGGGGCTCGGCGACCGCGTGCCGGTGTGCACGGGCTTTCTCGGCCAGACGCCGGACGGCCGGACGACGACCCTCGGCCGCAACGGCTCGGACTACACCGCGACGCTGCTCGCCCGCGGGCTCGGCGCCGACGAGGTCGTGCGCTGGACGGACGTCTCGGGGGTCATGACCGCCGACCCGGCCCTCGTCGGCGACGCGTACCCTCTCGAGCGATTGAGCTACATGGAGGCGCTCGAGCTGGCGAACTTCGGCGCGCGCGTGTTTCACCCGAGGACGATGATCCCGCTGATCGAGTCCGGCATCCCCATGCGGATCCGGAACACGATGCAGCCGGACGCGCCGGGCACGCGGGTCGACCACGAGGGCGCGCGCGACACGGACCGCCCGACCTCGGTGACGTCGCTCGAGAACCTCGCGATGATCGGCATCGAGTGGCGGCGGGTCTCGTTTCGGCACCAGGCCCGCATCAGCGATCGGGTGCTGCGCGTGCTCGGCGACGACGACATCACCGTGTGGATGGCGAACCAGGCCGCCCACGGGCAGGCCATCGCGGTCGTCGTGCCCGAGGCCGAAGCCGATCGCGCCCGCGACGCCATCGAGCACGAGCTGGAGCGGGAGCTCGCC
>Ga0209692_10002095_pt1 | contig 23442 bp, 26 predicted proteins | sample tdDd472_FD_187129 | JGI IMG/M metagenome (GOLD analysis project Ga0209692, IMG submission 187129) | Marine sediment microbial communities from the Atlantic coast under amendment with organic carbon and nitrate - tdDd47.2 (SPAdes)... | ecosystem: Environmental > Aquatic > Marine > Coastal >... | reverse complement strand
AATGGATGGTGTGATTGAAAAAATGTGTGAAGAACTCAATTCAACTGAAACACATTTTCCAAGAACAGAGCTCAAACTTGTTTTGAAAGTGGGAACAAAACAAAATCTTAGAGATCAGGATGTCTGAACATAGGGTTGCCACGCCAGAATACGAGCGTTTTGTTTTCTACGCTGATAATGACTATGGATACATCCGAGAACCCAAAAAAGTCATAAAAAAGGTTATCGAGAAGACTGGTATATCGTTTAGTCTTCACGACTTAAGAAGAACGTTCACCTCCATAGCTGAATCCTTGAGCTTAGGTTCTTCATATACCTTAAAACGGCTTCTCAACCACAAAACGGATAGAAATGACGTAACTGCCGGCTACACCATTTTAACCGCCGAGGAGTTACGAGAACCCGCCCAAGAGATTGAAAATAAGATGTTGGAACTGGCCGGAATTAAAGAAGCTCCTGAACCCGTTAATCAACAGGTTCTTGAATTGTTAAATGGTCTTACTCATGCGCAACAAATGGAACTGGTGGCTAAACTCGCCCAACAAATGAATTTTTCGGGATAAAGTGCTACATTTAGGGCTTTTAGTTTAGCTTTATTTAGAGCACTCAAATGATTCAAAAAAGATACTGCACGCTTATTGAGTTTGCCGAAAAACAAAATTTAGATGTTGATGATTTGCTTTATAAATTAGTAAACGAGGAAATCGATACTTATATTTTCTTCTCCGGGGATGGCAAATGGACGATTCACATAGACGGGCAACCAAAGCATAAGGAAGGCTATGCCGCCGGACTCTTTAAAATTGCCCCGATCCAATTAGCCGAAGTGGAATTAAAGAGTGTCGCCCAATTAGGCTTTTTGGTCCCGACTCCTGCCTTCTCTCACAACCTTTTATCCACCTCCTGCCCCATTGAAAATGTTTTAGAAAGTGCCGCAGGATTACAATACTTTGCTTTAAAAGAATCTATCCTCATCAAGAAAGAAGATCTTGTAGTCGTTTCCGATGATTATTCCCGCCTCATCGATGATCAATCACTAAAGACCAAAATGGATACCGAGGCTTTATTGCAAAGAATCGCTGAACTAGAAAAAATCCCCTACCTCGATATCAATAACCCTTACTATGCCCCAGAGTTAGCCTTGGCGATTGATATCTGGAAACGGTTGTTTATCAAAAAAGAAGGTAATCCCAAACACGGCACTGAAAGACAGGTTGAAAAATTATTGAATTCCACCATGGAAGGTGAAATTTCCAACGCATTAATTAAGCGTCTTGGTGCCATTGTGAACCCCAAACCAGCATCTTTTGCTCGGAAGAATGTACAGGTTTGACTTTAACGACAAAGGAATATAGTATGAAAGTACAACTTTCTAACTTTCATACCTTATGGAAATGACCATGCCCTATGTTCAAGTAAAACAAAAGTATCAGGTAACCATCCCCGCCGCTTTAAGAAGCCAGTTAGATATTCATGAAGGAGATACCTTAGAGGCCAGTATTGATAATGGACATATCATTTTTACACCACAGGAAATTATAAAAAAAGGAACTAATGGGAACACTAAATCAAATCTTTCTTCTTATATAGGAGCTGGAAAAGGTTTATTTTCTTCACCAAAGGAAGCCGATGATTTTATCCGTAAAGAAAGAGATTCATGGGATTAATCAATCAGCTTAAAGGTAAAAAAGTCTACCTGGATACGAATATCTTTATTTATATCCTGGAGGATTTTCCCCAATATGATGTTTTAATTAATGCATTTATTGAGGGGTTAGAAAATCAAGAATTTTCTTGTTTTACCAGTGAACTAACACTGGCAGAACTCTTGGTGCCTGCGTTTTCAAAAGAAGATTCTCAGGTAATTATTGCGTATAAAAAAATACTCAATGATCCTCAACTCGTCACATTAATTCCCACCACCCAAGATATTTATATAAGGTCTGCTTCCCATCGGGCAAATTTTAACTTAAAACTTCCCGATGCCATTCATGTTGGAACGGCCCAATCTATAGACTGTGATATTTTCCTGACCAATGACAAAAAAATAAGAACGCCTAACAATATGGAAACCATTATTTTTGATGATTATGTTTAATTAATTGGCATATCCAAGTCCCATTCTTCGGATTTTTTATATTAAACCTCTTTAAATTCGCACGCAATTTGTTAAATTTTCCAAAGTCAGACCTCACCCTCAAAACCTAATCATCACAGGCCCTATAGCCTGATTCACCACTTACCTTACCCTCTACCTCACCCAACTGCCTGACTTATCTTTTCGGGCTTTTTACCGCACGATAGATTCCACATTCACATGACACACAAAAGGAATCCAACATGAACAACTCAAGTCACCAAGCTACAGAACAACTGATCACTCCTGCACAAGCCGCTCAGCTTTTAGGCGTTAAAGAGGGAACCTTATCGGTTTGGCGTTCGACCGGACGGTACGATATTCCTTACGTAAAAATTGGCCGTCGTGTGAAGTACCGGCCAAGCGATTTAGACGCTTATATCAATAATCATAAATACCATCACACCGGGTCAAAAGTTTCACAGAGTGTATGAATAAACCGAAAAATATCACCCTCGTTAAATAAGAACCTGCAAAAACTAATCACAAAAAAAGGATAATGTACGATGACTGATTTAAATTTATGTGAAGAATGCGGACAAGTAAAACCAAAACAATCTAAAACCGAACACGGCCACAACTGGAAAATGGAGTTAGGTGATTGTACCCAGCTTATGCAGCTCATTAACCATAAAAGCATGGACGGGGTCATAACGGATGTTCCCTATGGTAGTGGTGGGGATTCCATGAAAGCCCGAATGGAAAAAAGCAAAAGTAAATATATAACACAAGGATGCAGTTACCAAAGCACTTTAGCGGATATTGATGGAGACAGCCTACACCCTGAAAGCTGGACGAAACTAATGGACGAGACTTTCGCCCAAATAGCCAGGGTTTTAACGGATGACGGTGTATTTGCAGCGTTTATTGACTGGCGAAACTATGCCTACTTAATGCAGATTATTAACCGTAAAGGCTTGAGAATCCGTGGGACGGTGATTTGGGACAAAGTTGGAGGCCGACCGTATAAAGGTGGTTTTAGACTTCAATCGGAATTCATTTTGTGGGGCAGTAAAGGCAAAATGCCACGGAACGATCTCTATTTAAAAGGGGTGTTGCCCTACTCCACGAAAACCACTGGCAAAGTACACATCACAGAAAAACCTCTGAAATTAATGGAAGAAATTGTACAAATCTGTAAACCCCAAGGCACCATACTTGATCCCTTTGCGGGTTCATCAACCACGGGTATAGCGGCCTTAAATAAGGGGTATCAATATCACGGTATGGAATCGGTTCCAGCATATTTTGATGTCTCGTGTCAGAGACTATGTGCCAATAATCACTAAAGATCAGCCCGCCTAAAAAAGGCGGGCCACAAACCACGTTATAAAACAGTGCGTACAAAAGGAGAACTTTTGTGTATCAGGTTATCAAAAAAATTAAAGGTCATGCATATCTCTATAACCAAGAAACGTATCGGGACAATGCCGGAAAGGTAAAAACTATCAGCCATTATATTGGCCCTGTGGATATTGTTGGTGGCCCAGCTTCTTCTCGCTCAGCTACAAATGAAGTCAATAAAACGGTGCTGGCTGTTAATGAAGTTGTGCAAAAAGCAAATTCTTTAGAACCATCATCAGAACCTAAACAAGTTTCATCCGTTCAGCCTCCAACTCCACCAAAGCCACTAAAAAAGTTAACACTACAAAATAACCTCACCATTCGTGCCAACCTGACTAACCACAGCATTAGTCAAAAAGCACTGGAAGCTAAAAACTGTAGTTTTCTAAAACAGGTTCAGGCTTCCGGATTGGATATAGAAAAGTTTCCCAAAATCACGATCAAAAACGGTGGTTCCACCATAAAGTTTAAAAAATCTTTTGGCGGTGACTACACCATAGTGCTTCCCAAGAAAGCACAGAATGGTGGCCGTACCGAGTTTCAAAAAACCTATCAACGAGTGATTGCTAATATTTACTTGGACGCTATCGAACAACAGAAGCCGAGTTTATTTAACGGCACGATTAAACCCCAAATGAAACAAGCTTTTCATGACCAGAATAAGGCCATCGTGGCTTACATTAATCATTCGAACCGCAAATCTGGCTTCAAATTCGGGTTAACACTACATTTTTTGTATTCCAAGATGGTCAGTGCCTGGACTCAGGCCAACCTAGCCCCGGAAAAACTGGGATTTGCCGACTATAGCCAGCGTCGCAATTGGCGGGAAGATACCGTGCTCCTCATGGCCGAAGTCCAGAAGGAAGGCTGGGAACCTTGTTATAGAAAATACATGGCAGAACTCCATAAAACAGAACGGCAGATTAGATATCAAATAGGACAATATAAAAAACTAAAATTCCTCGATAAGCTCAGTGGCAAAGCACGGGCCAAACGCCGAGACATTCGCCGTATGAATGCTCGCCGTCGAGCGATTTATGCCACCTGTAATAAGATTTCCATCCTCTCCAATGTTTATGTCTGCAACCCCAAAGACTCTTTTCTTCACCTGACGGCTTGGGAACGAACCAAAGCTTATTGGAAAAAAACCAGCCAAAGTTTGAAGTTCCTTGAGAAAGAGAATTTTTCCGTGTGAACGGAAAAGTATGGCACGCCGGAGGACTTTTTAAAAGTTCCCGGTCCCTCCGAATGAGTGACGAAGGACGCGGGGGGTGCTCTGAAAGAGTCTGAGTACTGGAACGAGCGAAAGCGAGTGAAGCACGCCAGACGAGAGAAGAGAAGCAACCGAGGAATTTGGTACAAATGAAGAGGGAGTGGAGCTATGAAGTATGCCATAAAGCTTTGAATATAAAGATCCATTTGACTCTTTAAACCCGAGACATACCCTGATACATACCCAGAGGCAAAACCTGTGACAAAACCAACTCTAAAACAAGTCTATGACTACACCGTGGGAACGGCGATAGGAACTCAATCCCATGTTCCCCAAACGCTCTCCCTCGGTGAATTCACCTTTCAAGGAAATCCCAAGTTTGCCCAATTATTGTTAAATAAATTGGCCAAACGAACCGGCAACATTAGCCCGTATAAAGATTATTTAACCTGGTTTAAGGAAAAACCGTTTGCCGAAAAAGAACCGGACAAAGACGCGCCAAACTTTAAAATTTTCCGGTCCGGTATCTCCCCTTTTGAGAGACGGGTTCTGGGGCTGGCCAAATATGTAACCGCTAAAAAAGCTTATGATAAAAGATACCGCCGCTATTCGGAAATACAAGAGAGAGCACGCCCTGTTGTTCATGCTTTTGAGGACTCTCTTTTCGGGTATCTATCATTTGTTAGTCATCGTGCCTTTGCTCATTCTGCAATGGGTTTTCCGAAAAGTCTGGCGGATGACGACCGCTTTTTTTTTACCCAGACGCAAAATTTCTCACTGCAAGAAACGGACCGCCAAAAACACACGTATATTACGGCGGGGAGTGGTCATGGCAAGTCGGTGACTATTGAGACTATCATTCATCATTATTTAACCCAGAAATATGACGAAAAAAATGCCTGGAAAAAACCAGCTTTAGTGCTGATCGATCCGCATGGTGATTTAGCGACCAAATGCGCCCGACTAAAAGCCAATCTTCAGAATGACAATTTAGTCTATATCAAGCCATCTCTTTCCAATACCTTAACGCCAACCTTTAATCCCTTTGAAACTCATGCCCAAAATTGGGCCGACCTGAATAAAACCACGGATACGATTATCGAAGTGTTTAAAGAAATCATGAAATCAGATGGTGAGGGAACCAGTTTTACACCCCAAATGGTCACTATCTTGAAACCTTGTGTTACGGCATTGCTCAAAAATAAAGGGGCAACTTTTACAGATTTAATCGACTTTCTGGATGATGAACCGAGCATCTATGAACCTTATTTGCATACGGCCCTCAATACGCTTACTAACCCCATGCATGTTGATGCCTTAAAACGAGATTTTCACAAAGATACGTTCAATCCTTCCAAGCTGTCTATTAAAACAAAAATTCGTAATCTTTTAAATGATGATTTCTTTTTTAATTTTTTAGTAGGCAAAAGCACCTTTGATTTAGAAGCAGAAATTAACCGACGAGCATTTTTAGTTTTTGATCTATCTGATCTAACCGAAAAGTCCAGGAATTCCATAGGGCGATTTATCACGGCTTATTTAACTTCGATAGCCTTATCTCGGGCCAGTATCCCTGAACACAAACGGATTCCGATCCACCTTTTTATCGATGAATGCCAAAACTTTGTGTCAGACAGCATGAAAACCATCCTAACAGAATCGCGAAAGTTCAAACTGTTTGGCACCTTTGCGCAACAGTTCTGCGGTCAGGGTATGAATACGGAACTCAAGCGAGCCATTATTGGGAACTCGTTTATTAAGATATCTGGCCACAATGAACAATCTTCGCTTAAAACCATTGCGGCAGAAACCGGAGCACCTATAGAGGAGCTGGAAGAACTAAAACCTGGTGAGTTTCACATTAAGTCCGGACGAGTTCCGTCCATTAAGGTCAAAATTCCCATGATTGACGACTCTGAGAAAATGGATGAAATCCAGTGGAAACAAACGGTGCATGACCAGCTTCAAAAATATTATCGGAATATTCAGACTACGAAGGAGGTTGAGGAAGAGCTTGCGGAAAATATCAAAACAGCAACCAAGCCAGCGTCTGTAAAAAGGGCGTTACCGGCAAGTAGTAACACTATAAAGAAGGCGAACCAATCCAGAGTTCACTACCAGCGTAAACCGCAAAGTAATCCGTTTTCCCAAACTATAGAAAAATAATTGAGACCTAAAAAAATGACAACTTTATCCGAACAAGATACTCGCGCTTTGGTGGCTCTGGCCACTTATCACTATTTAACTCCTTCCCAAATGGAACGGCTCGGAGTTGGTAAAAAACGGGAGTATATTCGAGATTACACCCTTCGCCGGTTAACCCAGATCCGACCGGCTCTCATTAAGGGGCATGATTTCGGTGTCATTCCCCGCATTGGAAGACTGGAACGGGTGTATCATTTGACAGAAAAAGGAGCGAAGGAGGTTGCGGAGTTATGGCAGGTTAACGTTTCTGAAATCATTTTTCCCCGATATGGGTTACGCTTTCAAAATGACTACTTTCATCGGAAAGCGTTTATAGATTTTCATATTGGACTCAGGCTTTGGGTCAGTGAAGATTTTCACCAGAATCTGGAATTTTTTCATGCCTATTATTTAAAAAACCGGAACCGGAAATCGATTAATCAATTTGGGTTTAAACCATCTCAGCACTTCCCGCCCAATTACAGAAAAACAATTGAGCCGGACGGGTTGTTTCGCTTGCATCAAAAGGAAAAGGCTTTTCTTTGTGCCGTGGAAATTCACCGAAAACCTGATACCAAGTATATTACGGAGCAACTGGATCGCCATATAACGGCTATTGACCAAATGATAATTTCTGAACGGTTTGAGCATCCCGAGCCCAATATTGTGCTCTCAGTTCATGAGCATTTGTCGAGCTTTCGGGGAGTGCAAAAGCGTCTTCAAGAATTGAAAGATTTTGAGGCATTTACCCCTTTTTTTCATTTTAATCTTATGGAGAATATTCGAGGTGATTTTTCTACGGGGTGGATAACGGCGGATGAAAAGCAATCATTATTATTTAAGAGCACAGAAAACCAATCATTGGAGATCCCCTGATTTCCTAATCAATACCTAATCAGACTCTAAACTAATTATCACCCCAAGTTTATCCAGACCAAAAATAATTAACTCCCCATCAACACGGTAAATTGATAATTTACTTTTTCCTATTTTCAACTCGACCGGTTCTTGTTCATGTTTTTGGTCAAAAACAAATTCAATGAGCTTGTCAGTATTTTCATTGACCACCATCATCTTCTCATCATCCTTTTATTTATTGGTTATTAGTTTAAATCATTTGATACAAAAAAATATGTAGGACAATTCTGATTTTTTAGAAAAATTGCTTTACCTTATTATTTATTAATACCTTATTTCATATGCTTCGATAGTATCGCCACTATTTCTTCATCTGTCTTTTCGTTATTATCTTGCTTTAACTCATACAGAAATTTTTCAAATTTAATCCTCTCATTGGTATCATGTGACATACGGTCTTTTTCGAACCTATGGGCTTGAACGGCCTTCTCCATTTCTTGTTTATGAGAAAATTTTTTCTCCACAATCTCGGATAATTTTTTTATGATACCAAGACGAGCTTGATCCATTGCCTCTAAGTATCTTCGGCTTAAATCAGCCTCTTCACGTTCATTATAGTCAAATCGTTCCATTTCTAGACGCGAAAAGAATACTTGTAATTCAAGTTCTAAAAATAAAATCTCTTTCTTTAGCTGGATATTGTTTTCTTCTTGAGCATACTGGTGTTGCAAATGAGCAAGCTTGAGTTCTTTTTCAGCTATGATTTTGGCCGATTCTGCACTTAAAAATTCCGAAACCTCCGTCTTATAGTTAAAGGCTTCCAAATTTCTCTGATGCCTTTTATCTTGCAGTTCTTCTCGACCTAGTTGTTTAATTGTATCTTGCTCTTCTTTATAGGCCCGATCCTCTAGCTTTTCTTTGCGTTTATTTTGCTCTTGTTCTTCTCTATATTGCCGATCTTCACTTCTCAGTCTGTCTTTATAAGATCGGTCAATTGACTTTTCTTTTGCTCTTTCAGAATACCGATAAGCTTCTTTTTCATAATCCGACATATCAGTCCTTCAGCACCTTTTGTAGATCCCGAACAGTATTTTCAAATTTTTCGGCATTTTCCTGTTCTTGACGGAGTCTCAATCGGGTAGTCTCTAACTGCAATCGTGCTTTTTCCAGTTCGAATTCCTCGCGTGACTTTTGGTTTCGGGCATTGGTATCAATTTCATGTTTTTTAAGCTGATAATCCCTTTCTTTTTCTTCCTTTTCCTGCTTTTCCTTAAACGTTTGCTGTCGAGATACTTCACCTTCAAGATCTTTAATAGATGTTTCAAAACCTTCAATTTTCTGTAGTAATTGTTGCATGGCGTCTTGCTGCTGCGTTATTTGGCTACTGAGCAGGGAGTTTTCACTTTCCAAACTTTCTATTTTTTGGAGAGTTTCGTCTCTTTCCTTTATATATTCTGTGATTTCATGAAAATGTTTTTGCTTATAATGCTGCGCGTAAGCTCTCACAAAGGCCGCCATTAAAGAGATATAAAATCCTTTTTCTACGTCATTTAAGAGCTGGAATCGAGTGGCTGTTGGAACATAAGTTATCTGAATACTTTCGCACGCTCGTATAAGGCCATAATGAAAATTTGCATGATTGACACTGCTTTTAATATCTTGCAGAAAAAAATGAAAATCACGTTCGATAAGTCGGATAATTTTTTCAATACGGTAGCTTCTGATTTCAAAGGGAATCGCCAGGCTATTGAGTTCGGCTTGAACAAATGGACTCAACTCATTTTTGGGTAGATATAGCACAATATCATTCATGTCTAGGTACTTTTTACAGGTTTAATTCCTTGTAAATCCATAATTAATTCCCTAAACATCTCATTCGAGCTGTATTTTCGGGTTATATTGCTGTGATAAATGTTCAAGTGCTCCTTGAAATCCAACACATTTTGAAAATTTATACCGTGGTCACTTTGACTCTCGATAGACTCACCATTAATCCTCAACGTTTCATCTAAATAGAGTAAGAGGGAGTCAATAAAACCAGCGAGTGAAGAGTTCACAATTTCCAGGCCATCATCCAATTGTTTTTCGGTACAAACGACAATTTTTAAACATTTTAGAAAAGCTTTTTGATGGGGAGTCTTTCGGTTTATCAACGCTTTCCCGGCCCTTTTCCACATTGGCGCACTTTCATTCTGTTTTTTTCGCTCTAAAAAATCGATTACCTGATTAATAACCCCTGGTTCTTCTAACAAAACTTCATTCAAGGTAAAGATTCCGGTGATGTACATATCAAACAAGGCGAAATTTTTTGAATACGCTGGTTCGAACCAGTCAAAGTGTCTACAGATAGAATTTTTAAATTCAAAAAATCTAATCACAACGTTCCCCTTATGAAGCGGTCGCCTTTCGCGACATATCTTTTATGACATGGAGGTATTTTTCCCGTTCTTGTTGTTGGGCGGCAATTTTGGTCTCCAACTCGGTAATTTTACGTTCTTGTTTCAGCTTCTCCTTTAAAAAGGATTCTTTCTTTTCAAAACTCACATTTCGACTAAACATCTTCGTCATAAGAAAATAAAGGGTCATCCCTAGAAAGAACAGGGTAATACCAAAAACATAGCGTTCCGATTTTAAAGATTCTGGATACTCTTCCCGATATACTTCAAACTGGTTAATAACTCTTTCCATTGCCTCCTCAAACATACCCTTTTCTAAAGAAACTTTTTTCAGTTCTCGATTCAGTTTACCGTTTTCAGCATATAACAGATTAATTCTTTTTTCCGAAACGGCAAAATTCTGTTCCGTCATACTTAACTCTTTTTTTAAAGCAGAGAGTCTTTTTTGTTCTTTTGTACGGGTTTTAATTTGGCGGTTGGCTTTACTCAACTTAGACTTGGTATTTTTGTGGCTTTTTTTTTCTCGCCAAAGTTGGTTTTTTAACGAAGATATTTCTTTTTCTTTAATTTTTAGGTTTGTTTTCGTTCGCCTTAATTGGGTTTCCAAGGGGGCTATTACAGTAACTATTGGTTCAACAGTCTTCCATGAACAACTCTTACAGGGCTCACCAAAAGTGGTTTTTATTGTTGTACCGCTTCCATCAGCAGTAGCCCCCGGACTCACTAAAATAAAAATTAGAAAAACGCAAAAGATAAACATTTACAAAGCCCTCAATGACTGTTCATACAAAAGGGCCAAAGTGGCTTCATACTGTTTGGCATGTTGCTCTAAAAGCATTTTTACTTTTACACCAATATCTTTAAAGCTTTGCTGTGTCCAGGTATCAACCGATTCTTTTAACATCGCAACATCTTCCGGTGTCAAATCACCTTCCGCCAGTAAGCTTTCAAACGCCTCAAAATCTTTATTTTTAGAAACAAACATTTCCTTTTGGTGTTTAATCACAAACTTGATTAAATCTTTTTTTGACGTTTCGGTTGCCTGGAGAATACTGGCTTCAACTTTTCCGGTTTCAGCCAGATAGGCCTCAAACCGTCTTTTTTTAGAGACATCCAGGTCAATCATCATTTGATATTCGATATCTTCTTTCTGTTTAATTAACAGGGTTTCAGTGATTCGCTCAATATGGCCAGAAATAGCCGTCGAGTTGTTCATAGCAAGCAGAATCTTATTTAAAGGGCCTATCTCTTTTGTCATTTCCTTTAGATAGGTATCGGTATCAATGCTTGTCACTCTTTTCAGTGATGTACCGGTGGAGTTATCCCCCCACACATTTTTATTTTCCACGACTCACCCCGTGATTTTTTATTTGATTATTTTGTAGGCAATTTAAAAGTGGAACCGAAACCAAAGTATCCGGCTCCGTAAAGCTTATTGAGTGTAGATAAACCCTTTTAATGGGTGTGATTGACTATCTCCGGCTCTGGTCACCGTTAAAGAATCAGGATCGAGGGTATAGGGAACACCACAACTTATCATTTCGTCAGAATCCCAATTAGACTCATTCACGATTAATTGAAATGTTCCATCATTGGATGCTTTGATACTCATTACAACTCCCACGTGACCATACTCAAGAATATTAGAACGTGCCAATACCATGATAGACTTTATCTTTGGGATATAGCCTTTACCATGACCGAATTCCCAATAATCATAAGCCAAGGCCGCCCCACAATCACCGTAGGCACACAATCCGGGCATTTGACCATAATCGCCACCAAAGAGATCTCTAATATAGGACACGCACTGCCCCCCGTCTACTGACTCACAGATGTTAGAATAGAACTGTTTAGACGCTGTCCCAACTGGTCTCTGTACTGATGCCAGTAAACCATACATATTGTAGTGCTCATCACTTCGGTCATTCTGAGCATGGTAGTACCCGACCTCTATATCCCCAATTATTTGTGGAACCGTAAACGATGCCGAAAACGTATAGTTGTTACTCTTATTGCCCTGTATCGAGTATACGCCCTCTTTTTTTCTGGCCAAATTAGCATCATATTTCTTTACTTGTCCGTCTGGAAACTTTATGACAAGCTGGGAGGTTATATCGACGTAACTCTGAGTTTTCCACAATATATCATATACTTGGCCAACTTCTAATACGGCGGGAGTTGAGTGCTCTGCGATAACTGTCCCAGAGCGCAGAGTAGCCTGAGCAAGTGTTTCGCCGTGGGTTAATAAGGGTGTTAATACAAATATTACGGCCAGCAAAAAGCCTAAGCCAATGAAGGGCTTGTTCTTCTTCATTTTGGGTCTCCTAGTTTCTGGATAAAATAAGGCAGGCAGTGCAAAAAAGCAGATAATCTCTGCTCTTTTGCAAATCAAACAATGCCCCGCTAAAACCTAGAAAACTTATATTCTTGATCTGGACAGATTGAACCAGATCTCACCATACCAAGATTTAAAGTACGCTTGAAGACTAAGGTTAGGCTTGAAGAACTTGAGGCTGTTACCAAAATGTTACTGATATTGCAACTACGAATTGCTCCCGTAGTTTTGAACGGGGTAAAGGCTGCACCTTCAACATCACCAAGACTATCGGTCTCATAGGTATCTTCGCCATTGGCAGCATACTCAGTTAGTGATAAAAGGTTGCTCTGATTATAGAAAGAGCGGCTTATACTCAAGTACTTCAATTGATCATCAAATGCCCAGTAAAAAATTGAGCCAGGCTCTAAACTAATACTATTTTCAGTTTGGTTAGAATCAGTACCTCCAAGGTTTGATACCTCATCAAAAGCCAAGGCCGTACTACTCAACAACACCAAAGGCAATACTGCACCAAGTTTATTCTTTATCTTCATGGTCTATCTCCTGTCATAATTAATTCAATGCTAAAAGCACTATTTTTTATAAAAAGAGAATTTTTTGAGATGGAAATCTTGTTAGGGTAGGGGTAGAATAAGTGTGCGAAACTTTTCTGGGCCTAAATCAAGATTTCTTTCTGGTCTGGAAAAAGAGCTTGGTGTTGTTGGCGCAACACCAAGCTCAACATCTAAAAAAAATACTCCTAAATAAATCATTACATATACAAAACTTATCTGAGCTTTATGTAACTTAACATAGAAGATATCAATTTTTTGGAGATTATGCAACAATTATTCTAGGCAATAAAATAGTTGGATTGTGAAAGATGCTTATTTGTATCTTGATATAGAGTTACATATACGCTGCATTTGTCTTTTTGACTTAATTGGCATTGATTTAATGAGGCGTTCTAATCGATCTCCTATTGTGGGAATAAAGTCCCTAACACTTTCTTTTACAGACACTCTTTTACAATAGTTACACAACCTATCAAATCCTGGTTCATCATAATCTTGGAAAATTTTTTGATGTACTAATCCAGCATCTATATAGACCTTCCAAACTTCATCTAAAAAGTCAGGAATATCTTTATCTGGATTATTGGCTTTATACTTATTCCAAGTCATTAATTCACCTTTAGGCGGTAATTCTACAGGTGGGCGCGGAGGGATAAATGGTGCGTTTTCCTTAATCCACTGAAGTTCATCAGTTTTCTGCTTCAATTCTTCTTGTAAAGAAAGTATAGTACTCTCCAAGCTCATTTGACTGGAAACCACTTTAGCCAAAACATCTGCAATCTGCGCCGAAGTTTTACCATTAACATGCTTCAATAAAATTTGGGCAAGTTCTTTTCGATCTTCTTCAGCTTGTAGATTATCTTTATTTATACATTTATCAGCTCTTTCTTCAAGCTCTGCAAGTCGCGCGGACTCTTTTCCGGGCTCAGTCCAATCTTTTTCCTTCAAAAGAATAACATTAGGAGGTAAATCACTGATTTTAGATGTACTAGATTCGTTTTTTTTGTCAAGCAAGTTTTCAATTTTATTTATAATTCCTTCAAATTGGGAATTCTCGCTGTTACGAAGTGTTTTAATTTCGGCTATTATTTTTTTCTTATAGTGGTTATCACACTGAAGAATAAGTTTCTTAAGATTTTCATCTGAAAAGTTTGATTTGTGAAAATAAGGTAATAATTGAATCTTATCAATTAATTCTATAAAGCTGACACTATCAAGGAGTTTTATGTAAACATCAATTTTTCCGCTATCAAGCACTTTTATTACATGTTCTAGTGTTACAGGCTTATTACCTCCTTGGATAGCAGAAGCCTCTTCACTAATTAGTGTTTTATCATTCATCAAAAAAAACCTCTTTAAACATGCTTTTAAATTCTTTTTCGCTTGGTAACGATGGTCTGGGGAAAGATGATACCTTTATAGAACCATTACCCTCAGGCGTGTCGCTACCATTGGAATTCTGAGCATGATAAATATTTGATAATATAATTTGGGATAAAGATTCACTAGTTCGTGAGATTATTAACTTATCGATTTTTTCTAATATCTCACTGTTACTATCTTTTTCTTGTATGTCTGAATCAGCACCATTCAACTTGTGTAGCACAAAGTTCTTGCCCTTAACACCATTCTTTTTACTAAAAAGAATGGTGTGCATCCAAATATAACTAATATAAGCAAGCTCGTACTCTTTCTGATATTCTAACTGTATATCCAGGTGATTATCTTCAAGAGATATAATATTTTTAGTTTTCATGTGATTTTTTTCATCAATTTCAGCAAGTTCTTTTTCTAATTCATTTTTAAAAATATGTGCTTCTTTTTTTATTTTAGCTACATTTATTTTTATTTCGAACGTATGATTAACCAATGATTCATTATTATTTTCATTTTGCTGTTTATTTTTATCATTTTCAAAAAATTCTTCTTCAGTGGCTTTTTTATCATTTGGAGCAAATTCTTGCTCGCCTTCTTCTCCTTTACTACGAGCACCTCTTAGAAACCAGCGCAATCCCCAGATAACAGCTGCAAGACCTAACAAACCGGAAAGTGAAACAAGTAACAGTAGGTATAACTCTTTGTCTTTTTTGTAGCTGTGAAGTTGGGAATCAAATTCTTTTTTAGATTTGAGAAGCTGAGCTTCTAAATCATCTCTTCTTTTTACAGATAAATCCTTTTCTTTTATTGCTTTGCGAAGATTTTTTCTCGACAAAAGCAATAGAGCCTCAAACTCATTTTTCTGAAGCGCATCTAGCTCTATAGTCGCCTGTTTGTGTCCTTTTTCTTCAGCTATTTTTAAAAATTTTATTGCCTCACTTTTATTTCCAGAACCGAGCTCATCTTGTCTTATCAGTCTGCGAGCGTATTGGTATTGTATGTCGCCATTGTTTCCGATATCTTCATCAGACACTAATTTACTTAATATTTTAAAAGATTCTGCCTCATCTTTCTGGTTTATCAAGTACCGAACATAATCAGCTTGAGGGATACCTTCTTTACTTATGCCTTTAAGGATCTTATTGATTCTATCTTTTTCAGAAGGTTTATTATAAAGACTGCCAAATAAAGAAAAATAACCAATCGCATCATTGATAACATATAGCTTTAATTTTGGAGCTAACCCCTGTCCCTGCTCAACATCAAAGATCTTAATTATTTGCTCCAAGTATTGGCTTTTGTCGTTAACAACATATTTTTTTAGAAGCCCTTTAGGAATATCCAATTCATTTTGAACAGTATCAAATGCTTGGTCAATGAATTTTTTATCAATATTAAGATCCCCGTTATAAAACCTCCCATCTTTTAAAAATTTGTTAAAGATAACCAGAGTCTCATTAATATATCTATCTTTAACCGTTGAAATATATGTCGAAAGTGCTTGCTCATGTCCCTTAGACGCAGCTCTGGAAAGCCAACTTAAAGCTTTTCGAAAATCAACACTCACTCCAGCAGAAGGAATTCCATTCAAATAAATAAGTCCTAAATAATACTGGGCTTCTATATTTTTATTTGTTGCGAAACGTTCAAATAAAACCAGGATATCTTTCTGACTAATAGAGAGGGGATTAACCTTTGGGTGTGTGTGCGTTGCAATATAACATCCAAGAGCATGAGCGGCGGGCCAATAATTTTGATTTGCCGATTTTTCAAGCCATCTAAAAATTTCCTTTATTAATTCACGTATTTCTGTTGTGAATCCTGGTGTAACATTAAGAAGAAGACTATTAAGTGGAGTCTCTTTTGCCCTATTATGCAAAGCAAGGCTGTATTTAAACTGAGCCTCAGCATCTCCTTGTTCAGCTTTATATTTTACTTTCTCATATTCAGATTGAATAAAATTATAACCATCAAAAAAAGAAATTAAATCATGGGCGCAATTTAAAACATTTATATAATCTTGGTTCTTTGTTCCTGTATCTACAAGAATACTATGATGTTTACTTTTAGTAACACTGCCATAGAATGAAGGAAGTGGCGGAGAAGCAGAATAAGCATTAGAAACAGAAAGTACGCTACCCAAAAGTATCAAAAAAAGAGATAAAAACATAAATGATATTTTTTTCACACGCCCTCCAAAAATTTTGAAGATAAATATACCATAACCTCCTTTAATTTATCTAAACTTAAAAAGAACATAGCTTTGAATACCAAGAAAGTTAGGCGTTTTAAGTCTTTGGTTAAAATTCTAGTAAAGGGTTAGAAATCAAGGTGACTTTTTTCCAATACCACAGTTACTCTATGCTTAATATGTCCGTAAAGTGATTTATCTCTCCCCTTTGGTCCAGAAGCCTCCAGAATCCCTTTGTCCCAATTAAAATTTAAAACTTTATATCCTTTTTTATTCCAAGGTTTTATTGTGGCGTTGATGTCGAAAATCCAATCACTTTCACAGGAATTACGGAACGTAACCCAATCTGATTTTTCATCAATTGCCCCATCATCCAAACGCTTTTCATAAAAATCATATTCAAAAAGGTCAGTAGTTACCCCATTTTCTGTTTCAACATACCACTGAAGGGCATCAAAGTAGAGAATTTCGTTCATTAGTTTTTCCTTTATTTTCGATAATATGTGGTATTTTTCTAGGGCCCAATTCGTTTCTTTTCAAAACCTCACCCCATCTTACAACTGTATCATAAAAAAGGTTCCAATTATTCAAGATATACTCCACCAAATCGATGTTATGGGTATCTTTTTATTGCTTAGGCCTGTGTGGGAGCGGTAACCGGCTGGTTCCAATTCATAGTTTTCTATCGTAAATATACTCAGGTTTTCGTCATTAATTTGGTAAGTTTGCTAAACACTCCAACTTCCTTCCATAAAACCACGAATTAATTTGAGTTTTGTTAGAAGTGGCTTATCTTAGATTTTGTGTTTGGGTGGTCATTCACCTTGACCATTTTAAAAGGAAGAATTATCAAGAAAGGAGTCTATATTTCTCAATCAGGTAGGTTTCCAATTAACCAATTTCCGTCTGAAAACTTCATCCCAGCGCATTAATTCTTTTACCAAATTTTTGACAAAGGGTTCTTTTTCTTTACATTTGGATAGTTCTATTTCAAGGGCATTTGTCATGCCAACGGTCTTTTGACCTCTTTCAACCCCATGTTTGAGCCGTAGTATAGGGCTTATTTGGGGTGTTCTACGCTTTAATTATTGATTTTTATAAATAATTCTTGGGGCTCGATGGAGTTTCTTTTATTTGCCATCCACTCTTTGAATTTTTTGTATAAATTAAAAAAACAAATATAGTTACCGGGTTCAAATGGTGGCAACGTAGCCCGACCAGATAACAATTTTTTCAGTCCAGAACTCGTTAAACCTTTTGGTAGAGCGGTTTTTTGACGTTCAAGTGGGCTGATTTCTTTTAGCTCCAATAATGCTTCTAATAACTGGCTAGGTTTGACTTTTAGTAGTCCTGCATTGACTTCAAAGGATTCAAAGAAAAGTTCAAGTAGCTCTCGCTTCATATCTGAATCTAGACAATAATATTTTTCTGAAATAAGCTTCGGCAGCTTCACGAAATTTTCTACCGTATCCAAAAATTCTTGGTCTTTTGTGACACTTTCTAAATCAAAATCATCCAAAAACTCATTCCGTCGTTCTGCTAGTTCTTCAATTTCAGCTTCGAACTCTGACTTTAATTCTGCATATTCCTTGTCAGAAAATACACCATCAAGTAATCGCTTTTTCAGATTCTTTAGGCGAGCTTCCGTTTTTTCAACTTCCCTATCAATCAGCTCTAATTGTTCCTTTTTTGCTCTAGGAGCCGTTTTCAAATGCTCTTCCTTTGCAGTTTCCAATGCTTGCAAAAAGTTAGAAAAAAAGTCTTTTCTAAAACGTAATAGCGCAAATAATTCTTTAAATCGTTCGTCTAAAATCACCTCGCTCAAATATTTTTTAGGCGTTTTATCAATCCGAAAATAAATTTTATTGCGGTCATAATTATGGACTTCATAGTAGGTTTTTCCACGTCTAACCGCACCGACAAGAAAACCTTTCCCTTCATAACGAATTAAACGATTGTAGGCATGGTTTCGGAATATTCCGGGAGTCCTGTTTACCTTTCCGGCAATACGGTTTTGAACTCGCTCATAAAGTGTCTTGGAGATACAAGGTTCATGATTTCCTTTATACAGCGGATACTTTCCAAACTTCATATCCCCATAGTAAAATGGATTCTTTAGCATGGTCAGCAGGGTATTTTTACTCATTTTGTTTCCGGCCTTGTTTCTCAAGCCCTTTGAATTCATATGCTTGACTAAGGCGCGCACAGGATGTTGACCAGCTTCATACAGTAAGAATGATTCTCTCACCAAAGAAAAATATTTATCAGGTACTTTTTTCCCTTTGCCAAGCGATTTGTAACCAATGGGAGCCACCGAAGGATAAAATCCTCGCCTAAGACAGCCTTCCATTTTAGTATTTACTTCTTCACTTAAATTTTCGCTATACCAAACCGCCATACTACAGAAAATACGGAATTGAAACCGTCCTTGGGCACTACTGGTATCAAATTCTCCTTCAATCACTCTTACATCTTTTAAATCGAAGAATTTTTCCAGTCGAGCAAAGTCTTTCATATTTCGAGCCGAACGATCTACTTTATGGAAAAGTACCCCCTCAATATTGTCACCTTCCAGGTGTTTTATCATTTCAGTAAATATTTTTCGGTTCGTTTTCCCAAAAGCACTTTTCTTCTCAACGTATATTTTTTTGAGTTTAAATCCTTTCCGACTGGCAAACTCTTCCAGAATCTTCTTTTGAGCAGGAATAGAATTTTCATGTTCTTTATTTGATACCCGGCAGTAACCAATATAGTTTTTCATGTTCAAAAAAATTAAAAGACAATCCTCACAAGGCTAATCAAAACTGACATTCTAGAATGTCCGTTCAAAAATATGTGGGAAGATTGATAAATCATTTAATGGGGATTTAATGTATCTGGATTTTTTTTGAATAATAAGCAACGGTTTGAGCGATATTGTTAAGATGGTTCGTGTCAATGACTGGATAAAGTTTAAATTCAACGCCAGTTTTATCGTGATGCTTTCAATATTAACGACGTTTCTTGCATTTGTGCCGGAGCTAAAGATAAGTGAACTGAATAGGGTCGACGGCACCATTTGAAGCTTCCAAAGGCTCTCCGTCCAAATTAAAGATTGTTTTTTTCTGCGGTGCATTATTTTTTTTTAAATGCTTTGTTGTTCCTCTTTATTTTTAAATACTCGATGAAGTTCGATATATTTTCTAACTCTAAATCACTACAGCTTTGTAAATACTGAATTACAGATGACTCATCACCTAAATTACCTCTGGCATGCTTTTCCTGTCTTACTTCACCTTGCTCCATATTGATGGCGTTCATAGCGTGATCCCCTTCACTATGGATAACAGAATTTTTATCACGAAACAGGACAGATTTTACATCTCTTCCTAAAAATTGGGCAATGCTGACAATCTGCTTCATGGAAATGTCATAATCGGGGGCCTCAAAAAAGGCTCTGGCGAAGGCTCCCCTACCACTGCTTGTTTTTGAGGTGGAACCAAGGATTTCCCCTAATTTGGGATACGGTATATTTTTTTCTAATTGATAAGAACGTAATTCTTTCTTTAGGTAGGCCAAATCTAATTTGGTAAAGGTATTCATTAAATTTGAAGATTAAAAAATAACATCAATTCTTGAGTTACGTCTCAATCTTAATCAGAAATGGAATCTTGTCCAGCTTTTTGATCATTACTAAATACTTTTTTGCAAAGTTTTAAATAGCTTTAAATCATTCCAATTTGACATTAAAGAATTTACAGATAATTATCAGACCCCTATTTATTGTTTTTTTACTATCAATGGAATTTACTTACGACGGCCAAAAATGGATGTGTACTGACAAAACAGTGCGCCCTCATAACAAAGACGAGCTTTCAGAGTCCATTGTGAAGCTCAACCGGTTAGTTAAAAATCTTCACTCACTTTAATTATGAAAAAATACAACGGTGCCTTTTTACTCTCCAGAACTATTTTTGAGAGTCACATTTTTTCTCTTAAACCCTCTGCGTGGTTTAAGATTTGGGTGTTTATTATCGGGAAAGTCAGTTTCCAAGAAAACAACCTGACCCAAAGGGGAGAAGGGCTTTTTTCCTATACGCAGATACAAAGCGCCTGCAAAGTGTCCAGAGGACAGGTCGATAAATGTCTCAAATATCTTAAAAAACGTAAAAAAGTGGAGACAAGAAGATCGACACGGCAATTCTTCATTAAGGTGCTTAACTACGATAAATACCAAGACATTGGAACCTACAAAGTCGATGAGTCAGTCGATAGAGGCGCGATAGACGGTCGACAGAGAAGCGATAGAGAGTCGACAGGATATAAGAAGAAAGTAATAAATAATAATTTAAAAAATAATAACAAACCCATAACAGTAAAACCCGAAAAATCTTCGATTTCTCGGATGAGTGATTTGGGGAAGAAAAAATCTTTTTCTCAAGAATCACTGAAACTGGCACATTTATTTTTTACTTTTGGAGGGGAAAGATTTTTAGCTCTCTGTCCACAATTTTCAGAACAACCGAAGAAACTTTTAGATTCTTGGACCAAAGAAATTGAAAAGCTCCATCGCATTGACGGCTTGGATTTTTCTCAGATCGAATTCTTAATAAATTATTTATTTACGAGTGACAACCCTCAAGCTCAATTTTGGCGAAACCAAATTATTTCACCAGCCAAATTCCGCAAGAAAAATAAAGACGGTTCCGTTTACTGGCGGGTGCTGGTCGATCAGATGCGACAAGAAGCCGACCGTCAAGATTTCGAGGAGCAAACTTTTTCTCTTTAGCTTTTTTAGTTCTTAACTTTTTTATTCATGACCCACAAACAAACCCAAGTTTCCACCAATGTTTTGACCCACAAAATCTACTACGAAGATCCAAAGACTAAACAGATTAAAACCCACTATTGTGACGCAGAAGCGTATTCAAAGATTCGCAGAGCCTATGCCCAAAAATCCGTCCTGGATTTAGGCAACGGAAAAAGCCTGGTATGGAGTCAGTTTCGAGGAGGAGATCGGATAGATCCTCAAGAATATCAAAGTGCTAATGCCTCTACATATATTCGGCAATCACACAAGAAAGTCCTTCGCGTCAATGGAGAATATGAAATTATTACTTGGGAGTTGGTGGATAAAAAGACTCGAAAAGTATTAAAAACTGATACCAAAGAAAAACTGATTCATCCGTACACGAAAGAAGATATTATCCGTTACCAAAAAATCGCTAAGGCTATTAAAAACCGGCGCAAGGACGGAAAGACCATTTCCGAAATTTTAAAAGAGTCTCTTAATTTTTAATTTTTTTAAACCATGGCAGAAAATGAAATTGGTATCGGCAATCCAGAATTTATAGATGAAGTAGAGCGAAAAAATCAGATTTTACGATTAAACAATCAGCTCCGGCAAACGTTTAAAGGAGGTAGGATTATGACTACTTCAGGTATTGAGGAACTTCCGGTTCTTACCAAACTTAGAATTCTAAAGGCGATTCAAAACTTCGATGGTTTTACCCCTGAAAATGATCCTTATGGGGAACACAATTTCGGGGAGGGTACGGAATCAGAAAACCGTTATTTTTGGAAAATTGATTATTATGACCAGCATTGTAAATATGGCTCGGAAGATCCTGCTAATCCTTCGATTACCACACGGGTTTTAACCATCATGTTAGCCAAAGAATACTAACCGCTAAAAACCAATCCAAAATGATTGGCTTATTGAAAACTTAATTATTTTTTATGGAGAATACCGATACACAGAATTGCCTTCCCCTTTCTTATTTAACCAGGATTACCAACATACTTGAAGACCCGGAGATCTGCTTAAAAAAGAGAGCACAAGTTCTAGAATTGGCTGAGGCATTTTGCAAGGATGTTGAAAACGTGGTCAATAATCAGGCTGACAAATTGAGTCGCTCTAAAGAGAATGAGGTCATCCAACAAGCCATGACTATTCTTCATAACCGCCTCAAGCTGGAAGATTTTATTATTACCTGTCCCGATGATGCTAAAAATTTTCTAATAGCGAAACTTTCTCAGAAAGAACAGGAAGTTTTTGCGGTTATGTTTCTGAATAACAAGCACCAACTCATTCGTTATAAAGAAATGTTCTTTGGCACAGTGGATGGTGCTTCAGTACACCCTCGGGAAGTGGTCAAAGCTTCAATGAAATATAATGCAGCGGCGGTGGTCGTTTCGCATAATCATCCTTCCGGTATTCCCGAACCAAGCGAGTCAGATCGGCGTATTACTCATCAGCTTAAGGAAACTTTGACTTTGATTGATGTGAGAGTTCTTGATCACATAATTGTCGGAGCTGGGGTAACTTATTCTTTTGCTGAGAGTGGGCATTTATAGTAGAAATTAGGGTGTAGTAAAATAACTGGTTTCATCCCAAACCAGTTAATCGACATAGTTCTATACGTAATGGTAATTTTGAAAAAGCTGTAGTTCAAGAATGTTTTGCATAATTTTCTTGTAATCCCTCTAAAGTGGTGGGTTTAAAAGTCAGAATTAATGTAATTGTTATATTGCTATATTAAATTTTTGGTTGTTCATTTTTTATTATAGGGAATGTTAGGCTAATATTCACCGTCGACACACATTGGTGTATTGTTCGGACAATCATAATATTGACATGTTTCTTCCACTAGTACTTCTCTACAACTATTTTTAGGAGCTGTTTCTAAGTATTTGACGCCATATTATTAACTTTAATGCAAGTTCCTTAATATTTTATTCCAGTAGAACTCGGTAATTAAATAAACTGTGATTATATCAATGATACAGGACGGATAGAAAAAAACTTTTCGCACTAATTTTAAAATATTTAAAAAAATACTTGATTTTTTAAGAGAGCAGGATCCTA
>Ga0209692_10002094_pt1 | contig 23452 bp, 20 predicted proteins | sample tdDd472_FD_187129 | JGI IMG/M metagenome (GOLD analysis project Ga0209692, IMG submission 187129) | Marine sediment microbial communities from the Atlantic coast under amendment with organic carbon and nitrate - tdDd47.2 (SPAdes)... | ecosystem: Environmental > Aquatic > Marine > Coastal >... | reverse complement strand
TTAAAAACATATCAGTCTTTATAAAAACAAACTTAGAATTTTAATTAGTGTTAGCTTCTTTGTTTTGTCAATTATTATACTTTCCTCGATAGTTATTATTGTGAATCGAATAGGCAAACCGCTTTTAATTGAGTAGAACAATCATTTGTTGGAACAATATGGCAATAAAACAGTTGCTTTACTGGGGCAGGAGATACTTATGGCTGAAAGTTTAACTGCAACCATAGCAAATCTTGGAGAAACCCTGGAATGCGATGATAATAAATATAAGAAAATTGTACCTCATTTAATGAATCTTGAAGGTTATAGTGATTTGATTGCAGGAGGAGGAATTTGGCCAGAGCCCTATATGTTTTCTTCCGGTGTTGAAAGGCGTAGTTTTTTTTGGGGAAAAGATTCAAATAATGTGTTAGTTTACTATGACGATTATAATAATCCAGAAGGAAAAGGATATCATAATGAAGAATGGTATGTTCCTTCAAAATACATTAAAACAGGATTAAGATTTTGGTCTAAATCTTATATGGATCCTTATTCTTATCAACCTATGGTTACTTGCACAGTTCCTATATTTAAAGAAGGAGTATTTCATGGAGTTTCTACAATCGATTTAAGACTTGAAGGATTAAACGCACTTTTGCAAAATGCTATGGAAAAGTCAGGTGGATACGCTTACGCATTCGATCGAAATAACAAATTACTAAGTTTTCCAGATGAAAAAATTGCTAAAAACATTTCTATTGATAGTTCCGGAAATGTGATTCAGGAATTTATATATGCCGATAATCTTGCTCAAAAAGCACCTGCGTATTCTCCCGTTGTTGATTATCTCAAGGAGGTTAATCAACTTATTATCAGACAAGCTAAAAATGATAAGCGCTATAACAAAAAAATACCTGAAATAATAGAAAAAGAAAGTTACCAAATAAATACACAGGAAGCAAGCCTGATTACCGCAGTAATGCTTGATCCATTAAGAGAGCAAACCCAATACACGAACAGGTTAAATTCTTTTTACCTTGAAGATGATATCTTACTAAATGAACCTGTAATCGTATCTGTTTTTCATATGCCACGTACGTATTGGAAAATTGTAATTGTTACACCTTATCAAAAATCAGTAGCAATTATAAATTATATCTCTCAAAAACTCATATTATTATTCAGTATTGTCTTACTAATATCACTTATTTCTACCTATTTACTGTTCAGAAAAAAGATATTTAACCCATTACGTAAACTTTCATTACAATTAAAAAAAGTAGCGAATACGCCATCAGAAGAAACATTTCTTTTGGTCTATAAAGAAAAGAATGAAATCGGTGAGCTGGTTTACTGGCTAAACCACAGAACAAATGAATTGCAACTTTCAACAAAAGCCCTACGAGAAAGTGAAGAAAAATACCGGACAATTTTTGAAAATACAGGAACAGCTTCATTAATTATTGAAGAAGACTCAACTATTGCTTTAGTTAATGAAGAGTTTGTTAAGCTATCTGGATACACTAAGGATGAAATAGAAGGGGTAAAAAGCTGGACAGAATTTGTAATAAAAGAAGATCAGGAACGAATGAAAATTCAACATAAATTAAGGAGAAAAGATCCAATTAAAGCATTGAAAAGTTACGAATTCAAATTAAAGGATAAGCAAGGAAACATTCATGATATTATCGTAAGAATGGAGATGCTTCCGGGAACTCAAAAGAGTATTGCGGCCTTATTGGATATTACTAAACGTAAACAAGCCGAAAAAGAACTAATAAAAGCCAAAGAACTCGCCGAAGAAAGCAGTCGCCTAAAATCAGCTTTTCTTGCTAATATAAGTCACGAAATTCGCACCCCAATGAATGGAGTAATTGGATTTACAAAAATGTTAAAAGCTTCTATAGATACAGGTGCTGTGCAGCAAAAATATATCAGTTATATTGAAAAGAGTGGGGACCGAATGGTTAACCTTATAAATAATCTGATTGATATATCAATAATTGAATCCGGGCAAATGGAAGTTGTACTTTCGCAGATAAATATAAATGAACAAATCGAAAACCTTTACACTTTCTTCAAACCATATGCCGAAAAAAAAGGAATACAGCTATTATTTTGCAACAAATTGAAAGCAACAGAAGCATTAATAAAAACTGATAGGAACAAAATTTACAGCATATTTAGCAATCTTATAAAAAATGCTATTAAATATACTGATAAAGGCTCAGTAGTGTTTGGCTATGATAAAAAAGGCAAATATCTGGAATTTTTTGTGAAAGACACGGGTGTTGGAATTGACAAAGAAAGACAGCAAGCTATTTTTGAGCACTTTGTCCAAGCAGACATTGAAGATGTTAATGCATATGAAGGTGCCGGATTAGGATTATCAATCACAAAAACTTTTGTAGAAGTTCTAGGCGGTAAAATTTGGGTTGAATCAGAACAAGGAAAGGGTTCGACGTTTTATTTTACTATCCCGTATAATCATATAACAGAGTGAGTTGTCGCTACTATGGCTTTGATTGTAAGCCAGGTATTTGTAATATCTAAAATGCGAAAGCATTTACAATACATAAAAAAGCCCTCATCCCGGGGGTAAGAGTGTAATCACCTCTCTCTCCTTCGGACATCTCCCCTGAAAATAGACAAGAATGATACCTCAACTTTTAAGGAGTTGAATACCTTCGAGTTCTATCGGTTTTTTGCAATCCCGGCGCATGTAGCATCTCCAAATCGATAAGCAATAGCACTTGCGCCGAATAGGTATGATACTCTGATTTTTCTATAAACATGTCATCCCTCCTGGATTATAATATGCCTTGGTTTGGCCGGAGGATCCCAGAGGGATCAAATGTTTATAGCACTTTGTTAGTCTGCCATTTTTAATTAAACAGATAGCTGTTCTACAGAGTCTTCCGCCTGCAGGAGGGAGATTTAGAGGGAGGTTTTTACCGGCGCATCTGAAAATGTTAATAACCGGAAGTAGTTGTATGCGCCGTTATTTGCAGACCATTGTTAAAATTGTTTGAATAGGCTGAAAGCCTTAAATATATTAGCCCGGGGCAGCGCCCCGGGAATGATTAATGCCATATATAAATTGGTGCAAATGCAATAATTCGGAAAGTGGATTTGCTCCATGCACCGAAATTTACAGATGCTTAAAAATGCTAATGATTTAATTTTCTTCAAATTTAAACTCAGGACCAGATGCTGTCAACTGTTGAGTGATTTGATATCCAAACAATAATGCTTTTTGCCTTGTTATCTAGTTAATGGAGCACGAAAAGGAGATATTCTGTTTTTTTCAGTGATGATTTTCTGCAAAAATCCAAATAATGTTTATTTTAAGCGATGGTAATCCGGAAACATTTTGGCCTTTATGATTAAATTTAAACTACTTCGTAATATTTACAAAATTCAATTTCTTGGAGTTGCTGTTTTATTTTTGTTTAATATTCAGTTATTTGCACAGGAGTATAAGGTAAGTACCTATAGCAGCAAACAAGGATTGAACAATAATTTCACCAAAGCCGTGGCGCAGGATAGTCTTGGTTTTATTTGGATTGCCACCGATAATGGCCTGGAACGATTCAATGGCCTGGATTTTCAAATCTATACAAATAATATTCCCAGCAACTATGTGAAGTCGTTCTTTAAACCACAACAAGGAGGATTACTTGCTGTTACCGATATGGGTATTATTAAAATCATTAGCAAACCAGATACAGCCGAATTTATAACCATTGCACGAGGTAGTAGCAGCTTTACAGATTCTCTGCTTTTTTACCCAAAACTTATTTTCCAGGACCATAAGCAAAATTTCTGGATAGCAGACAACAATTCAATCTGGCTTTTTAAAAACAACAGACTGAAAAAATACACTTTTACGAAAAAGAACTTCACCATTAATTTTCAGCGATCGTTTGCTATTACCGAAAACCGGTTTGACAAACTATATGTGTTTTCTGAAACCGGATATACCTATCTATATAACAGGGAAGAGGATAAGTTTATTGAACAAAAAAATATCCCCAAATTTCCATCAGTTGACGGGGCTGAGTTTATTGATGATTCACGAATTCTTATTGCCTCGTACAAAGGCGTTTTTGTGTTAGACATTTCAGGGGAAAAACCAGAAGTTGAAAATATTTTACAAACCGATGCCTGCAAAATTAAGCGATTGAACGATAGTGTTTATTTCATTGGCAGTTGGACAAATGGCATTCACAAATGTACTGTAGAACACAATAAAATTGTAACCGAAAAAATTACCAGCATTAGGAATAATAAAATCAACAATATATTTATCGATAAAAAAGAAAATCTTTGGTTATCATCCGATTTTGGACTTATTCTGGCTCAAAATCTGCCGTTTAATTCCATGTCGCAAATGTTAAACAGGATCTTTGTACAATCCATCGATATTGCACCCGACGGGCAAACCTATTGTATTGCAGGAGATGCATATTCGATTGTTAAACAAAACGGTAAACTCGATACCTCTTTAGTTTATTCACTTTCCAGAGAAGGCAATTTATCACAAATAGCGGCTTGTAAAACCGATTCTTCGGTACTGTTTATTACCACCACAAACGCACAGCTTTTTATGCTAAAAAACCGGAAGGTAATTCGCTCTGTTGATTTGTCTTCCTATGGCAGGGTGCTCTTTTATTTAACCTGCGACTGGCAAAACAATTTATGGGCCTGCCTCGATGGTTGTGATGGTGTGCTGAAAATATCTTCCGAATTTGAAGTTGAGTTGATAGATGAAATACGAGGGCTTGATTCCCGAGGCATTGTGGTGCGTAATGATTCCAACGGAAACCTTTATTGTGGCGGAATGGGTGACTCTACATATTTGTTTAAATACGATTATTCCTCCGGGATGTTCAATAATGTAAGTAGTGAATTACCATTTAGCCACTCCAAAGGACTTGTTGTAAACGATATGGCATTTCAAAACGGGCAAATATATTTAGCTACCAGCGAGGGCGTCGTTCAAAAAAAAGGGGACACCGTGCAACGTATAGGCCTAGGCAAATATTCCGGATATAACGTAAACTGTATTGCTAGTGATAACGATAACTCTATTTGGTTCTCTAACGAGAAGGGCCTTTTTAAATATGAATCGGGCAATTATTATGTGTTTAGCGAAAACGACGGATTAAATACCACTGTTGGAAGTTACCGCTGTTTGGCCATTGACAAAAATAACAAAGTATGGTTTGGCACCCAGACCGGACTAAATTATTCAATGGCTATTAATGAAACCGGGATAACCAGACAACCCGTTTTTACCAACATTTCAGTTGATGGTAAGTCCGTTTCCATACAGGCCTCCGACCTGAAAATAAATAAATACTCCTTTATTCGGTTTGCCTTTATTTCTGTGGAAATGCCTGGGAATGATATTGTATATAAAACAAGGCTGCTTGGTCTCGAAGCCGAATGGTCTGCCGAAAAGAGCGAAAATGAAGTTTTGCTCTCCCACTTGCCTGTTGGTGAGTATACCCTGAATGTGAAAGCCAGGCAATATGGGAATTACGATTGGAGCGATGTGTCTAGTTTTACTTTTACAGTTGAGCCAAATTGGTATCAAACATGGTGGGCATATTCCTTCTATTTTCTGTGCTTTATTTTATTACTTGTGCTTTTCAACGCTTTGTATCATAAGAGCCTGATTCGGAAAAACAGGAGATTGGAATACCAGGTTAAAATACGCACAGACGAGATAATGTCAAAAAATAAACAGCTTCAGTACCTGAATGTCACCAAGGATAAATTTTTTAGCATCATTGCCCACGATTTAAAAAATCCATTTAGTAGTATTTTAGGTTTAATACAGGTGTTGAGATCAAATTTTGATAATTACGATGAAGAAAAAAAACATGAACTAATTGAATTGATTCATACTTCCACAAAAGATACCTATTCATTATTGGAGAATTTGCTATCGTGGGCTGGAACACAAACAAATGCTATTAATTTTAAACCAGAATCAATCAATTTAGCTCATTTAATTAAAGATGCGACTGATACCTCGGCGGCTGCCATTCATTCAAAAAATATTCGTCTGATTTACCGTGTTAACTCCGATTTAGAGATAATGGCAGACCGGAATATGTTGACTACAGTTGTCCGGAATCTTATTGTGAATGCCATAAAGTATTCTTACCGAAACGAATCGATTATTGTTGAAGCAATTAAAGAGCATAACTACATAAAGGTTTCCGTTATTGATAATGGTGTTGGGATAAATCCGAAACGGATGGCGGAATTGTTTAAAATCAGTAAAAAAACATCTGAACCCGGCACCGATAATGAAATAGGCACCGGTTTGGGATTGATACTTTGCAAAGAGTTTGTAAAAAAACACGGAGGCAAAATCGATGTGAAATCGGCACCCGGAAAGGGCTCGCACTTTTGGTTTCAGATTCCCGTATAACATTAATTGGATATAGGGGGCATTAAGCCCTCTCTCCTTCGGATATCTCCCCTAAAAGAGAGAACCGGCAAAGAAGCATGGTGCGTTAGGCCCCTACAGAGGATTTAGGGGTAGCGCGTGGGGTAATATTAATACTAATATACCTTCGAGGTTTGTTGTTCTATCGATTTTTTGCAATCCCGGCGCATGTAGCATCTCCAAATCGATAAGCAATAGCACTTGCGCCGAATAGCTATGATACTCTGATTTTTCTATAAACATGTCATCCCTCCGGGATTATAATATGCCTTGGTTTGGTCGGAGGATCCCAGAGGGATCAAATGTTTATAGCACTTTGTTAGTCTGCCATTTTTAATTAAACAGATAGCTGTTCTACAGAGTCTTCCGCCTACAGGAGGGAGATTTAGAGGGAGGTTTTTACCGGCGCATCTGAAAATGTTAATAACCGGAAGTAGTTGTATGCGCCGTAATTTGCAGACCATTATTAAAATTGTTTGAATAGGCTGAAAGCCTTAACTGTATTAGCCCGGGGCAGCGCCCCGGGAATGGTTAATGCCATATATTAATTGGTGCAAATGCAATAATTCGGAAAGTGGATTTACTCCATGCACCGAAATTTACTACGATTCTGCTTGAACGTTTTATGCAATTTAAAGTGTAACCACCTCTCTGTCTTCACCCCTCTGTCCTTCGGACATCTCCCCTGAAAAGGAGAACCGGGCAAAGAAGCATGGTGCGTTAGGCCCCTACAGAGGATTTAGGGGTAGCGCGTGGGGTAATATTAATACTAATATACCTTCGAGGTTTGTTGTTCTATCGATTTTTTGCAATCCCGGCACATGTAGTATCTCCAAATCGATAAGCAATAGCACTTGCGCCGAATAGCTATGATACTCTGATTTTTCTATAAACATGTCATCCCTCCGGGATTATAATATGCCTTGGTTTGGCCGGAGGATCCCAGAGGGATCAAATGTTTATAGCACTTTGTTAGTCTGCCATTTTAATTAAACAGATAGCTGTTCTACAGAGTCTTCCGCCTACAGGAGGGAGATTTAGAGGGAGGTTTTTACCGGCGCATCTGAAAATGTTAATAACCGGAAGTTGTATGCGCCGTAATTTGCAGACCATTATTAAAATTGTTTGAATAGGCTGAAAGCCTTAAATATATTAGCCCGGGGCGCTGCCCCGGGAATAGTTAATGCCATATATAAATTGGTGCAAATGCAATAATTCGGAAAGTGGATTTGCTTCATGCACCGGAATTTACCAATACATTAAAAATATTAATAATTTAATTTTCGTTTGTTCCGACGCATGAATCTTATGTAAGGTTAAATAAAATGCATTTGCGTCGGATTAATGTTGCAATTGCAAACCCAGGGTTTCACCCTGGGCTATTACATTTTGCGCCTGCAGCGCTAAAAAAAATACCCGGTCATTCATAATTTAAAATTTTTTACCTGTTTGGTGATTACCTTTTTTCCTTTCCGGTATTAACCTTTAAAGCAGTTTAAAAACAGAAGCCAAAAGAACCATGAAAAAACGAAAAACAGAAGCCAACAATTTGATGCCAAATGTGATATATATCACACATTGCAAAGAAAGATTTGTAAGTGCAGTATTTATTACATAGCTTTAACAAACTGAAAAGTGATGCCCGCGAGAAAGATTAGCAGGGGCGATAGAGGGAAGAACTTAAATTTTTAATAAAGGCTATCAATTAAACGAACAACTTTTAACGCTCGATCGATCACAGATAGTGGTAAGTGTATTTTTTAAAAAAACATAGATATGAATAAAGGAGAAATCTACAAATTAAAACGCGAGTTCAAAATAAAATACTCACCGGAATGTTATAATCATCCTTTTATTTATTGGAAAGATAAATATGCGGATTACACAGGAATAATGATAACTACATCAAGTAACCCTAAATTCAGAAATATTGAATTAAAGGAAGAGCATTTTAAGTCAGGTTTTAAAATTGGATTCGGAAAATCAGAAAAAAAATCAAAGTCATATATTGCTCCTCTTTATTTGCTTAAAGATGTTAAATATGAACACCTTGAAAAAGTTGGAGAGCTTTCAGATATCGGAAAAACCTTTGTTACTAGCCTCGTTGGAAAATTAAGGTACACGGATTGGAAAGAATATATGAAATTAAACAGCTGATTTATAATAATAGAGATTGTAAAATGAATAAACACATAGCCGCTAACAATAGCTAATACAACAAAGGCTTGCCGCAGGGCAATACAAGCCTTTGCTGTGTAGCAGAGTCGTTAACAACAAGGCAAAGAAAACAACTAACCAAGCAATAATAATATGAAATCAGTAGGATTTAATTTCGCAAAAAATGAATTTAGTTTTGCAGTACTTCTTAAAACTGCAAATGTTCCATCAATAATTGAAAAGAATAAAATAGTTCTGCCAAAATTGGAAACTGATGAATTAATGGAGTGGTTTGAAACTCAAATTTCCTTAATTGTTGATAAGCACAAACCCGATATTATTTCTCATAAGATTTCAAATACGTTGTCTTCTTTAGATCAAATTAGAAACTCTTGTTATCCCCAAGGAATATTAAATCTCCTTGCTAAAAAGAAAGGGATTTCAATTAATTCATTTTCATCTCAAGGGATAAATGCAACTAAGTTTGGACAACCAAACAAAATAGATGTTTATAAATATATTGATCCAATAATTGGTATTCACAAACCTTATTGGAATAAAGCGATGAAAGATGCAGTATTAGTAGCATGGTTTAACTTATTATAATGGCAAAAGAACAATTAGATAAATTTCAAATTATTGACCACATCGGAAGTGGACATTTTGGTAATGTATTCTTATGCTATGATCCTTTTTTACAAAAAGAAATTGCAGTTAAAGTAATAAAAGTTACGGACCCAGCTAGATTTGTAAATGCAGTAAAGGAAGGACAAACATTAGATGTGTGTAGACATAAACATATAGTTGATGTTAAAGATGTTCGTGCTTCGATTTTTCGAGGTGAACAAGTTGTAATTATTGTGATGGAATATCTTTCCAAAGGTTCTATTCAAAAACATATTGAAAAGAGGTTTATATCAGCAAAGGATGCCTGTAGAGTAATACAACAAGCATTATTAGGACTGGAACATGCGCATAACAATAATGTACTGCACCGAGATATAAAACCAGCCAACATATTATTTGGAGACTATGATGAAATTAAACTTTCAGATTTTGGATTGGCAATAAATTACCATACTGAACCGAGTAATATTAAGGGGTACCGACCACACCAACCTTTAGAAGTAATAGAGGGTAATCCAATGGATAGGATTTCTGATATATATGCAACAGGTATAACTTTTTACAGACTTCTTAATAATACTAATAAATTAGACTTTACATTCACAAATATCGAAGATTGGAAAAAAGCAGTAAAAAAAGACAAGTTTCCACCTAGAGTATTTTTACCTCACATACCTGAAAAAATAGTAAGAATTTTAAAAAAATCTATACATAAAAACAAAACTACTCGATTTCAAAACTGTAATGATTTTAGACAAGCGATTGATAAATTGAGTTTTATAATTGATTGGGTACAAGTTGATGAAGACAATTGGATAGGTAAAAGTAATGGCGATAATTATGAACTAATTAAAACTCAAAAGAGAAACGGTTGGACTATCGACTATAAGAAAAACGGAATTAGAAGAACAGAGAATTGCTGCAAGAATGTTTCCGAAGATAAAGTTGAAGCAGAGTATTATGAAATATTGAGAAAAACAACTTTAAGATAAAGCCCAGTTGCTAACAGAATGTATAGGTAATGGTTTGAATAGTAGTGGATTTAAGGGTTTTAGCCCGCATGAGCTTTTATATAATTTGACAGAAAAGTGCAATGCAGTCGGCTACTTTATTTTTACTCACTGTATGTGCACTAAAGTAATGATTCAGTATGTAACAAATTAAACAGATAATTATGAAGGCTGATTTAAAAGAAGTAACAAACTCAAACTGCCACAAACAATGTAATAAGGATAAAAGGCGTAAAACAACAACTGATGATTTGTGTAATCAGACTGTTTCTGAAATAGATGGCTTACCAGTGCGTTGTGTTGGGGAATGGGCAATGGAAAAGATATACCATTTAATTCAGTATTTCGGAATCTTCTCAACTGGAATGAAATACAAATGGGATGGCAAAATTAATTATATAGAGATTTGTAGCGGACCAGGTAGGTGTATTAATCGGAGTCTTGGTATCGAATTTAATGGTACATCATTATGTGTTTTGGAGCATCCTGCATTAAAATATCTGAATAAAGCATTATTTTTTGATTATAATTCCAAAGTTGTTGAGTCTTTAAATACCAGAATTGAAGTAAAAAAAATCCCTAATGCAAAAGCTATCATTGGAGATTACTTTAATGCAAAAGCAATTTGCAATAATATTAAAAATGAGATAACGACAAATGGTCTAAATCTTATTTTTATTGACCCAACTGATTGTAGTTTGCCTTTTGATTTGATTAAGGAATTAAAAGCAAAATTATCAAATGCTGATTTGATAATAAATATAGCTATAGGTACTGATTATACACGTAATATTAAAAAGGCAATACTTGATCCTGATTCGAATGCTGGTAGTTACGAGAAATATTCAAGGTTTATAGATAATGATGTATTTTTTAATAGTGATGTAATAAGAGAATTGGCAAGAAGCAATGCTGATAAAGAATTAAGATTAGCATTCCGTGCAGAGTATGTTAATAGCCTTAAAAAACTAGGATATAAATATTTTGATTTTAAACATATAAGGAACTATTATGATTTAATTTTTGCAACTTCTCATCCAAAAGGAATTGAATTTTGGGAAAAAGCAAATAAAATTCAGCATGATGGGCAACGAACGCTAAATTTTTAATTTATTTGCAGAATGATTAAAGAAAAACAAGTTTTTGGTACCTGTGAGTGGGCTACGGATAATGCTAATTTTATTAGTGGTTGCATTCATAATTGTAAATATTGCTATAGTAAGGAAATGGCAATTCGTTTTAAAAGGAAGACTATTGAAAATTGGACTGTTGAAGAAATAAACCATAAACAACTAAATAAAAAATTCAATAAAAAAGATGGATACATTATGTTCCCATCTAGTCACGATATCTCACCTGATAACTTGAAATATTCTTTAGTTTTTTTAAACAATTTATTGGAAAAAGGAAACCATATTCTAATTGTAACTAAACCGCATTTAAGTGTAATTAAGGAAATATGCGATAAATATAAGAGTCATAAAAAAAACATACTTTTTAGGTTTACAATTGGTTCATGTAAAACAGAGACTCTTAGATTTTGGGAACCTAATGCTCCATCCTTCGAAGAAAGACTTTCTTCTTTAAAATATGCGTATGAATTGGGTTTTACAACAAGTGTATCGTGTGAACCAATCCTTGATATTGAAATAAATGAATTAATAGATAAAATATTACCATTTGTTAATGATGCCGTATGGATTGGTAAACCAAATTTTCTATTAAGAAGATTAAAGATGAATGGAATAAAAGATAAAGAAACAATAAAAAGAGCTGAGGAATTAAGTAAAAAACAATCTGATACTTGGGTATTGGATATTTATGATTTCTTCAAGGATAATACAAAAATCAAATGGAAAGAAAGTATTAAAAAGATTGTTAATATTGAAATTCCTACAACAAAGGGGTTGGATAAATAGAAGTCCCCGTCCCGCTATGTCGTATTATATAACTCAGAAAATAATATTTACTCTAAATTTTAAAATAGCAAACTTACGCCAATTGGCGCACAAACTGCCTACACTGCACGATTCTTAATAAAATAATTAAAAAGAAAAAAGCACCCAACCGGGTGTTTTTCCTATAAACAGGCAATACTTTAATTTATGATGCCCGATCGGACTACCTGTAAATTGCATGGTAAAAGTCTGTTATTGGAATGTATAACAAAGCAAAAAATTAGTATCTTCATCTGGCTTAATTGCATGGGTATATTATTAATATTTAATTTTAAAAATATGAAAATACGTTTTATTACTTTTTCTATTATGCTGTTTTGTTTCTTATCGGCTAAATGCCAACAAACAGCATTTGTTGATAAAATAAGCGCTTTGATACAAAATGGTGAATTTGAAATAGCCGAAAAAGAGGTAGATGAAGTCTTATCTGAAGATCATAATAATACAGATGCCTTAATGTTAAAGGGAAATATCATTATTAATAAATATATTGGTAATGGTCCGGATGTGTTTTTAGGTGTAAATAACGATGAGTCCATATTTAATACTTCCATTGGACATATTGGCGGGCAAGCACCATTGCTAATATCTAAAGAGGTGTGCGATAAAGTTGAGAAATTATGGTTAAAGGCTATAGATATTGATAATACCAGGGAAGATATTCGTTTGGGATTATGTCATTTATACTCTATATCGCTTGATACCGAAAGCTTAATAGCTTATTTGCCTACACTTGTTAAAAATATTTCTCTCGAGCAACCACATTATAGTATTTCCGATTATGCCAGGAATCTTATTGAAAGGGAAAAGTTTGAAGATGGGATGAGGGTATATAAGGAGGTATATAAACTGTACTCCGATCAATTTGGCCTGTTAAGCGACATTGCTGCAGAGTACTATAAAAATGAGAATATTGATAGCTGTAAGCACTATCTTAACAGGGCTTTCCCGTTAATTAGCAGTGATGAAATCTCGTTGCAAAACTGTTTTTTCTTGTATTCTGTTCTTGGTGAATATGAACAAGCTTTAAAATGTGCTCAACGATTTAGTGAATTAACAAAGGATGATTTTTATCGCTATTATAAGGTTTTGCTTGATAATTATAAAGGTAAGGTACTTGCTTCGGAATTAGAGGAGTTGTCAAAAAGTAAAAACGAAAATTATCGAAATGCAGCCAATATACTATTAGATGAAAATCTGAGTGCAAAACAGAAGTATGAAGCCTTGGTTAAAAGTCCTGAAAATGACGGGATAAAAATATTGATGCACCATGCATATATACAACAAAGTAAGTGGGCCTATTTTAATTATTGCGAGGTATTAACCTATAACCACAGGTATTTTGAAGCAATTGAGCATTACAAGCAGTTAATGCCGATTGTAGAAAAGGATGATAGCGAAGTAAAACCAAAAGATATAGAGATATATGTAGCATGGGCCTATCATAAAACAAAGCAAAAGAGTTCTGCATTAATTTGGTGGGAAAAGAATTTATCGTCGAAGTTTCTCTATCAGAAAAGTGCAGGTGCCTATTTTCTGGGGATAAATGAAATTGATAATGGAAATATTGATAAGGCGCTTGAATACTTTCGACTGGTATCAGATCAGGCTAGTGAATCGAAATATGCTACATATTGTTGGAATTTGGTAAATAAATATGCCCGATAGCACGGCTTTAGCGTAGCGTAATCCGTGCTTAGTAAAAACCAGCTAATAAATAATTAGCGAACAGAGGAAAGCCAGACATTTGTAATCTCTATTATTCGAAGAATAATTTAAAAATGATAAATAGAAGCCCGGTAATATGAAAATACCGGGCTTTTATATGTTTGCTGTATTGTAAATACTATTGTATTTTTAAATAGCAACAGCTAAAAGCGAACGGATTGCAATTGAAAATCAGCAGAGCTAAATCCGCCCGATCGGCATCTTGCCGGGTATTGTTTTATGCTGGCTTATTTAGACCTTTAGGTTTTTATCGAATAGGTTTGAGGGGATATAGCTTTTAAAGAAAGTAGGCGAGTGTAGGATTAGGTGTATTCTTAAACCTAAAGGTCTTGGTATGTTTCTCCCGGTTTCAACGCTGTTAGGCCGAAATTACCCGTCATTCCGAATTTATTTCGGAATCTAATTAGACAAGCCCGCCAACGCTAAATTTCATTCCGTGTTTAGTATAGGCCAGTTAAAGTTAAAAAAGGTAATTACCACAGGTAATATACCACATAAAAAAAGCACCCTTCGCGGGTGCTTTTCCTATAAACAGGCAATACGTTAATTAATAATTCTTGTTAATCCCAAAAAATCAAAAGATTTTTTCCTGTCTCCGACAGCGATTAAGATTTACTACCATTTTTGAAACTCAAAAATGAGTTCATCTAAATCGAGGTTTCTGCTCATAGATAAATTAATTCGAGAATTACATTCTCTCTTAATTTATAATTCGCAGTTAATTGCTTCTGGCTAAAATACCAATGGTTTCCAGCATTTGCGGGTCATCCATAAAGGCAACCTTGGCAACCTCGCAAAAATCGCTGTACCATTCGGCCAGGGCATCGGCAGCTTTGTATTTCTGTTCGGTACTCTTTTCCGCTTCGCCTTTCTCCTTTTTATAGGCTGCGTATTTCGCCTTCAGGTCGTCTAGCATGTTTCTGGCTTCGCTTAGGGTATCGATATCCTGCCCAAACTTTGCCATTTTCGATGTATAGTCTCTGCTACCCATTAAATTGGTATAAAATACATCGGCCTGTGCCAGGTAGTCGCCCATAGTAAATTTACGACGGCCGTTAAGTGCCAGCTCGTTCCAGCCCGCTTTAAAGGCTTTAAGGGCTACACGTGCCAAGCGTACATGTTTAATATATTCCTTGTGAAAATACTCTTTCACCAGCGTTAATTCAGCATAGGCAGCATCCTGCTCACCATGTTCTCTTTCGAAATCGATAACGGCCTTGCGGGCATCCGACAAAATGTTTCTGTCGTTTACCATACGTTCGGCTGTATAACCGTATACCGCCATTACCGAACCTACCGTCTCCAGCTTCGCTGTGTTATCCTGGGCCAGTTCGGCTTTTTTAATCAAATTATTAAGTTCTTTCATAGGACTTAATTTTTAGGGTTAGTAAATAGTATTTGCCTGTTTAATATTGTGTTTTACCAATGCGAAATTGTATGTAAGCATTGTAAATGCGCTTGTAACCATCGTTTAAAGTATAAAAACCACCCGGGAATGCTTGTTAACCGCTTTTTTAAAGGGCTTTACCCCATATTAATAAGCGTTTACCGCCTTTTAAGGCTTTGCAACCGCTAGAAAAAGCAACACAACCACCCGGAATTGAAAATCGACCATATCCCCATTAAAAATAACTGCTGCGAAATGCGTTTATACCTGCCGGTACTGAAAATAACCGTTACTCTGTTGAAAATAACTGCCAGGAAAAATTCCACTACCGCAGGTAAACCAAAATAACTGCACGAAAAAGCCATACTACCACCCGGCGACAGAAATAACCCGGTAGTTTTTAATTTCCGGTGGTTGTTTTTCAATAATTTATGGTTTGGTCATAATTATTTGCGGTTATTTTTACCAGGCAAGAGGTTTCTTGCAGTTTCCTCTGGTAATTTTCATTTACAAATGGTTATTTCTGATTATTGCCGGTTATCTTCCTGTTTTTGCCTGTTGTTTTGCTTCGCTTTCCGGTATCACAATTTCCGATGTGCTTATTTGCTTTCGCTTTCTGTTATCGACTGGTTTTACAAATTTATTTTGCCCTATTTGGGGGTACATAGTTTTGTATACCATGTTTCTTGTTTTTCCATATTTATGGGTTTAGGTTTTTGTAATGAAAGAACAAGTTATAACGTAAATAATTAAAAGTCAATACCTGAGGCTGTTGTTTGTTAAGTTTTTTATGCTTAAATTATAGGGACTTATGGCGGTAATTTATATTGAAAAGCTCACCTGTTTACTATGTTTGCAGTGTTTTGCAATGATTAATTAGTAATGAATAATTAACAATTAGCGATTAACAATTAGCAATTAACAATTAGCGATTAACAATTAGTAATGAATAATTAATAATGCGTAGTGATTAATGAGTGGTGATTAGTGATTAGTGTGAAATGATTAATTGTGCTTAAAGTTACCTGTATGGCAGCAGGGTGTTTTCTGATGCCAATTTATTGTATCTGGAATTTTTTAAATAGGTCGAAAAGATCTATTCTGCATCTGCAGAATCTTATTTTTATATCTTTAGCCGGTAGCAAATTAAATTTTATACGATAATGGAGAAGCTGGATGAATTAAAAAATGCCATTGCCGAATTTAGCGATACTTCTTTTGGAAAAGAGCGACCCTTTACGGCACCTTTGCATCATCTAAAAAAAGAGGTTGATGAGGCCATCGAGAGTGGCGAGCTTGAAGAGTTTGCCGATATGCAGCTTTTGCTGATTGATGCGTTTCGTAAACGTTTTCCTGATAGTTCAACCGCGATGTTATTGGATAGCTGTATGCAGAAAGTAAAAATTTGCAAGGAACGAAAATGGGGCAAGCCCGATGAAAATGGGGTAGTGGAGCATATTCGCGATGTAGATTAATTAATAATTAGCAATGATTAATTAGCAATGATTAGTGCTTAATGATTAATCCATTAGAAAAAGGCTGGAAGCCTTTAATAATAATAGCCCGGGGCAACGCCCCGGGAAAGGGATGTACAATACAAACCGGTGCAAATGCAATGTTTCAAATTATACAATGTGACCATGCACCGTAATTGACAGAAGTTAAATATTAGATTTACTCGTTTCGATGCATGAACCTTTGAAAGCTTAATTAAATCGTATTTGCACCTTTAGCGCTTAGAAAATCATTTTACTGAGGCTTGTCTAAATCTTAATGTTTGATTCGGATTACTAATTATTAGAGTATTCGTTTATTGTTTCTGAAATTCTATCAGTAATTCATCGTATGCAATAAATCCGGTATGCCTAAAGAATTCTACACCTTCTTTATTTATTAAAATCTGGGTAGGAATCATATTTATGTTAAAGTTGTCGGCATATTCTTGTGCTTTTTTTTGGTTCAGATTCATAAAAATTACCAATACCTCTTTCGATTTTCTTTTTTTGACTTCATCTAAAACATTTTTCATTGCTTTACACGATGCACATGTTGTGGCACCGAACTCCAAAAAAACAATTTTATCGCGATCTTCTTCCTGAATATTGTAGTCGTTAAAAATATCAGAAAGTATACGTGTCGATTCTTCTTTGTTTGGTTTGTTGATTCCGTCTAAATGCTTAATAAGCTTGTCTTTTGTAATAATAAGTGTTAGGAAAAAGGTAATGGTAAAACCTATGAAAATTACCGGGCCTATGTATTTTTTATTTCGATTCATTTACTTAAAATGTAGTGCTTTTTCAGGTTGGTATTGTACCCTTGTTAAATAATAAATTACAGTATTGTGAACAGTTGTTTTGACATATACTTTATTTGTCGAAATTGAATTTTCGTTGAAATCCAATACTAAAGCTATAGGCATTTGTAAGTTGCAAAACGTTTACATACTTGTAAACAGGAATATTTATCGAGCACATAGCGTAATAACCTTTTGCAATTTTAGCCGATAACAAAGGAGCACAATACATTATAAAACCACCCGATGCCTCTACTGTTTGTTTGTTTTCGCGACTGCTTCTTTCACGAAGTTCACCACGAAGTTGAATGCCTGCACTAAGCTTGTTTTTCCAATTGTAAATAGCACCGGTATTAAGAGCATATACGTTTCCGTATTTCCAATAGAAATTATCGGAATCAATGGTTTGCGAAACTTCAATCGAGGCTAAAGAATATAAGGCTAAATTTCCTTTTGATTTATGAAAAAAAGCGTTGGCGAAATACTTAAAACTACCCGATGAAGGCTGAACCGTAATTGGAAGTTTTACATTGTTTACTTCCTGATCGAATACACCTACCGGAAGCTTTATTCCCAGTCCGCCTGATAATTCCCATTTATTAGTAAAGCTTTTGTATAGTAAATACCTGAATTGAAGCGAAGCATCGCCAAGTCCGCTACCAATGGCATTATTCATGTTTTCAATGTTGTATTTCTCTGTTTTGTTGATAAAATAACCGAGTTCAGCCTTAAGTGTAGCACGATGAAAAATGCCATAACTAAGGTTTATATCTGTGAAATTATAGTTTGCTTTATCGATTATTCCTATTTCAAGAGCTTGGTTTTCGCTGTAAAAGGTATTTGAAAAACTATGACGATAATTTACTCCAATTTTTAGATTTTTTACCCCGGAATTAACAAGGTCGCTCTCTGTAGATAAAGGATTACCTGCCGAGCAACATTGTGCATGAATTTTAATACCGACAGTTGCAAATAAAACTATTAGGAGATATACTGAAATTTGTTTCATTACTTCTTATTAAAATAGGATATTACTTCAATTTTGATGTTTTCTGAAATTTGACCCGTAGAATCTGTTAACGTACAGGTAATGGTGTTTAAGCCTACGCAGCACTCACCGGCAAAATAAATAATTTCTTTGCCTTCGCCAGATAAAGTTCCGTGATCGGCTTCCCATGAAATATCTTGTCCTAAATCGTTATAATGAACACGAATAGTAGTTGTATCGGTAAATGCTTTAATGGAATAGTTACCCGCAGTGAGGCTGTCAATTTTCGAAGTATCTGATATTTCGGGTTCGTTAATTTTTTCTTCGCAACTTAATAAGGTGAAAAATATTAAGCTTGCGAAAAGTGTTTTTATGAGAAGTTTCATGTTTAAATATTTGAGGAGAAGCCTTTGAGATAGGTATCTCAAAGGCTATAAATTATTTAATATTATGGAGTATTTCCGAAACAGTATCCTAATAAATATCATTATTACACTTTGGATATAGTTTCTTTTAATTGTCTACATAAGATAGTTAAAGATAAATCCGACAAGTACAATTCCGGTAGCAACAATGCCAACAAAAATTGCGATTAACTGCCATTTTAATACTTTTTTAAGAATGATAATTTCCGGCAGCGAAAGCGCAATAACCGACATCATAAAGGCCAGGGCTGTTCCCAGGGAAACACCTTTTTCGATAAGAACACTTACAATTGGAATAATTCCAGCAGCATTCGAATACATAGGAATACCCATTATTATGGCTACAGGTACGCCGTACCAACTATCTTTTCCAAGTAAAGTTCCCAGGAAATCTTCAGGTACAAAACCATGTGCACCGGCTCCTATAGCGATACCAATTATTATGTAAATCCAGATTTTTCCTACAATCTCTTTAACGGCATCGTATCCGCTTTGGATTCGGTCCTGAAAAGTTAGTTTTTCTTCATGATTTTCCTCGTGTGTGGCTTTTATTTTATATACCCAGTCGGCCACATACTTCTCCAGCTTTAATACTCCGATTAACCAACCGGCTAAAATAGCAATAGCAAGTCCGGTTCCGACATAAATTAATGCTACCTTCCATCCGAACAGACCAGCCAATAATACAAGAGCAACCTCGTTAATCATTGGCGCAGCAATTAAAAATGAAAAAGTAACACCTAGTGGTACACCGGCTTCAACAAAACCTAAAAACAGGGGTATTGCAGAGCAGGAACAAAAAGGAGTAATAATTCCAAGTAGCGAGGCTAAAATATTTCCGGTAAATAAAGATCGACCACCAAGAATCTTGCGTGTTTTTTCAGGCGTAAACCAGGTTCGCAATATTCCTACACCGAAAATAATAAGCACCAGTAATAACAATACCTTCGGAACCTCGAAGATGAAAAAACGAATTGTTTCTGTTAAATGTTTTCCCGGTGTCAGGGCAAATAATTGCTCTGTAATAAAGTCGGACAATGGTTGAAGATTCCGGTATGAAATTATCCATAACGGAATTAATAATAATGGAATTAGCCCACCATGCATATTTTGATTAAGTGCTATAATCCTTTGCTTCATTTTTCTTCTTTTATTTCGAATATGTACGAACGTTAATTGTAAAAAAAATTAAATAAACAGCAGTATACAATAATATATACCAACGCCAATAAATGCAACCGATACAACTCTTCGAAACCACAGTTCAAAGCTCTTCATTTTATTGTAAAAGTTCCCGATAGAACCAACACTAAAGGCTAATAACCATGCGAAAATAATAACCGGGATACCTGTTGCCAGGGCAAAAACCATTGGCAGGTATAAACCACTTGCACTGCTTATGGTAATGGGTATTAACATTCCGAAATAGAGTACACCGCTATAGGGGCAAAAAGCCAATGCAAATAAAATTCCCAACAGTAAAACGCTCCAGAATCCCCAGTTCGATTTACTTTCCATTTTTTCGGTTAACTTGCTTACTCCTGGAATATTAAAGCTGATAACTCCAAGCATAATAAGGCCGATAAGAATTAACAAAGGCCCAAGTAATTTTTCACCCCAGGTTTGAAAAAAACCAGAGAAATTAAATTGATTAGCACCAAAGAAAAAGAGAACTCCAATAAGTGTATAACTAATTCCTCTTCCTAATGTATAAATAAGACCATTTATAAAAACACGCTTTTGGTTATTTATATCTTTACTAATAAAACCAATGGCAGTAATGTTTGTGGCCAAAGGGCATGGGCTAATTGCGGTCATCAGACCCAATATAAATGCCGATAATATTGGAAGTTGTGAGATTTCCAGTATATTTTGTAATACTTCCATAAATTACAACATTGACTCGATGGTAGACTTAAGCTTTTTTTCCAGTTTCGAAGGATTACTACGGGCATTTAAAAAAGCATCGTTGGTAAGGTTTATTATTTTATCACCTTTTATAATAAGTAGTGTTTGTCCGCTTACCTTATACTTGTCAACTAATTCTTTATTTTCAGCTTCTTCGCGGTTAATCGAAATAAAGGCAACTTTCTTTTCGTAGAATTTTTCAAGCGTCTCTTTTGTTACTTTTTCTACTGCCTGGCATGTTGCGCAGCGTCGTGTACCATGAAAATATACGGCCTGAACTTCATTATTATCTTTCTGTTTATTACAACACTTAATTTCTGTTGTTTTCTGATCTTCTTTCGCTTTTTGGTTATTGGTACAGCTATTTGAGAATAATGCTAATGCACCGATAAACAGCGAAAATGTGATGGTAAGAAGTAACTTTTTCATTTTTAAATGTATTTATTTTGTTAATATTTTTTTAATCTCTTTTAGCGAAGGTACTTTGCCTTTTACAATTACCTTCTCGTCTATTACAAGGGCAGGTGTTGTCATAACACCATATTCCATAATTTTTTGAATGTCTTCAACTTTCTCTACTTTTGTTTCAATACCTAATTCGGCAATCGCTTTTAGTGTAATCTTTTCCATAGAATTACATTTTGAGCATCCGGTTCCTAATATTTTGATATTCATAATAAATTATTTTTTTTGTTCGTAATTCGTAATAATACGAACTGGTGATTTAAATTTTTTTATTCAGAAAAGAAATTTTTAAACAAACTCTGAGCCTCTTTCCAGTTTTCTTTATTAATACAATATTTTATTCTTGGAGCTTCGGTTTCACCTTGAATCAGTCCGGCTGATTTTAATTCTTTAAGGTGTTGCGAAAGAGTCGACTTGGCAATAGGGAGTTCTTCACTTAAATTGCCACTGTAACAACACGATTGAAGCGATAAGTATTGTAAAATATAAACCCTAACCGGGTGGCTAATGGCTTTCGAATAGCGGGCAATTCGTTGTTGCTGGTCGGTATACAAGCTTTTTTCCATGCTTTTAATTCGTTGTTCGTAAAAATACGAAACGAAAGTAGGAACTTAATTTTAAAAGAGCAAATCTTTTGCTTATTTTTACTTTTTATATCATTGGTGTCTGGTAATAATAAGAATATTGTATGATACGAGATTTATGCGCTGTAGAGGCCTTAGTTTCCGCCTACTGAAAAATGCGTATAGAAAATCAGTTGGGAGAGCGTAAAAAAATCATTGCTTGTTTGAGGAACGTTAGGCACGAGGTACGAGTGACAATTTGCATAGCAACATCACGAGCATGGTAAAAGGCTGGCCTGTGTGAGCGAGTAAAAAGGACGAGTTCAATGATTTTAGCAAACTCAATTGATTTTTAGCAATTTTTTGGTCAGCGGCGGGGTTTTTTGTTTACTTTTTTGAGCTGTAGCAAAAAAGTAAAAGCCTGTCTGGCTTAAAGACAATTCAAACATGTAATATTTTCCCGGACAATAGTGTTTTCATATTAAAAAATAGGATGAATAAACTGGAACAAATTTTAATAAAACATCAATCTGAATTTGCCAAGGTTGTGGATATTAGCTTTCGGAAAGAGGATATTTATGAATTAAATCTTTCGATTGATAATGAAGAGTTGCGAGTTATAGAAAACTTAAATACCGAAAACCTGACGAATTATATCGATTGTAAATTGAAACAGAGTGGTGCTTCTATTGCCATCGGAGGATATGCTGAAGATCGTTTAATATACCGTAAAAGCAAACATTTTGGAGCAGATGAGAATGCCCGGACATTTCATTTGGGCCTGGATATTTGGTGTTCGGAAAACAGCTCTGTTTTTGCGCCTATAGATAGTGTTGTTCATAGTTTTAAAGATAATGATCTGTTTGGAGATTATGGTCCGACAATTATACTTGAACACAAGCTCGACAATATGACGTTTTATACCTTATACGGACACCTGACCAGGGAATCGCTTAATGACATAAACCCTGGGAAACTTATTTCAAAAGGAGAGAAGTTTGCAGAAATAGGCAATGATCGGGAAAACGGAAACTGGCCTCCGCATTTGCATTTTCAGGTTATAACCGATATGCAGGGTAAAAAAGGTGATTTTCCGGGAGTATCAAGTCGTAAGGAGTTAGATGCCTATATGGAAATATGTCCGGATCCTTCCTTAATTATTAATGTGACGGATTAAAAAATGGCTGAAAGCCTTTAATAGTTATAGTTCGGTGTATTGCCTTTTTGTGTTCGAAATATTAATGTGGATATTTCTATATTACTATATTGACTTCAGAGAAGTCACATTATTGTAGAAGTATAGACAAATTTGGAGCACGACCTCAGCGAGGTCGCATTATATTTCATGCTGCATTGTATTATGCGACCTCGCTGAGGTCGACGTATCTGTATAAAACAATATTCTACAATAATATGATACCCTCCGGGCATCGGGGATGTTTCGAACACTCAATAGCTTTGCCCTGGTTAATTTATTACACGCCAATAGCGTTTA
>Ga0209692_10002092_pt1 | contig 23499 bp, 16 predicted proteins | sample tdDd472_FD_187129 | JGI IMG/M metagenome (GOLD analysis project Ga0209692, IMG submission 187129) | Marine sediment microbial communities from the Atlantic coast under amendment with organic carbon and nitrate - tdDd47.2 (SPAdes)... | ecosystem: Environmental > Aquatic > Marine > Coastal >... | reverse complement strand
CCACGCGCGTGTCCGAGTCCATCCTGAACAAGGTGGATGTCCTCAAGGGCACCCTCATTCCCGCCGACGTGAACGTCACCACCACCCGCAACTACGGCGCCACCGCCAAGGCCAAGGCCCAGAACCTCATTTCCAACCTGGGACTGGCCATCTTCCTGGCCGTGGTCGTGGTGTTCCTGGCCATGGGCTGGCGCGGCGCGACCATCATTTTCCTGTCCATTCCGACCACCTTCAGCCTCACCCTGTTCATCTACTACATCATGGGGTACACCCTGAACCGGGTGACACTGTTCGCCCTCATCCTGGTCACCGGTATCGTGATCGACGCCACCATCATCGTGGTGGAAAACATGCACCGGCACTTCCAGATGAAGGGCAACAACTCCCTGAAGACAGCCCTCGAGGCCATCCTTGAAGTGGGCAACCCCACCATCCTGGCCACCCTCACGGTGATCGCCTCGATGATGCCCATGGCCTTCGTGCGCGGACTCATGGGGCCCTACATGGCGCCCATGCCCATCGGCGCGTCACTGGCCATGGTCTTCAGTCTGCTGGTGGCCCTGACCATCTCCCCCTGGCTGGCCATCCGCCTGCTCAAGCCCAAACAGCAGTGGCGCGAGGATGTGGACGGCGAGGGCACCTTCGAGGGCGAGAACGTGGACGGCTACGCCCTGCACAAAACGCCCATCTACAAGACCTACAACAAACTGGTTCGACCCCTGGTGGAAACGCCCGCCAAGGGCATTACCGCCCTGCTGATCGTGGCCGCGCTCACCGTGGCGTCGACCTTCCTGTTCGTGACGCGCACGGTGCAGGTGAAGATGCTGCCCTTCGACAACAAGAGCGAATTCCAGGTCATCATCGACACGCCCGAGGGCACCACCCTCGAAACCACCACCCAGCTGGCCCGCGAGGTGGGCGACTATCTGGCCACCGTGCCCGAGGTCACCGACTACCAGATCTACGCGGGCACCGCCGCCCCGGTGAACTTCAGCGGCCTGGTGCGTCACTACATGATGCGGCAGGGCCCCACCGTGGCCGACATCCAGGTGAACCTGGTGGACAAGAGCCTGCGCGACGACCAGAGCCACGCTCTGGCCAAGCGTGTGCGCGGTCCCATCGTGGCGCTGGCGGAAAAGTACGGAGCCGCGGTGAAGGTGGTCGAGGTGCCGCCCGGACCGCCGGTGCTGTCCACCCTGGTGGCCGAAGTCTACGGCCCGACCTTCGAAGGCCGTGTCGAGGCCGCCCGTCAGATCAAGGAAGTGTTCGAGAACACGCCCGGCGTGGTGGACATCGACTGGTTCGTCGAGGACGACCAGACCCGCTACAACTTCGCCGTGGACACCGACCGCGCCGCCGTGCGGGGCGTGAGCACCCAGCAGGTGGCCATGACCCTGGGCGTGGCACTCAATGGTCACGATGGCGGCCTGGCCCACATGGACGACGCCGCGGAGCCCGTGCCCATCAACGTGCGACTGCCTCTGGCCGACCGCTCCAGCACCGAAAGCCTGGGCGACCTGTACATCTACAGCCAGGCCGGCGCCCTGATCCCCCTGTCCGACGTGGTGCAGGTGGAGGAAGGCCTGAACTACAAGAGCCGTCACCGCCGGAATCTCAAATCGGTGATCTACGTGACGGCCGACGTGGCGGGCGAGTTGGAGAGCCCGGTGTACGCCATCCTGGACATGAAGAAGAAGATCGCCAAGCTGACCATGCCCGACGGCACCCAGATCGAACAACTGTCCACGGTGCAGCCCCTCACCGAAGAGGGCTACGCCATGAAGTGGGACGGCGAGTGGCACATCACCTACGAGGTGTTCCGCGACCTGGGCGTGAGTTTCGCCGTGGTGCTGGTGATCATCTATCTGCTCATCGTGGGCATGTTCCAGAACTTCACGGTGCCCCTGCTGATGATGATTCCCATCCCGTTGACCCTGCTGGGCATCATCCCCGGCCACCTCCTGTTCGGGGCCTTCTTCACGGCCACGTCCATGATCGGGGTGATTGCGCTGGCCGGCATCATGGTGCGCAACAGCGTCCTGTTGATCGACTTCATCGAAGCCCGCCTCAGGGACGGCCTGGAACTGAAGGAAGCCGTCATCGAAGCGGGGGCCGTGCGCTTCCTTCCCATCGCCCTGACGGCCGGAACCGTGGTGACGGGATCCTTCGTCATGGTGTTCGATCCCATCTTCCAGGGTCTGGCCATCTCGCTGATGATGGGCTCCCTGTTGTCAACGGTGTTGACGGTGGTGGTGATTCCGCTGTCCTACTACCTGTACAAACGGCGCGTGAGTTGATCGCCGGACCCACCGTTTCCGGAGAGGCGGCTCCGCCTCTCCGGAAATCGGTCCGGTCGCTGGGAATACGGGGCGAAAACCGACCGGTATGTGGGGACGGCCCCCGGCGACGGGAGGATTTCAAATATAAGGAAAACACTTAAGCGTAAGGAAGGAAACGATTAACACGTTTTCGTGATAATTTTTTCCACCATAATATCATAAATTTGTCTTATTAGGAAAGATTATTCGCGGTATTCGCCAAGAATGACTAAATATTCATTGTTCTTTTTCCGATAATTGCGTATCCTAGATGTGTCGAGGGAGATGAGTTTAGATTTTAAGAACAGTTTGCGGCTTGTCGGTATCTCCCTCCAATCCCCCACCGGCATGCCGTTGGACCGGCCACGTTATACGTTGGCCGGTCCTTTTTTTATGCTGAGCCGTCGCCACCGTCAGCGTCGACGTCCGCGCTGGCCTGCCGGAACCCGTTGCCGGGCCGCCTCATAAGTTTCCGCCTGCCGTATGTAAAACTCATTTTCAGGATCCTGCGCCAGGGCCTTGGCAATCCAGCGGCTGGCCTTGGCCGGTAAACGCCGTTTACTATAGCATTCGCTCAAGGTGCTGATAATACGGGGATCATTATCGCTAAGGACCACGGCTCGCAAAGCATACCGCGAAGCTTGCCGTAAGTTCACCCCCGCGGCGGTCGCCACCCGGGCGTAACCGTGCAGCGCCTGAAAATTCATGTCGTCCATTTCAATCAGGGCCTGGTAGGTGTCCAGCATGCCCAGCGTATCGCCGAGGGTTCCCTGGAAGGACGCCACCGCCATGAGGGCCTCACCCGACCCGGGCACCCCCGCGGCCCGGCGGGCCAGCGCCCGGGCCCCGTCCGCATCCCCGGCCTGCTGCTGCAGGGACGCCAGACCCAGCATGCCGTCCACCACCACCTGGGGCTGATCGCTGCCCCGCAGGTTCATCAAACGGCGGTACAGGGTCTCCGCGCGATGGACGTCCCCCCGCTCGGCATTGCGCCGGGCCAGGTCGAACAGCAGCCCGGGTGTTTGGGGGCGTCGGGCCTGCATGGCCGTCAGGCGCTGGAAGGAATCCGCGCCGGTGCGGAAGGCCCGCACGATCTCCAGAAACTCCACCTTGTTCACGAAGCCCGTAAAACGGTCGGCCTCGCGCCCGTCGGTCCCGCACCAGACCAGGGTGGGCAGCAGGGTGATGTTGAAGGCCCGCTTGAGGGCCAGGTACTCGGGCTTGTCGATGTCCACCTTGAAGGTGAGCACGTCCGCCAGTTCGGTGATCACCTCGGACTCGTTGTACACATAGGCGTCGAGCATCTTGCAGGGGCCGCACCAGGTGGCGTAGAAATCGATGAGCACCGGTTGTCCGGCGGCCTCGGCCCGGGCCAGCACCGCCTCCCAGGACACGTCCTCCAGCCAGGGGACATGGGCGGCGCGACGGGGCGTTTCAACCTCGGCCGACATCGCGGGCAACGCCCACAGGCAGAAAACCAGCAGGGCACGCCTCATCGGAAGGCCGGCAGACCGGTGATCTCGGCCCCCACGATGAGGGTGTGGATGTCGTGGGTGCCTTCGTAGGTGTAAACGGACTCGAGGTTGGCCATGTGACGGCCGGGGGAGAACTCGTCGGTCACGCCGGCGGCGCCCAGGATGTCGCGGGCGGTGCGGGCGCAGTCCAGCGCCATAGCCACGTTGTTGCGCTTGGCCAGGGAGACCAGGGGCACCTCGTTGATGCCGTCGTCCTTGAGACGCCCCAACTGCAGGGTGAGTGCCTGGGCCTTGGTGATTTCGGTGAGCATGTTCACCAGTTTCTGCTGAACCAGCTGGAAGCCGGCGATGGGCTTGCCGAACTGTTCCCGCTCGCCCGCGTAACGCAGGGCGGTCTGGTAGCAATCGGCCGCGGCCCCGATGGCACCCCAGGCGATGCCGTAGCGGGCCTCGTTCAGGCAGGCCAGCGGCGCCTTCAAACCCTTGGCCCCGGGGAGGCGGGCGCTCTCGGGCAGCCTCACGTTGTCGAAGACCAGTTCGCCGGTGTCGCTGGCGCGCAGGCTGTACTTGCCGTGAATGACGTTGGCCGTGAAACCCGGTGTGCCCTTTTCCACCAGGAAGCCGGAGACGCCCTCGGGCGTGCGGGCCCAGACCACGGCCACATCGGCCAGATTGGCGTTGGTGATCCAGAGTTTGCTGCCGTTGAGGATCCAGCCGTCGCCGTCCCGCTCGGCCCGGGTCTCCATGGCCCCGGGATCGGATCCGTGGTCGGCCTCGGTCAGTCCGAAGCAGCCGATCCGGCGGCCGGCCGCCAGTTCGGGCAGCCAGGTTTCCTTCTGGGCATCGGTCCCGTAGGTGGCGATGGGCCACATGACCAGACTGCCCTGCACCGAGGCGAAACTGCGCAGGCCGCTGTCGCCCCGCTCCAGTTCCTGACAGATCAGGCCGTACAGGGTATAGCTCAGCCCGGGACAGCCCGGGCCCGTCACCGCCGACCCCAGCAGGCCAAGAGCGCCCAGTTCGGGGATCAGATCCAGGGGAAAAGTGCCGTCCCGGAAGTGGCCGCGGATGCCCGGCAGGAAGGACCGGTCCACGAAGGCGGCCACGGTGTCGCGCACGCCGCGCTCCTCGTCGCTCAGGGTGCGGGACAGGCGATAGAAATCGACGGAGGCAGGGTTGGCCATGGGGACGTCTTCTCCGGGTTCGGGCGCTTCATCCGTGTGGCACGGACCGGTCGCGGGACTGTGTCGAATATATAGCCAAGGCGCCCCGACCCACAAACCTGGACCCGGCCCGTGTCGGCAACTCCTTCAATATCACGGCGTAATGGTAGCTTATTCCTCCAAATAAACCTTCCGGAAAGTTGATATAATTCCGCCTCTCACCTATCATCCACAAGCCATTCCGGCCTTGTTTTTACCGCACCCCAAGACGCCTGGAGACGCGTATGGACAGCTGTTGCGGCGCCGTCCCCGTAGTGGATCCCGCCATCACCCTTCTGGCTGCCGTCGGCATCGGCCTGACCACCAGCCTCGGACACTGCATCGGCATGTGCGGCCCCCTGGTCAGCACCTACAGTCTGGCCCAGGGCAAGGTGGACGGCCGCCTGCGCAGCCTTGTGCCCGGCCTGCTGATGTATAATCTCGGACGGGTCAACACCTACGCCATCATCGGTCTGGCTTTCGGGCTGCTGGCCGCCGCCGCCCACGCCGCCGGGCCCGGGCCCAAGGTGCGCGGCGCCCTCTTCCTCATCAGCGGCCTGTTGATGGTCTTCATGGGCATCGGACTGGCCGGTTGGCTGCCCACGGCGCATCTGGTGCAGGCCAACCCCATCGGTCGCTGGATTTCCCGGCGCTTCATGGGCCTCATCGGCACCCGCAGCATGATGGGGCGCTATCTGCTGGGCATGGCCAACGGGTTTCTGCCCTGCGGGCCCGTGTATGCGGTGGCTGTCAGCGCCCTGGCCGCGCCCACGCCCCTCCACGGCGCCGGCACCATGGCCGCCTTCGGGCTGGGCACCGTGCCGGTGATGTTGGCCATCGGCCTGGGTGCCGGCCGCCTGGCGCCGGCCCTGCAAAAGCGCTTCAACCTGGTGGCCTCGATTCTGGTGTTTATCGTAGGACTGGAATTCCTCTTCCGCGCCGGCAAGATGTTCGGCCTGATCAAGGCCATCAAGTGGGGCTTCATTCCCATCTGGTAGAAAAGGCGATATGAGCAGTCCGACCCTGGAAATGAAATGGCCCGAAGACTGGAAGGCTGCCGCCGAGCGCCGCGCCTGCCTGCATTGCGGGAACCATCTGGGCCATTTCTGGAAGGTCGCCGACGGCCCCTTCTGTTGCCGCGGCTGCAAGGGCGTTTACGAGATGATCCACGCGGCCGACCTGGCCCGCTTCTACGACATCAAACCCGACGCCCACGCGCCCGCCCCCAGCCTGCGTCCGGACAGCTTCGCCTGGCTGGACAAACTCCTGGCGGAAAAACACACCTCGGCCCACGGCACCGGGGCGCCCCTGCAGCTGGATCTGGACATCCAGGGCGTGCACTGTGCCGCCTGCGTGTGGCTCATTGAGGAACTCTTCAAGCGTCAGGCGGCCGGCATCCAGTTGCGCATCAACCCCACCCTGGGCAAGGTGGAGCTCACCTGGGATCCCACCCGCGGCGAACTCAAGGACTTCCTGGCCGAGGTGGAAAAGTTCGGCTACCGGCTGGGGCCCAGCCGCAAGGGCGTGCACCGGCACTCCCGGGCCCTGCTCATGCGCATGGCCATCTCGATTTCCATGGCCATGAACGTGATGATGTTCAGCCTCAGCTACTACTTCGGTCTGAAGGCGGACGACGGGCTGCTCTTCCACTTCTTCGGCTGGCTCAGCCTGGCTCTGGCCACCGTGTCCATGATCGCCGGCGGCGGGGTGTTCTTCAAAGGCGCCATCGCCGGCCTGCGCCGCCGCGTGGCCCACCTGGACGTCCCCATTTCCCTGGGCATGATCCTGGCCTATTCCGGCAGTGTGTACGGTTTCCTGACCGCCGGCCCCGAGGAGGCCTACTTCGACAGCCTCACCATCTTCATCGCCCTCATGCTGGTGGGCCGCTGGGCCCAGGAGCACATCCTGGAGCGAAACCGCAACAGTCTGCTGGAGTCGTCCGGCGCCGAGAACATCACGGTCAAGCGGCTCCACGACGGGCAACTGGAAGCCGTGTCGGCCATGGACATCCGCCAGCAGGACGAACTCTGGGTGGCCCCCGGCGACCTGCTGCCGGTGCAGGGCCTGCTCATGCGCCAGCCAACCCAGGTGTCCCTCGACTGGATCACCGGCGAATCCGACCAGGTGGACTTCCAGCCCGGCGAGGTGATTCCCGCCGGCGCCTTCAACACCTCCAGCCACGGTTTCACCGTGACCGCCGTGGAGGATTTCGTGGACAGCCGCCTGCAGGACCTGCTGCGCACCACCACCGCCAGCGACGCCGACTTCCGCCCCCGCTGGTGGCACAACATCAGCACCTGGTACGTGACCCTGGTCCTGGTGGCCGCCACGGCCGGGTTCGGTCTCTGGGCCGGAAAGGACGTGACCCAGGCCCTGAAGGTCACCATTTCCATTCTGGTGGTCACCTGCCCCTGCGCCCTGGGCCTCGCCACGCCCCTGGCCGAGGAACTGGTGCACTTCGCCCTGCGCCGGGCCGGGGTCTTCCTGCGCAAGCCCAGCTTCATGGAAAAGGCCCTGTCCGTGCGCAAGGTCCTGCTGGACAAGACCGGCACCCTCACCATGGGCGATCTGGTTCCCGACGCGGCGTCCGTGACCGGGGTGGAAAACCTGGACCCCGCCGCCCGCGGTGTTCTGCGGCACATGACCGCCCGCAGCAACCACCCGGTGAGCCGCAGCCTGGCCCGCCTGCTGGAGACCCTGCCCGGAGAGGATCCCCTGCCCGGCGCCGTCAGCGGAGAGAATCTGGCCGAGTTTCCCGGCGACGGCCTGGAACTCACCCTGCCCGACGGGATCTGGCGCCTGGGGCGTCCCGCGTTTGCCCTTGAAGAGGCCGACGACGCCGCGCCCGGACGCACCGCCTTCTCCCGGGACGGCCGTCTGTTGGCCGAATTCGGGCTCAGCGAGGAATTCAAGGCCGATGCCCGCGGCGAATTGGACACCCTGGCCGCCGACGGCTTCGACGTGTACCTGCTCAGCGGCGACGCCCAGGCCAAGGTGGACCTGGCGGCCGAAGCCCTGGGTGTGCCGTCGGAAAAATGCTTCGGCGGCCTGACCCCCGAAGCCAAAGCCGCCCTGGTGCGCCAAATGGACGCCCACGACACCCTCATGGTGGGTGACGGCCTGAACGACAGTCCCAGCTTCGAGGCCGCTCTCTGCGCGGCCACCCCCGCGGTGGACCGGCCGGTCCTGCCCGGCAAGGCCGACTTCTACTTCCTGGGCGACGGCATCTCCGCCATCCGCCGCTCCCTGCAGGCATCCCGGCACCTGCGCCGGGTGGTCCGCGACAACCTGATTTTTGCCGTCAGCTACAACGTGGGGGCCGTGGCCCTCTGCATGGCCGGCCTGGTCACGCCCGTTGTGGCGGCGATTCTGATGCCCGTCAGTTCGGTGGCCGTGGTTTCGTTGACCGCCGTCCGCCTGTCCACCCGGAGACTGCCATGGATGTAATAATCGCGCTGGTTTTCATCAGTCTGACCCTGGTCATCGCGGGTCTTATTTTCTTCTTTTCGAGGCTTTTTGAGGGGGATTTCGAACACGGGGAAAGGCTGTCCCTGCTTCCACTTGAAGATGATACTGGAGAAAATCCCTCCGAAGATGCAAACTTTGGTGACAAAGGGGAGCAATTCGCTTCTAATGATACGGGGTCAACTGTCCATCCGGACGATTCCAACACCTGAACAGCACCCAAGGGTCGGGACGTGTCACGTTTCAGCAAAGGAGGAAGGTGCTCCACATGGAAGCCACGAATACCCAAACGAAAACTGTTATTTACGATGACAGTATCGTGCGCGCCTTTTCAATCATCACGGTTGTCTGGGGAATAGTCGCGTTTCTGGTCGGCGTGCTCATTGCCGCGCAGCTGTCGTTCTGGCAGGTCAACATGGGCGTGGAATGGCTGAGCTTCGGGCGTCTGCGCCAGTTGCACACCAACGCGGCCATTTTCGCCTTCGTGGGCAACGGCATGTTCGCCGGCGTCTACTACTCGACGCAGCGGCTGCTCAAAACCCGCATGGCCAGCGACGCCCTCAGCTGGGCGAACTTCTGGGGTTGGCAGATCATCATCGTGGCGGCCGCCCTGTCCTATCCCCTGGGTTTGACGCAGGGTAAGGAATACGCGGAGCTCATCTGGCCCATCGACGTGTTGGTGGTTCTGGTCTGGGTCATCTTCGGCATCAACTTCTTCTGGACCCTGGCCATCCGCAACGAGAAGAACCTCTACGTCGCCATCTGGTTCTACATCTCGACCATCGTGACCATTGCGGTGCTCTACATCGTGAACAACCTGGCCATTCCCACCAGCCTCACGCACAGTTATCCGATATTCGGCGGGGTGCAGGACGCCCTGGTGCAGTGGTGGTACGGCCATAACGCCGTGGCCTTCTTCCTGACCACGCCGCCGCTGGGCCTGATGTACTACTTCATGGTCAAGGCGGCCAACCGGCCGGTGTACTCCTACCGGCTGTCGGTGGTGCACTTCTGGTCCCTGATCTTCCTGTATATCTGGGCCGGCCCCCATCACCTGCTCTACACCGCCCTGCCCGACTGGGCGCAGACCCTGGGCATGATCTTCTCGGTCATGCTGTGGGCCCCCAGCTGGGGCGGCATGCTCAACGGCCTGCTCACCCTGCGCGGCGCGTGGGACAAGCTGCGCACCGATCCGGTCATCAAGTTCTTCGTGGTGGCCGTCACCTTCTACGGCATGTCCACCTTCGAGGGCCCGCTGCTGTCCATCAAGAGCGTGAGCGCCCTGGGCCACTACACCGACTGGATCATCGGCCACGTGCATTCCGGCGCCCTGGGCTGGAACGGCTTCATGACCTTCGGCATCCTGTACTGGATGTGGCCGCGGCTGTACGGCACCAAGCTCTACAGCAACCGTCTGGCCGAAGCCCACTTCTGGATCGCCACCATCGCCATCCTCATGTACGTGGTGTCCATGTGGGTCGCCGGCGTGAGCCAGGGCCTGTTCTGGCGCGCCCTCGACGCCGAAGGCTTCCTCAAGTACCCGGACTTCATCGAGAGCCTGACCAACAGCCGCATGATGTATCACACGCGTCTGCTGGGCGGCCTGCTGTTCTTCCTCAGCTCGTTCCTGCTGGTCTGGAACCTGGTCATGACCGCGCGCCAGGGCAAGCCCGTGACCGTGAGCGTGCAGGTGCCCGCCCGCCGTCCCGAGGGCGACAACGTGAGCGCCTGGGGCCTGATGACCAGCGCCCCCATGCTGTTCATCGTGGGGATCCTGGTCTTCTCCATCTGGTTCGGACTGTCGGGCAGCATGATCAGTCCCATCATTCTGGCCATCCTGATCATCATCTGTATCGGGGCCATCATTTCCTACGGACTGCACCAGAAGAAATGGGGTCACTGGTACGGGCTGGTTGAACGCCACGCCCTGGTGTTCACGGTGCTGGCCCTGCTGGCCATCCTCATCGGCGGGGCCGTGGAAATCATTCCCACGGTGATCCTGAGCGAGGAGATCCCCCTGGAGATCACCGACGAGATGATCGCCGAAAATCCCGAACTGGCCGAGACCGCCAAGTGGCTGCAGAAACCCTACAGCCCCCTGGAGTTGGCCGGACGCGACATCTACATCACCGAGGGCTGCTACAACTGTCACAGCCAGATGATCCGTCCCTTCCGTCACGAGGTTCTGCGCTACGGCGACTACTCGCGCATGGAGGAATCGCTGCTGGATCACCCCTTCCAGTGGGGCTCCAAGCGGACGGGTCTGGATCTGGCGCGGGTCGGCGGCAAGTACGACAACCTGTGGCACTACCTGCACCTCATGGATCCCCGGTCCACGTCGCCGGCCTCCAACATGCCCGGCTACACCCACTTCAAGACCAAGACGCTTGATCCGCAGGTGTACGTGGGACGCATGAAGGCCCTCGGTCAACTGGGCGTGCCCTATTCCGACGAGGACTACCAGCTGGCCGAACAGCGTTTCCTCAGCCAGGGTCAGCTCATCGCCGACGACCTGGCCGCCAAGGACGTGAACATCGCCCCGGACAGTCAGATGGCGGCCATTATCGCCTACCTGCAGCGTCTGGGCCGCGGGCCCCAGCCCCTGGCCGCCGAACCGGTGACCGCGGGCGGCGGCGCAGCCGGCGAGGCCTCCGCGCCCGTGGTGGAAAGGTAGGGTGACCCCGGATGTACCAGGAGTTCTACGCCAAGAGCGACCTCTTGATCTGGCCCCTGATCGGCCTGCTCATTTTCGTCTCCATCTTCACCGGCGTGCTGGCCTACGTGTTCTTCGGCCTGCGCGACAAGGGGAAGGTCAACGCACTGGCTTCGCTGCCTTTTGAACCCGAGACCCTGGTTCCCGAGGACGCCAGCAACCAATTCGACGGCAGGCCGAAGGGAGGGCCCTCAAAATGAGTGACTTCAACGACACAACCCGGGACAACCGGTCCGACTATAAGCAGGACACCATCCTGGAGCACGAATACGACGGGATCCAGGAATTCGACAACCGCCTGCCGAACTGGTGGATGTGGATCATGTACGGGTCCATCATCTTCGCCCTCTTCTACTGGGTCGTGTTCCACACCCTGGGTGTGGGCATCCTGCCCCGGGAACGGTTCGAAATGGTGATGGAGGAAGCCGCCCAGGTTGAACTGGCCCGCATGGCCGCCTCCGGCATCAACGACGAGGCCCTCATCATGATGAGCACCATGAGCGACCAGCTGGAAGAAGGCCGCGACGTGTGGGTCAAGCACTGCGTGGCGTGCCATCTGGACGACGGCCGCGGCCTGGTGGGACCCAACATGACCGACGGGTACTATATCCACGGCTGCGCGCCCATGGACATGTACAACACCGTGGTCAACGGCGTGGCCGCCAAGGGCATGCCCGCCTGGATGAACCAGCTGGGCCCCAGCCGCGTGCAGGCGGTGGTGGCCTATGTGCTGACCCTGAGGGACACCAACGCACCCAACGGCAAGGACCCCGAGGGCGAGCCCTGTGAGTTCTAGCTCGGCGTCCGCAGCATGAAAACGGGGCGGTCGCCGATTCGGCGGCCGCTCTTGTATCCGGACCTTGAAATCACAGAAAATCACCGGGTGTTTCCCGGAGAGGACCAGCCGACATGACCGAGCCCAACAGCCAGGACGCCCCGCGCGAAAAAGCCGCCAAGCGGGCGCCGGACCTCAACACCGTCTACACCATCAATGCCGACGGGTCGCGCAACTTCCTGGAAGTCGCCGACGTGTCCGGTCGCTGGCACAAGCTTCGCAACTTGTCGGTGTACGTGCTCATGATCGTCTTTCTGGGCACCCCCTGGCTCAAGATCGGCGGCAAGCCGGCCATGCATTTCGACATCCCCGGCCGCAGCGCCCATCTCTTCGGCGGCACCTTCACCAATCAGGACTTCCATCTCATGTTCTTCGTGCTCATCGGCATGGGCCTGGGCATTTTCGTGATGACATCGCTCTTCGGACGGGTCTGGTGCGGCTTCTTCTGCCCCCAGACCGTGTTCATGGAAGGGGTGTACCGCCCCATTGAGCGCCTCATCCAGGGCGACCGCATTGCCCGCCTGAAGCGACGGCGCAGCGGCGGCAGCAGCCGGACGGTCCGCAAGGGCCTGACCCTCATCGTCTTTACCGGGCTGTCCTGGGTCTTCTCGGTGGCCTTCATGGGCTACTTCATGCCGGTGGAGGAAATCCTCACCCTGCTGCCCTTCTTCCCCGGACACACCAGCGCCCTGGTGTGGTCCCTCTTCTGGACGGCCATGCTCACCTTCGACTACTTCTGGTTCCGTGAGCAGACCTGTCTCATCATTTGTCCCTACGGCCGCCTACAATCCACCCTGGTGGACTACGACACGGTGATCATCGGCTACGACGAAAAACGCGGCGAACCCCGGGAGAAGGGGATCGAGGCCGGGGGCGACTGCATCGACTGCCGGCGCTGCGTGGACGTGTGCCCCACGGGTATCGACATCCGCAACGGGCTGCAGCTGGAGTGCATCGGCTGCACCAACTGCATCGACGCCTGCGACGACATCATGGACAAGATCAACAAGCCCCGCGGCCTCGTCCGCTTCGATTCCTCGCGCGGGTTCGAAACCGGCAAGAGCCGCTTCTTCCGCCCCCGCTTTTTCCTCTATGCGGTGGTCCTGATCGCCGTGGCCGGCCTCTTCCTGGTGCGCGTCGGCAAGCGCGAGAATTTCCACGTAACCATCATGCGCTCCCAGGGCATGCCCTACACCCTCGACGGCGACCAGATCCGCAATCTCTACACCATGCATCTGCAGAACAAGACCGATGATTCGCAGGTCTATTTCATCGCCCCGGCCGACGAGGCCCTGGCCGGCTACGACGGCGTGGACTACATCATCCCCCAGGGCCGGGTGGTCCTGGCGCCTTTGGCGGATCAGCAGTTGACCCTGTTTGCGATGATGCCCAAATCCAACTATTCTCTGCCCGAGGATTTTCACTTCGCCGTGACCGATTCGGCCAGCGGCGTGGTTCAAAGGATAAAAGTCCGTTTCAGGGGACCGTGATCATGCAAAAATGGCTGTACGACCGACCGTGGATCTGGATTGTCCTGCTGCTGGGACTGCTGGTGGCCGGTGGCTTCACCACCCTGGTCATCGCCGAGCTGAATCGTCCGGAGATCGTGAAGGAGGACCGGGATGCCTCGCGCGGGCTGCCGGTGGACGTCAACGCCCAACGACTGGCCTGAGCCCCCTTCCCATCCTGAAAAAAGGCCGCGCCCCCCATGGGACGCGGCCTTCGCTTTTCCGGCTGCGGATCCAACTCAGTCGGACTTTTTCTCTTCCACCATGATGCCCGCCAGATCCTGACAGCAGTCCGACACCACCGGCCCCAGGGCGGGCGCGGCCAGAGAGCTGCCCGCCACCACCGGGGTGGCCCCGGCCTCGTCCAGCTGGAGCTTGCGTTCGGCGGCGTCGGTGCGCGGCCCACCGGGCGCCTTGTGATGACGGGTCACGTTGCCCGTCCACACCGACCGCTGATTCCGCAGGTCGTAGATATCCAGGGTCATGGTGACCGTCCGGCCCACCGTGCCGAACATACCCACTTCACGCTCGACTTCCCCGGTTTCATTGGGCCGCGTTTGCAGTTCCCCGTTGTCATCCACACGGGTGGCCCGCCCGCCCTGGGTGCTGCTGCCTTCGTAAACCGATTCCCCCTCCAGGATGGACGCATCCACCCGGGCCAACAGCAGCCAGTGGGTGCCCGGCAGGTTTTCGGCGACCCGACTCAGGGCCTCCGGCTTGATGAGGCCGCGCCGGGCGTAGGTGCCCTGGATGTTGGCCAGGAAGCCGGCCGGGACCTGGTCCCGCACCGCCGCGTAGGACAGGAGTCTCACCTCCGGGGCCTTGGTCATGACTCCGACGGCCAGGGCCGGACTCCACTCCAGGCTCTGGTCGTCGTTGCTGAACATGGCAGGGATGCCTGCATGGGCGTCAATATCCACCTTGTCGCCCAGCACCACGCCGCCGATGGCCAGGCTGCCCTCACGCAGATCCGCCGGCGAAAAATCAGGTTCCGTGTAGGCGGTCTCCACCTTGCCGCCGGTGGACGAACAGCCGGCCAGGGCCAGGACGAGAAGGACAAGGGTCACGGACATCTTGAGCATGATGGTCTCCATCGGTCAGACAGGTGTGGAAATGGATGGGCCGGTCGGCGGCGTCTTTCGACCAAGGATAATACCATCGACCCGATAAACAAAACCGCCCCGACCCATACGGATCGGGGCGGTCGCGGGTTTCCGGTCTAGCCGCGGGCTTCCAGAGTCAGTTTGCGCTCGGTTTCCACCGCCGGCAGGGGGTGGAAGTGCAGCCGCGGATCGAAATCCGCCCCCAGCAGGGCGCTCAGGTCCACCGCCGCATTGAAGGGCAGGGCTTCGGCCAACCCCCACTTCCGCTTGAAGATCTCCCATTGGTCCAGAATCTGTTCCTCGTAGCGGATGGCCGCCGCCTGGAAGGTGGCGCTGCCGAAGTGGTGCACGAACAGGCCGCGGACGATATGGCTCTCGAAGCCGGCCAGATGAGCCCGCAGGCAGTAGTCGTTGTCTTCGTAGTTCCCCAGTCCGAACCGTTCGTCCAGTCCGCCGATCCGGGCCAAAAGCTCCCGCTTGATCAGCAGGCAGAAGCCCGTCAGGCGCAGGGTGCGGTCGGTGCGGTCCTTGAAGCGCGCCGCCTGGTCCCGGGCGAAGTCCGCCAGGCCCGTGAGGGACTCGGTGTCGTAGTCCACGCTGGACAGTTTCTGCATGCCGGAAATGTTGTTGGTCACCGGACCCAGCAGGCCCGCGCGCGGGTTGGCCTCCGCGGCGGTGATGAGCTGCTCCAGCCAGCCGGCGGTCACCACGGTGTCGTTGTTCAGGAGTACCAAGTGGCGTCCGCGGGCGCGGGCCAACCCCTGGTTACAGCCGGTCGCAAAGCCGGTGTTGGTGGGGTTGAAGAGCGCCATGGTCCGCGAGTCGGCCGCGGCCAGTTCGGCCAGATAGGCCGGGGTGCCGTCGGTACTGCCGTTGTCCACGAATATCAGTTCGTGGCGCAGGTCCGTGTGCTTGAGCAGGGAATCCGCACAGCGCCGGGTGAAGTCCAGGGCGTTATGGGTCAGGATGATCACCGAGGCGTCGGGCTGACGCCGATTGTCTGCGGGATGCAGCATGGGGCCGGGCATGTCCAGGCGCAACACGGGCTCCACATAGGGCCGGATCAGGCCGGTCGGTGCGGGCCGGGTCTCCTGGGCGGCGGACACGATGAAATCGGGCTCGGCCTTGCCCAGCCAGTTGCGATTCAGCAGGGCCTCGTCGTCCTGACGGGCCTTCAGGCGGGGCGCAGCCTCGTGGCCGGGGGCTTCGGGCATGCGCACCCGGGTCATGATGGATTCGGCGCGGTACACGCATTTCCAGCCCCGGTCGCCCAGACGCAGGCACAGGTCCAAACCCGCGGGCTCGGCCTCGGCCAGGGGTTTGAGCTGGTTGTACAGACGGCCCAGACCCTCATGGAAACCGCCCACGGCGAAGAAAGCCGCGGCGCGAACCATCAGGCCCTCGCCCGCCACGGCGGCCACCTGCAGGTTGCGGGCGGGTCCGGCATCCGCCGCATCCTTGCCCGCGAAAATGCTCCGTCCGCTCAGCCGGGGTCCGTCCGCGGTCTCCCACTTCAACAGGGCCTGCCCCGCGTGGTCGATGCGGCCGTCGGACACCAGGATCTTGCCGGCAACGGCGCCGGTTTCCGCATCCTGCTCCAGGGTGCTGACCAGGGATTTCCACCACTGGGGCCCCACGATCAGCCCCGGGTCCAAAAAGACCAGGAAACGACCGCAGGCCGCCTGGGCGCCCAGGTTGCGGGCGCGGGTGCGGCCCGGTTCATCCTCGGGATGGATGGTCTGCATCTGGCCACTTGTCTGGTAGCCGGACAGGAACTGGGCAGAGTCCGGATCGTCCGAACTTTCCACCACGATCAGTTCCCACGGCAGATCGGGCGCCTGATCCTTGAGGGACAGCAGGGTAAACTTCATGGCGTTCAACTGGTTACAAGATGCCACAATAACCGAAAGGACTGTTTCCGGAGCCGTCATTCCATTCTCCCGCGTAAAGGCACGGCCAAAGGCGTGGTATTTCGAGGCTTTACTTGCAAGGACGAGGCCGCGCTCGGAGATGGACACGAGAGCCCGTTTTCATTAAACTCAGGATTCCGGCTGGGGGAAGCCGGTGCCCGTGCATATCTCCAAGGGGCATACTGGAGACTTTTCATGAAATCCCGACACGTTAATGGCTGCAACTCCCTGTTGCCTGTCCTGATCCTCTGCCTCCTGCTGGCGATGCCGGCCTGGAGCGCCTCCACCTCATCACCCGTCACCCGGTCCGCGGACAAGGTTCTGGTCACCGACGGCCACGTGAGCCACACCGCGGGCCGCCTGCACAATCACGTCACCAACTGGGGCATGATCGGCTCGGCCCCCTCCGTGAACACAACCTTCAGCCACGCCCCCTCGGGCCGGTGGCCCTTCGCCTCAGGCACGGATTTTCTCTGGGCGGGCGGCCTCTGGATCGGCGGTGTTCTCAATGGTGAGACCGTTGTCTCCACCGGCGCCTGGAGCTCCGAAATGTATGCCAGCGAAGCGCCGGAGGATTCCATCTACCCCAGTTACCAGGGCGATGCCGCGGGCGCCCGCTTCCCCTGGCCCAACGCCGATGACGACGGTGATGGCCTGGAGGACGAGGATCCCCTGAACGGCCGCGACGACGACAACGACGGCCTGGTGGACGAGGACTTCGCCGCCATCAGCCACGAGAGCTATCGCTGCGAATACCGCGACGACACCGACCTGGCCCAGGATTATTACCCTGACCACGTGCCCATGGGCCTGCGCGTGACCCAGGAATCCTTCGTGTGGGATCTGCCCGTGATCCGGAATTCCATCGGCTACGAGTTCACCATCACCAACGTGGGCCTGCACACGGTGGACAACATGTACGTGGGCATGTTCAGCGATTTCGACGTGGAAGAGGCCATCGACGATGTGGCCGGTTACTGGGAAGGCCTGGTCATGGCCACCGACGGGCAATATTACCCCGTGTCCGTGGCCTACATGCGGGATGACGCCGTCGTGAACGCAGTGGACGGATTCCAGGGCTGGGTCCTGCTGGGCCACACCGTGGATCCCGCCGGCGTCAGCGCCCCCGACGATGTGGGCGTGCAGGCCTATCGCGACTGGAGCGGCAACGCGGCCTACGAAATGGGCGGCGATCCCACCAACGACGCCGAGCGCTACGAAACCCTTTCCCTGCCCATCATCGATCCGCCGTCGCTGCACGGGGCGGACCACCGCATCATGCTCAGCAGCGGTCCCTTCACCAGCCTGGCCCCGGGCCAGAGCCTGAAGTATCAGGTCGGTCTGGTGTCCGGCATCAACCTGGATTGGCTTCGCAACAACGCCGCCGAGCTGGTGGCCTGCTACCAGGGCCAGACGTACCTGCGGGACGGCGAGCCCGAACGGGTGCACTGGATCCCTCTGAACGAACAGCCCGTTTCCGCCAGCGCCGGCTCCATGGCCTCGCGCCCGGTGCCCGGCGGCCTGGCCATCGACATCGAGGCCAATGTGAGCGCCGAAGAGGGTCTGGCCCTGATCCGGCGCGCCGGCGCGGTCCTGCCTGAACGGGTGTGGTCCGGCGGCGAGCTCCTGCTGGGCGGCCACTTCCCCAACCGGATTCGCTACACCGTGACCGATACCGACGTGGGTCGCGGCGACCGCATTTACGACCTGGTGCAACAGAAGAACGGATCCCGGCTCACCCTGGACAGCCTGGAAACCGGGCTGCCGGTGTTGCGGGCCCCCGAGCTGAGCGCCAGCCCCAACCCCTTCAACCCCCGTCTGCAGGTCCAGTACGTGACCCTCAACGACGGCCCGGTCCGGCTGCAGGCTTTCGACGTCCGGGGTCACCTGGTGCGCACCCTGCTCGACGAAACCCGGTCCGCCGGCGAAGGCAGCCTCTTCTGGGACGGCGTGGACGATCACGGGCAGGCCCTGGCCAGCGGCGTCTATCAGTTGAAGCTGGAGACCGGCGGCCACCTGGTGGAAAAGCGCGTGACCCTGGTCCGCTAGACACCCCGGTTCATCCCAAATATCCCCCGGCTTCCGGTCGGGGGATTCTTTTTGGCGCCGCCAGCTAACCCACGACGCCCCTGACCCTTGCCGGGTGGTTATGCTTGACCAAATGAGACCCAGCGGTCAAAATTTTGAAAAAGCTCTGCCCCTTGGACTTCAATTGCCGGACGGGGAAGCCATGGCCCGACCTATCTGCCTTTTCCGAACCCTCAGCCTCGGCCTGACAGCCCTCCTGCTATCCGGTTCGGCCCTCGCTGCGGACCCGCCCTCGTGGTACCTGGGCTTTCGCACCACCAGCTACGCCTACCAGCGACAGGCCCCCGGCGCCGAGGCCACCGACGAGATCTCCTCCTGGCAGCACTTTTCCGGCACCGCCACCCGTCTGGCCGACGGGCGGCTCACCGTGCGCGGCTCCGGTCGCTTCACCCGGGGCGTGCCCGAGGACACCTGGGGCCTGGAAAAATCCAAACTCTACTCCGGCCACCTGGAGGCCCGCTTCGGCCCGGCGGTCAAGGCCCGCCTGGGCCGCCAGTGGCTGACCAGCGGGGCGGCCAACCTCACCCTGGACGGCGCCCATCTGGCCTATCAGGCCGGGTCCAAACTGGAACTCACCGCGTGGGGCGGGGCCCGTACGCCCTACACCTACGGCTACGAAGTCGGCCGCCTGGACGACACGGCCGCCGCCGGGGGACGGGTGTCCTATTCCCCGCGCCGCGGCGTCAAAGTCGGCCTGTCCGCCGCCTACCTGGAAGACCGGGGCGCCATCGCCGAACGCCCCGTGGCCCTGGAACTCAGCACCACGCTCATCCGGAACGTGCGGGCTTTCGGCCGCGCGTCCTACGACCTGGAACAGGACCGCCTGGCCCGCCTGGATCTGCAGGGTCAGTGGCGCGGGCGCTCGGGCGGCCCGGTGGTGGGCCTGCAGTACATCGACCGCCACCCGTCCATCGCCGCCAACAGCTGGTTCGCCCGTTTCGGCGATCTGGCGCGCATCCGCCTGCTGCGGGGCACCGCGCGCTACGAATGGCCCAGCCTCTACGGGGGCGAATTCGAATACCTGGGGTCCTTCACCGACGGCCGGACCGCCAACCGCTTCGGCCTGGCCCTGCTGGCCCCCTTCGGCCGTGTGGGTTATTCCCTGCGCGTGGGCGACGTGGGTGACGAGAACAGTCTTTACGGCGAAGTCTTCCACCAGGTCTGGCCCTGGCTCCGGGTGGACGCCCAGGCCACCCTCCTGACCTACGCTCTCGTGGCCGACGCCCCCGCCGCCGACGAGCGGGACCTGATCACCTTTTCGGCCGGCCTGAAAGCCGACCTCCGACCCGGCGCCCGCCTCTCGCTGGCGGTGCAAAGCCTGGAGAATCCCTTCTACAACAAGGACGTCCGCTTCCTGATGGGACTGGATCTGGCCATGGCCCGGGGCAGCTCCCGTCTGGGCCTGGACCGCGGAGGTTGGCTGCGATGAAAACTCTGCTCTGTCTCTGCCTGGTCCTGACGACCGCCTCGATCGCCCTGGCGCAGGACGGTCCCGACACAATCATCATCTCCCACGTGAACCACTTCGCGTCGGAAGTGGACTGCACCGATTGCCACACCGCGGCTGAAGAGGCCGCGCCCACCGTTATGCGGCCGGAAATGGATGCCTGCAGCGCCTGTCACGACGTGGATGACGACGACACCTGCCACATGTGCCACACCAACGTGGACGAGGCCGGGGACTATCCCGAGCGCACCTACGCCACCCTCTACGCCCACGGCCCCCACCTGGGCCGCGACATCGCCTGCGCCGTGTGCCACGGCTCCACCGAAAGCGCGGAGCCGGCCTTCCCTGTGAAGACCGATTGCCGTGTGTGCCACGAAACCGCCAACGACTACAATGATTGCCGCCTGTGCCACCGGCCGGAGTTTGACCTGACCCCGGTCACCCACCAGGCCGACTGGGCCCACGCCCACGGCGTCCAGGCTCAGGCCGATGAGACCGCCTGCTTCCTCTGTCACACCCGCACCACCTGCGAGGACTGTCACCTGGGCGACAACGTCCGGCCGCGCACCCACAGCCTGAACTTCGCCTTCGAACACGCCAGCCAGGCCCGGGGCAAGGAAATGGACTGTGCCATCTGTCATCGGGAGGCCGAGTTCTGCAGTTCCTGCCACATGGCCGAGCGGGTTCTGCCCCGCGACCACTTCCGCGGTGGCTGGATGGGTCCGGACGGTGGCAACCACGCCGTCGAAGCCCGGTTTGACATGGAAAGCTGCATCGCCTGCCACAGTGCCGGCGCCGACTCACCCACCTGCGCCCGCTGCCACGGAGGATGAGGGATATGTCGTATCGCCGAAACCTGCTCCTGTTGACAGCCCTGGTGCTTCTGGTGTCCGGGTGCGCCGAGCGCATCGAAACGCCAAGCCAGACCACGCATCCCGCCGCCTGGAACGACCTCGATTCCCCCGAATTCCACGGCCAGTACGTGCGGAACCAGACCACGGCTTCGTGCACCGGGTGCCACGGCGAGACCTTCCAGGGCGACAAGACCACCCCCGGCTGCTACGGCTGCCACGACGGGCCCGGCGGACACCCCGAGGGATGGCGCCAGCGCCGTCAGCACGGGTCCGAAGTCGCGGCCAATGGCCCGGAGGACTGCGCCGATTGTCACGGGGCGGATTTCACCGGCGGCTGGTCCGGCGTGTCCTGTTACCAGTGCCACAACGGCGGCCCCGAAGGCGCGCACACCCCCGACTGGGTGTTGCCCGACCAGCACGGCGCCGAAGTGCGGACCCACAGCGCGGCCGACTGCGCCGACTGCCACGGTGAGGACTTCACCGGCGGCACCAGTGAAGTCAGCTGCTACACCTGTCACGACGGGCCGGGCGGGCACGCCATCGGCTGGGTCGCCCCCGACCAGCACGGCGCCGAGGTGGGCGCCGAGGGCCCCGACGCCTGTGCCGACTGCCACGGCGGCGATTTCACCGGCGGTTGGAGCGGTGTGAGCTGCTTTACCTGTCACGACGGACCCAGCGGGCATCCCGACGGCTGGGTGTCACCCGATCAGCACGGGACGGCCGTCGCTCTGAACGGCCCCGCCGGCTGCGCCTCCTGTCACGGCGTCGACTTCACCGGCGGCACCAGTGAAGTCAGTTGCTACACCTGTCACGACGGACCCAGCGGACATCCCGACGGCTGGGTCCTGCCCAGCGCCCACGGCGCCGAGGTGGCTGCCGAAGGTCCCGAGGCCTGTGCCGACTGCCACGGCGGCGATTTCACCGGCGGCTGGAGCGACGTCAGCTGTTTCGTCTGCCACGACGGCCCCAGTGGACACCCCGACGGGTGGGTCTCCCCCGACCAGCACGGAGTCGAGGTCGCCCGGAATTCCGCGGATGACTGCATGGCCTGCCACGGCGCCGACTTCACCGGCGGCACCAGCGGCGTCAGTTGCTTCACCTGTCACGACGGGCCCGGCGGTCACGCCATCGGCTGGGTCGCTCCCGACCAACACGGCACCGAAGTGGCCCTCAATGGTCCCGAGGCCTGTGCCACCTGCCACGGCGGCGATTTCACCGGCGGCTGGAGCGGCATCAGTTGCTACACCTGTCACGATGGACCCAGCGGACATCCCGCAGGCTGGGTGTCTCCCGACCAGCACGGGGCGGCCGTGGCTCTGGACGGCCCCGACGACTGCGCCGCCTGCCACGGCACGGACTTCACCGGCGGCACCAGCGGCGTCAGTTGCTACACCTGCCACGACGGCCCCAGTGGACATCCCGCCGGGTGGGTTTCCCCCGACCAGCACGGGGACGAGGTCGCCCGGAATTCCGCCGATGACTGTACGGCCTGCCACGGCGCCGACTTCACCGGCGGCACCAGCAGCGTCAGTTGCTACACCTGTCACGACGGCCCCAGCGGACACCCGAGCGGCTGGGCGGCCTCCGACCAGCACGGCCGCCACGTGGAAGCCGAAGGCACCGCCGACTGCGCTGAATGCCATGGCGTCGACTTCACCGGCGGCTGGTCGCAGGCCTCCTGCTACAGCTGCCACGACGGCCCCGGTGGACACCCCGCCGGCTGGGCCGACATCACCCAACACGGTCAGGTTGTGCGCTTCAACAGTGCGGACGGCTGCACGGGTTGCCACGGGGCGGACTGGACCGGCGGCTGGTCCGAGGTCTCCTGCTTCACCTGCCACGACGGCCCCGGCGGACACCCCGTCATGTGGCGGCGGAAGAATTCCCACGGTGGGGAAGTCGTCCTCAACGGGTTGGATCAGTGCAAGGATTGTCACGGGGTTGAATTGGACGGCGGTTGGTCGGAAACGGGCTGCGCCCTCTGCCACTGACACAGCACCGGTACAAACAAACACCCCCGGCGCGCCAGCCCCGGGGGTGTTTGTTTTCCTGACGGCTTTTAACCCATCAAGGCCTTGTGGCTCTCGATCAGTTTCTCCACCACCGCCGGATCGGCGAGGGTGCTCACATCGCCCAGACCCGTGTACTCGCCGGCGGCGATCTTGCGCAGAATGCGCCGCATGATCTTGCCGCTGCGGGTCTTGGGCAGACCCGGCACGATGAGGATGGCGTCCGGCGTGGCGATGGGCCCGATCACGTGCCGCACCTGTTCCTTCAGGGCGCCGGTCAGTTCGCCGACGGTGGCCCCGTTGGTGTCCATACCCAGGATCACGTAGGCGAAGATACCCTGGCCCTTTATTTCATGCGGGAAACCCACCACGGCGGCCTCGGCCACGGCCTCGTGGGCCACCAGGGCGCTCTCCACCTCGGCGGTGCCCATGCGATGACCGCTCACGTTGATGACGTCATCCACGCGACCGGTGATCCAGTAGTAGCCGTCCTCGTCGCGCCGGCAGCCGTCACCTGTGAAATACAGGCCCGGGTACTGGCTGAAATAGGTCTCAAAAAAGCGATGATGATC
>Ga0209692_10002091_pt1 | contig 23506 bp, 12 predicted proteins | sample tdDd472_FD_187129 | JGI IMG/M metagenome (GOLD analysis project Ga0209692, IMG submission 187129) | Marine sediment microbial communities from the Atlantic coast under amendment with organic carbon and nitrate - tdDd47.2 (SPAdes)... | ecosystem: Environmental > Aquatic > Marine > Coastal >... | reverse complement strand
GAAAAATTGAAATGCACGAACGTAACGAGTTATTAGATCTTGTTATTGTTGACGGAAAAGCTCGTGGTATCATTACCCGTAACTTGGTTACTGGTGAGATCGAACGTCACGGTGCTCATGCTGTAGTTATTGCAACAGGTGGTTACGGTAACGTATTCTTCTTGTCTACAAATGCTATGGGATGTAACGGTGGTGCTGCATGGCAAGCATATAAAAATGGTGCTTACTTCGCAAACCCTTGTTATGTTCAGATTCACCCAACTTGTATTCCTGTTCACGGTGAGCAGCAGTCTAAGTTGACCTTGATGTCTGAATCATTACGTAACGATGGTCGTGTATGGGTTCCTAAGAAAAAGGAAGATGCAATTAAATTGCAAAAAGGTGAAATCACTGCTAACGACATCAAGGATGAAGATCGCGATTTCTACTTGGAAAGAAGATATCCATCATATGGTAACTTGGTTCCTCGTGACGTTGCTTCTCGTGCTGCTAAAGAAAGATGTGATGCAGGTTTTGGTGTAAACGAAACTGGTAAAGCGGTATACCTTGACTTTAAATATTCTATCGAAAGATTAGGTCAGGATGTTATCGAAGCTCGCTATGGTAACTTGTTCCAGATGTATGAAAAAATTACAGCTGCGGATCCATACAACGAGCCAATGATGATTTATCCTGCAATTCACTATTCAATGGGTGGAACTTGGGTTGATTACAACTTGATGACTAACATCCCTGGATTGTATGCTATTGGTGAAGCTAACTTCTCTGATCACGGTGCTAACCGTTTGGGTGCATCTGCTTTGATGCAAGGTTTAGCTGACGGATACTTCGTATTGCCATACACAATTGGAGATTACTTAGCTGATGAGATTCAAACTCCTCGTATCGACATGAACCACGCTGAATTCGTTAAGAAGGAAAAAGCGGTTTCTGATCGTATGTCTCGTTTGTATAACATCAAAGGAAGCAAGTCTGTTGACTCATTCCACAAGCGTTTGGGTAACATCATGTGGGATTACGTAGGAATGGCTCGTAACGAAGAAGGTCTGAAATTTGCTATCACAGAAATTCAGAAGATTCGTGAAGATTTCTACAAAGATCTTCGTATCCCTGGAGATTACGACGCAATGAATATTGAGTTGGAAAAAGCAGGTCGTGTTGAAGATTTCCTAGATTTAGGTGAATTGATGGCTCGTGATGCACTGAACCGTAACGAATCATGTGGTGGTCACTATCGCGAAGAATCAACTACTGAAGATGGTGAAGCAAAACGTGATGACGAAAACTTCTTATATGTATCAGCTTGGGAATACCAAGGTGAAGGAAAAGAACCTAAATTACATAAAGAAGAGCTTGTTTTTGAAAATGTGGAATTAACTCAACGCTCATACAAGTAAGCTATGGCAGACAAGATATTAAAAGAATTAACGATAAAGGTTTGGCGTCAAAAGAATGCCAAAGCCCAAGGTAAATTTGAGACCTATAAAATCAATAATATTTCTACCGGAACTTCATTCTTGGAGATGCTTGACATCTTAAATGAAGAATTAATTGACGGTGGTTCTGAACCAATCGCATTTGATCACGACTGTAGAGAAGGTATCTGCGGAATGTGTAGCTTGTTCATCAACGGACGTGCTCACGGACCAGATGATGATATCACTACATGTCAGTTGCACATGCGTAAATTCTCTGAAGGTGAAACCATTACTATCGAGCCATGGAGAGCTGGAGCATTTCCAGTAATCAAAGACTTGATCGTAGATCGTACTGCTTTCGAGAAAATCTTACAATCAGGAGGATATATTTCTGTAAATACTGGTGGTGTACCTGATGGTAACGCTATTCCTATTTCTCAGGATGATGCTGAGGAAGCTATGGATGCTGCTGCTTGTATTGGTTGTGGTGCTTGTGTTGCGACTTGTAAAAACTCATCGGCAATGTTGTTCGTTTCAGCTAAGGTATCTCACCTTGCTAAACTTCCTCAGGGTCGTGTTGAGGCTTCTCGTCGTGCGAAGAACATGGTTGCTAAAATGGACGAAATGGGATTCGGTAACTGTACAAATACCGGAGCTTGTGAGGTAGAATGTCCTAAGGGAATTTCTATCGCTAATATCGCTCGTTTGAACCGTGAGTTCTTATCAGCAAAAATTAAGGATTAATTAGACTGAAATCCAAATATGTAGAGCGTTGCCTAAGGGTGACGCTCTTTTTTTGGGTTTGAATGTAAGTGGTATCTTTTTGATAGATCAGAATGTGAACTTTAAAAATTCCATCAGTAAGATTACCAATTTCTTTGGCTGCTGACTTTGATAAATCGATGATTCTCCCTTTAACGAAAGGTCCTCTATCGTTTATACAGACGATTACAGAGCGTTTGTTTTGTAAATTGATCACTTTCACCCAAGTTCCAAAAGGAAGGCTCTTATGAGCTGCTGTGAATTGATTTTGATGAAATATCGCACCTGATGCAGTTCTTCTTCCCTGAAACCAATCGGAATAAAAGCTGGCTGTTCCCTTTTCGAAAGTATTCTCTCTATCTTTAGCTTCGGATACAAACCCAAAACCCAGAATTAATATACTGATGAACAATTTTCTAATCATTGTAACAGTAATGATACTTAAAACTGTTGAAGTATAGAAATTGAGGCACAAAAAATCCGCCCATAGGACGGATTCAATCTGTATCTGTATTTAGCTAATTTTATTCTTCTGTATCGCCAGACATGTTACTAGCATAAACCTCATTGGCAACAACATCAATTAAATTTTTGACAATGTACATATCGTGCATTGAACTGAAAATATCATCTAATTGTTCTAGCGTATCTTCTCCAATTAAATCAGATAAAATAACCTCTGTTTCATCTGCAAAAGTGATTTTGATATCAAAAGCTCCTCTACAAAATGCATTACCCGATACATCTTCACCTTCCTCATCGTTTTCCGCTTCACCATCATCTTCAACAATAGTAATAACAGCTCCTTCTTCCAAATTGCCATCGCGATAAACCATATAATCATCGCTACTCGAATTTTTAACAATTTTGATATTTCCTATTGTTAAAGCATACTCATATTCTGCTGCTGTTTCTCCAGTTGCACGTGTATACTCAACTTCCTCCATGTACAATACCTCATCATCTTTTTTCAAATTGTATGAAAATTCAGAAGTCTCACCAAACATGAATTCATGACCAACAGAGTATCCATTACCAAAACCAAATTCCGATTCATATTCAAAATTCATATTGCTTGAAATGTTCCAATCAACAAAAATTTCTCCTGCGTCTTCCTCTTCAATTTTGATATCAGCATCCAATAAGTAATCAAACTCAAACCCTTCATTATTCAATACTGTAGATAAGTTGTATTGTGTTGCAGTTACCTCAAAATCATTATCTAATTCCGCATCACCATCTTCTTGTTCGTACAAATTCCATGGATTCGTTGCTTTCTCCTGTGGCAAGCTAAATACAAAAAATTCACTGTCTCCGGTTCTTGTAAAAGCCTGTTGATTGTACATCTTTGTTTCTGTAGCTTCATCACTACCTCCAAGATTGTACTCGTAAATACCAGCAATATCTGCTAGTCCTATTTCTCTATTAAATGAAAATCTATCATCCGATTCCTCTTCTCCACCTTCTTTTGTGGATGATCCATTCATAGCAATTAGCTCGAAACCTTTCGAAGCAGAAATATCATCAACAGCTTGCGTTAAACTTTGAGTTTTTACTTCTAGAGATTCTTTTAAGTTTTGGTCCTGTTCATTTGAACTATCCGAGTCTGAACAACTCCAAAGTGCTACTGAAAAAAACAGCAACATACCAACGGCAACAATGTTTCTTTTCATATTCATAAATTTTAGTTGATAATCTTCCCAAATTGCATATTGAGTTTGATTAAATATCTGATTAATTTTTCACTTTGTTAGTATTACAATTTAAATACCGAAATCATACTTTTTTACCCTACCATAACTTACCGATCAACTAACAGGCTGTAAACGTAAAGATTAAGTTTTTTGTTACAACTTATTTTCTACTACATACAGATTTTAAACGCTATGATTTTGTAGATTATTGTAGAACATTGTGTAGAATTGTTCTACACAAGGGAAATTTGTTGCATAAAAAAACTACCTCTTTTCAGAGGTAGTTTCAATTTTTAAAATTTTCAATTCCTTATTGAATTATTAATTTCTGAACACTGGTTTTGTTCTTGTAAATAATTTTAATCAGATACATTCCGGGTGCTAAAGAAGGATGAAATTGCTTTTCTTTCTCAAACATCTTTTCCTGAAGAAATACCTGACCTCTACTATTACTTATAATCACAAGTGTTCCATTAACAGGCTTATCCCCCAATGTGAGATTGAATATACCTTTTGTAGGGTTTGGATAAAGAAGAACTTGCTCAATTACAGAATTCAAATCATCAATTCCGGTAGCAATTTCTGCTTTAATGGTTACATATGCTTTCACAGAATTAAATTCACTATCATTAACTACCAAAGAGAAGATATAGTCAGTAGATTCCCCTGTAAGCGGAACAGTAAATGAAGGTTGAATCGCATTTACATCCGACAACTCAATTCCTATTGGAGCGGTCCAGGTATAAATCAAATCATCATTTTCAGGATCATGTGAAGCACTACCATCTAAAGTCACCATATCTCCTTCTGAAACCATTTGTTCAACGCCTGCATTGGCAATTGGAGCTTCGTTGATATCATTTAGTTGAATGGTAATATACTCTTCCTCACTCAATTGATTACCATCATCTAAGCTAATTTTCAAACGGTATGTACTCTGATACTCATAGTCTAATCTGATTTCTCTTTTTACCATGATCATCCCGCTTGAAGCTTCCATTTTAAAGATATCTTCCTCATTACCTCCAGTAATCGACCAGTTTCCTAATACTGGATCTACATCCTCATCTGTTGCCAGAACAGTTCCTACAATAGCATCCGATTCGGGATTCTCATCAATAGCAAAACTCTGATTTGCTGTAATTACAGGAGCATATTCATTAAGATCTTCAAGCTTAATCACAATAGTTTCATCATCACTAATATGGAATCCATCGCTCGCATTAACAATCAATTCAAATTGTTCTATCTCTTCGCGATTAAGAACAGAAGAGGTTTTCACTCTAATCTCTCCCTGCTCATTCAATTCAAATGCATCACCAATATTACCATCTGCACAAGTGAATGTAAACAAGTTTGTAGGTGTTAAGTCTCCATCGCTAGCCAAGATCGTTCCAATAACACTTCCTTCGCTTAAATTTTCTTCTATCTGAAAGATTTGAGAAGGCACAATCACAGGAGCAATATCATTCACATCATTAATATTAATGGTAACATCCTGTTCCATACTAAAATCAACTCCATCCGACACCTTAAGCTTAATAGTAAAACTTTGTATATTTTCGCAATCAAAATCTTCAGGATCATTGACTTTTAGTTCGCCAGAAACAGGATCAATTGTAAGAGCATTGTTTCCATTTCCACTAAAATCTGGATTATTTATTATCGTCCAGTTTTGGTAAGTTGTTGCGGAAATATCAGCATCATTTACAAGAATTATTCCGATCGGGGCATTATCATTAGGATTTTCATTTAAGCTGAACGATTGATCTGTTTGTATCATTGGTCTGTTATCATTCAAATCATTTAAATGAATCACCACTGTTTCAACCTCTGAAGTTTGAATTCCATCACTTACTGTCACTTGAAGGGTAAATGATTCCGTAATCTCTCTATCCAATGCTTCAGAATTATTGACTGATATTTGTCCACTATTCGAGTTTATTGCAAAGGCATTGTTTGTATTACCATTCAAAATCATCCAATTAGAAAAAGAAGTACCTGCATCAGTATCTGTTGCTGATATCGTTCCAAATACGTTCTCATTGTTCAGGTTCTCATCTATTGTGAAACTCTGCGAAACTGCAATTACAGGCTTATTATCATTTAAATCATTAATGTTAATAAATACACTTTCTGTAGAACTTATATTATCACCATCACTCACTATAATTGCAAGCATATGTGATTGATTGATCTCAAAATCAAGATCTGTATTATCTGCAATGGTAATTTCACCAGAATTCGGATCTATCTGGAAAATTCCAAGATCGTTACCACTTGTAATGGTCCAGGAAGAAAATATAGTTCCAGCATCACCATCGGTAGCCATTACTGTTCCAAGACTTGCTTTGTTTACAGAGTTTTCATCAATATTGAATGATTGATTCACTGCAATAACCGGAGTGTTGTCATTCAGATCATTGATGCTAATCATCACATTTCCTGACTGACTAACGTTATCACCATCACTCACCGTAATTGCAAGTGTGTTTGATTGGTTCATCTCAAAATCAAGATCTGTATTATCTGCAATCGTAATTTCACCAGAATTCGGATCAATCTGGAAAATTCCAAGATCGTTACCACTTGTAATGGTCCAGGAAGAAAATGTAGTTCCAGCATCACCATCGGTAGCCATTACTGTTCCAATACTTGTGTTGTTTGCAGAGTCTTCATCAATACGGAATGATTGATTCGCTGTGATAAACGGAGTATTATCATTCAGATCATTGATGTTAATCATCACATTTTCTAACAAACTCGTATTATCTCCATCGCTTACTGTAATTGCAAGCGTATGTGATTGATTCATCTCAAAATCAAGATCTGAGTTGTCTGCAATGGTAATTTCACCAGAATTCGGATCTATCTGGAAAATTCCAAGGTCGTTACCACTTGTAATGGTCCAAAAATAAAATGTAGTGCCTGCATCTTCATCGGTGGCAATTACTGTTCCGAGACTTGTGTTATTTGCAGAATTTTCATCAATATTGAATAATTGACTCGCCATAATAACCGGAGTATTGTCATTCAGATCATTAATGTTAATCATCACATTTTCTGACAGACTAGTATTATCACCATCACTTACAGTTAAACTAAGAATATATTGCGTAGTTATTTCGTAATCCAGATTAGTGTTATCTGCAACAGATAATTCTCCGGAATCGGTATCTATGTCGAAAATACCATCCGTATTACCAGTTTCAATATTCCAGTTTTGGAAAGTGGTTCCTGTGTTGGCATCCGTTGCAGCAACAAATCCTAAACTTGTTGTATTCGCCGAATTTTCATCAATTGAGAAACTTTGAGTGGATGCAATTTTAGGTGTATGATCATCATCAGTAATGGTCGCCGTATGAGTTATTGTACTACCATGAATGGCATTAATCGGAGTACCCATACTTAGAATCACAGTTTCGTCGATTTCATCTAAATCATCAGCATTAATAGAAATTACAATATTACCTGAAGTTTGTCCTGCTGCAATTGTTAGGGGACTGCTGGTAATCGAATAATCGGTACCATCTGCTGAACTACCACTTTCCACTGTAAATGGTAGTGTTATCATTCTTGAACTCGGATTAGATAATTCTGCAGTAATAATCAAGCTACCATTTTCACTAAGGCTTACCTGACTTACAGTAGTAAAGGAAATATATGGTTCGTCATCATCAGTAATAGTTACACTTATTGTTTGATCATCCACTGCATCAAAATTGTCATCACTTGCCATAGGATCAACCGAAACAGTTATCAAAGTGGTTTGGTTGTTGTCCACATCCGAATCATCAATACCAGTTAATGTTACGGTTTGTGGAATATTCCAGTTGGCATTGGTAAATGTAAGCTGGGCGGCTGAAATTAAAACTTCTCCCGGATCTGCATTTCCAATATCAAAAACAACATCGGAGTATGGTTGGGCATCAAGAACGAGAGTAAAATTATCTGTTGTTCCTGATTCATCAACCATAGTATTTCCATCAGATTCTGTTAGAGTAAAATCAGCAACATCATTATCAGTTGTTGTGCAGTTCACAGATTGATCTCCCACTAAATCAAAGGTATCATCACTGTTTAAAGCATCAACACTAACAAGTATCACAGCGGATTGATTACCATCAATTATATAATCGTTTTCACCGTTTATACTTACTGTTTGGGGAGTTGACCAATTTGCATTTGTAAAGGTAATTGATGTTGAAGAAACGCTTGCTTCTCCTAAATCGTTACTACTGATATCAAATACAACATCTGAAAGCGGTTGTGCATCTAAAACAAGAGTAAAATCATCAGTTGTTCCTGCCTCATCCACACTTGCTGTAGTTTTTGATAATGTAAATCCTGCTGTATCATTATCAACTGTTGTTGAATTCAAACTTTGATTTACAACCATATCAAAATTATCATCGCTGTTATCATCATTAATACTAATTGTAATGCCAACAATTTGATCGCCATCATCTATATCATCATTTACACAAGTAAGATTAACCGTTTGTGGACTATTCCAATTGCTATTTGTAAATGTTAAAGATGACTGATTAACCGTAATTTCATCGGTATTGGCACTGCTAATATCAAAAACCACATCTATATTCGGTTGCCCATCTAAAACAATTGTAAATGAATCTCCGTTTCCACCTTCGGTAACAGAAGTGTTTCCGTCACTTTCTACAATTGTGAATCCTGCCACATCATCATCATGGGTTATACAGTCAATTTCCTGGTCCAAAACAGTATCAAAATAATCATCACTGCCAGTTTTATCAATGCTCAATGTAATTGTGGATATTTGAGATCCATCAACTAAATAATCATCTTCAGCAGTTACAGTGATCGTTTGTGCAACATTCCAATTAGCATTTGTAAATGTTATGGAGGAAGCATCTAAACTGGCTTCACTACTATCATCACTTTTCAAATTGAGGACTACATCAGTTAATGGCTGAGCATCCAATACTACCAAAAATTCATCCTGAGTATTAGGCTCAGAAACTGTCGTATTAATTCCAGACTGAGTAATGGTAAATCCAGCTACATCATCGTCATTTGTAACAACATTAACTGTTTGATCTTCTACTGTATCAAATCCATCGTTACTATTGGCATCATCTACACTGATTTTAATTTCAGAAGCCTGTCCTCCATCTACATAATAGTCGTCCGCAGCAGTAACAATTACAGTTTGTGCGATATTCCAATTTGCATTTGTAAATGTAAGAGTTGACTGATCAACAGTTGCCTCATCTGTATCATTACTACTGATGGTAAACACAACATCAGTTATTGGTTGGATATCCAGAACAACCGTGAATGCGTCCGTTGTATTTGGCTCTTGTACTACAGTAGTTCCCTCAGATTCTGCTACAGTGAATGATCCCACATCATCATCTCCATTAGAGGCTGTAACCGTCTTATCAGCAACAGCATCATATCTGTCATCGCTTGATGCAGTATTTACACTTACCGTGATAATTGCAATTTGAGAACCATCCAGAATATTATCGTCTACACCTGTAATCGAGATACTTTGAGGCATATCCCAATTATCAGTTGTAAAAGTAAGCGTTGATAGATCTACTATTGCTTCATCAGTAGCATTGCATGAAATATCAAATACTACATCATTGACAGGACGTTCATCCAGAACTACAGTAAAATCGTCCTGGTTAGCGGTTTCATCAATTTCTGTTGATCCTCCAGATTCAACAATGGTAAAATTAGCTACTTCATTATCACTGGTTATAACAGAAACGGTTTCATCCGGCATCGTATCAAAACTATCATCACTGTTTACAGCATCAACAGCTAAAGTAATTGTACTGGTCTGTTCTCCATCTGTAAATTCATCATCAATACCCGTTAAAGTAACAATTTGAGGGGAATCCCAATTCGCATTGGTAAAAGTTAATTGTGTCGGATTGACAGTAACTTCTCCGATATCATCACTACTAATATTTATGACAACATCCGTAGCAGGTTTGGCTCCAATAACTGCAGTAAATGAATCTGTACTGCCTGTCTCGCTTACACTACTCGTTCCACCTAATTCTGCAACAATCAACTCAATTACCTCATCATCGGTAACTTGAATTGGCAGATTTTCATCTTCAAGATCATCGAATAGATCAAAAGATACAGCTTGATTAATACTTACAATAATATTTGCATCTTTTGTTCCGTCAGCTATATCATTATCCTGAATAGTAAGAGTAATATTAGCAGATTCTGTATTACCTGCAGATATTGTAATACTTGAATGAGAAACAGTAACAACACCATCGTCAGAACTAGCAATGTTAAAACTTACATCTCCTTCTGCTGCAGTCCCAAGAGTGATTTTAAATGTTTCAGTTCCATGATCTTCAACAACATTAAGGTTTGCTGGAGATAAAGAAAAACTAGCAATATCATTATCGATATTAACAACACTTATTACCCTGTCAGGTAAGGCATCATAAGCATTGTCACTATATGCATCTAGTACTTTAATTGTTAGGTCCGTATAAACTTCACCATCAACAATATAGTCAGCCATTCCCCTGATTCGAAAATCTTGTGGCATATTCCAATTAGATACAGTAAACCTATTCTCATCATGCTCTCGAATAATCTCATTTTCATCGCTACTCTCAAAACCAAGAACCACATCAGAAGCTGGTTGCTTATTTAAAACAACCCACATCGTATCAATTATTCCTATTTCATTAACTTTTGGACCTCCATTAGTTTGAGAAATTGTAAATCCTGCCGTATCATCATCAACATTTATTACTGTAACTTCTTTATCTTCTAAAGAATCAAAAGCATCGTGACTACCAGGGACATTCACAGAAATAGTAATAGTTGTTTCCTGAGAACCATCCGCTATTGCATCATCAACTCCAGTGACAATAACGGTTTGGGATATATTCCAGTTGTCATAGGTAAAAGTTAGACTACTGGAACTAACAGTAGCCTCTCCGGTATCCCCGCTACTAATATTTAAAACCACATCGCTAGCTGGTTGTCCATCCAAAACAACTGAAAACTGATCTGTTGTATGAGTTTCCTTAACAAGTGTATAAGCATCGGTTTCCCTAAAAGTAAACCCAGCTTCTTCATTATCCTCATTGGTACATATTATGCTTTGGTTGGGTACTGCATCAAAAACATTGTCACTACTAGCATCATTTACAGCAATAGTAATAGATACATTTTTATTTCCATCCACAATAGCATCATCAATACCAGTAAGATCAATGGTTTGAGGAGTATCCCAATTACCTGTTGTAAATGTTAAGGAAGGTGATGAAACAGTTACTTCACCAGTATCTCCACTACTTATTTCCAAAACAACATCGGTTAGTGGTTGACAATCCAAAACTACAGTAAAATTATCAGTTCCTCCATCTTCATTAATGGTAGCTGTCGTTTTTGACAGACTAAATCCGGGAACTTCATCATCTACAGAAGTAACTATTACGGTTTCGTCTGCAAGATTATCAAATGCATCATCACTGTTTGCATCATTGATACTGAGAGTAATAATTACATTTTGATCTCCATCGGCATAATTGTCATCAACAGTATTTAAACTTACTACCTGTGGAACATTCCAGTTGTCTGGTGTAAAAGTCAGGTTTGCTGCACTCATGGAAATCTCACTGATATTGCCATTAACAAGATCAATAACAACATTTGAAGAAGGTATAACATCTAATTGCACCGTAAAAGAATCATTTGTACCCGATTCAAATACTTTCGTATCCCCATCAGTTTCGGCAAAGAAGAAGCCTGTCACATCGTCGTCATTAATCGTATAAGTATGGGTAGTATTGCTACCAAGTGTCGCATTTACCGGATTTGATAAAGTAAGGATAACCGTTTCGTCATTTTCATCCAGAAAGTCATTGACAATACTTGTTATGGTGATGTTCTCACTTTCATCACCTGCCTCAATTGTCAGTGTTCCATTCTCTAAAGTATAATCTGCTTCCGTTGCAGTGCCACTTACCGTATAATCAACCGTTACATCCAAACCACTTTCTGCTGATAAATTAACCTGTAAATCAGCACTAACTAGCGTTTCTAAACCGCTAGAAGAAGTCGTTTTAAAAGCTATAGATGGTGTGGCATCATTGTCATTAATCGTATAGGTATGAACCGTATTGGTTCCTAATGTTGCATTTGTAGGATTTGTTAGCGTCACGATTACTGTTTCGTTATTCTCATCCAAAAGGTCATTCACAATACTTGCAATGGTGATGTTTTCATTTTCATTACCTGGAGCAATTGTTAGAGTACCATCTATCAAAGTATAATCTGCATCCGTCGCAGTACCGGTTACCGTATAGTCAACTGTAACGGTTATACCGCTTACGGCAGAAAGGTCAACCTTTAAGTTTGCACTGCCTATCGTTTCCGAGGCATTTGAAGAAGTTGCGTTAAAGGCTACTGTGGGAACATCGTCATCATCAATTATAAATACTGTTTCTTGTTGTGTACCATTCTCCGTTCCATTTGTAATTCCTGTGATATTGACAATAACAGATTCATCCAATTCATCTACCATATCTTGTGTTGCCGTAAGACTAGCTGTTCCTGTTAAACTTCCAGCATTAATAACAATAGATGCAGAAGATAAAGTATAATCAGTCAGAACAGCTGAGCTTGATCCGTCCACCGCCAGAGTAACCGTTACATCCTGACTTGATATTTCACTAAGTTCAGCAGTTAATGTGGAGATACCAGCAGCTTCTGCAATGGTAGCTGTAGATGCAGAAAGGATTACACTTGGACCTGTGTTTGTAGAACCTAAACTTGCCATTCCTAAAGTAAAGTCATTATCATGAACATCGGTATCCAAACCATTGAAAAAACGTTGAACGGATTCATTATAGATATCATTTGCATTTCCAGAAGGAGCTTCTCCTGCTCCTCCACCAATGACTACTGCATCAACAATTGCTCCGCTTGGATCTTTTAGATTGATGGTAATCGAATTATTCATAGCTCCAGAACCATCTACATTCCCAAGTATCAAATAATCGCCTGAATTTGTATTGTTGAATGAACCTATTCCTGAAAAAACAATATCATCAAAAGCACCTGTATTTGTTAAATCTCCCACAACATCAGTTCCATCCAAAAGTTCTAAAGTCCAACCTGAAAGATCAATACCATTAGAATTAATCAGTAACTCAATCCATTCATCGGTTCCCGGGCTTATTGCTCCAGCATTAATAGTTCCATCAAAACCATTGGTGCTCCAATCCTGTTGAGGATCGGTAACAACTTCATTAATCAGAACATCAACAGCAGTAAAATTTAGAGTTGAATTACCACTTATTCCTACAAATGAATTTCCTGCAGCATCATTTAAGGCAGTCGCATCAATTTCAATATAATATTCCTGACCTCTACTTAATATAGCTGCTGGATTTATAAATACCTGATTGGTTGAGATCGTTATTTTAGCATCATCAACAGGAATTTGTTCGAGAACAGTATTATCCGACATTTTCTTAATGGCAATATTTCCTATACCAACTGCCATATTATCATCAAAAGTTAGGACAATATTACCACTTAAAGTCGCATTTGTGGCATCATCTGAAGGAATACTTGATGTTATCGATGGAGGAATGGCATCTACTAAAACAGCAGTTGTAGCACCTACACTATTTAAAGTTAATGTAGCATCATTTCCCGCACTATTCTTTAGTAATCCTCCATTTAAGGCTAATGTTCCAACAGTAATACCATCGACATCTAAATCACCTGATTGAAGAGTGTATCTGAATAATAATGCTCCAGATCCACTACCACTCTGATAAACAGCTTGACGCGTTGTAACACCAACAGTAATATTCATTTGTGGAGTTCCACCTGTGGTAGTAACTGTAATATTCTCATCAAAATTTATAGTGAAATCTAAATTTTGACCTGCACTATAGGTTGCATTGGCAGGTACAGCAACAGAAGTAACTTCTCCATTAGACTCAACAGTAACAGTAGAAGCAATTTCAAGTGTAGCAATATTATCATTAGCTCCAGTATTACTGCCACTATCCGTTAAACTGGTAATGGTCACTACCTTATTGGACGTGTTTGGCGTATTGCTATTGTTTTGGTAGGAAATCGCGTTGACCAAAGTCTGCAAGGCAGAAGTACTGAGCGTGCCGCCACTTAGGCTTAGAGTTGCTGTTGTACCACTTACAGAAACACTGTAAGAAAGAGAATTTTCAGCAGTAGTCCCAGACGTGCCATTGGTAAGTGTGATAGCTGTTCCATCCAGATTAAGAATTTCATTGGATCCATCATTTACATTGGTAAGGGTCATTGTAAAAGATGTGAGCGTTTGTCCACTCTCAACTGTTGAAGCAGAAGCACTGCTATATACAAGAGCTGCACTGCCATCTTCAGTAAATGTAGGATTGGTTCCTGTTGCAGTTAAAGTAGGTTCATCGTTAACAGCTGTCAATGCAATAGTTCTGGTATCAGATGCATTATCAGAGCTATTATCTGTAGCAATAAATGTTATAGTCCGATTGGAAGTTCCAGGATCATTTGAAATATTTCTATATCGAAGAGATTGTAGTACTTCCTGAACAATTGTATTGGTCGCATCAGAGTCGAAAGTAATAGTCAGGATTGTGTTACCTATTACCGTTCCTCCACTCACACTCAAATCTCCAATATCAGTTCCATTTGCAAGTATATTTATTCCACTAATAGTAATGGCAATTCCATCTCCATCTGTATCACTAATACTTATCTCATCTGCAGATTCAGCATTTGCTGTAATTTGAGCGAACAATTTTCCTCCATTCCAATCAGCATCTCCATCCGAATCACTTACCGTTCCAGCGGCATCAACTTGTATGGCTGCATTATTTTCGATGTAAGATAAAGTTGAATTGTCAATTGAAATTGCAGGAGGAGTATTCGAAACAGAAGGAGTAATCTCCATGATAAAAATAAAATCCAAAGCTGATACCTCTCCTCCTTCATAATAAGCAATACCACTAGAATAATGATTCTCATCTGAATGATAAAAACCCCATCCTCCGGTAGACAAGTAAAAAGTATAGCTATTACCATTGGTTACCGATACATTGGCGGTAGACAAATCAATTATTGAATAATCAATAAAAGTAGTCGCATTGTGGGTCGTAATTTCAGTAATTGTCCCTAAAGCAGTACCTGTCAATCCATCTCCCTCATAAATGGTAATAGTGGTATTGGTCTGATCACCCTTACTAATTAGTTTAAGCTGAGAAAGGATGCCGTCACAACTAGCTGTAAAACTCTGCCCCATATCAGAACCCATTCCATCAGAACCACTGCCATACGCAGCATTCACAGAACACTGAGCACAAACAGTATAGCTTGTAATAAGTAGTGAAATTGTAACTAGAAAAAATAATATTATCAACCTGTTTAAACCAAGGCTATACTTTGAACGATTTTTTATTTTTTTACAAATAAAACCACTTTTTTTATGAAAAATGGATATATTGATTTTTTTCATAATGATATTTTTAGGGGTGTTACTTACGATCTTGTTCTGGTTAAACACATAAATAAGGATTCTGCCATCCACTCACATTTTCTTTATGAATCTTTTCATAAGTTTCGTGATGATATGGCATAGCTTTACCTAGTTCAATAATCAATTTATTAATAGAGTTCGATTGAAAACTTATTTTTTCAATATCGAGAAGAGGAGTTGAGTAGTCGGAGTTAAGGAAAAACGAACGCCTTCCTCTGGGACCTTCAACAGTTTCTATTTTAAGCCTTGTTTTTATTTCCTGCCAGTCTCTTTTTTGGAATTCAGGAATGAGTTGATGGAACAAAAGTCCTGTTTCATATCCCAATAAAGTATAAATTGTTGGCTTCTTTCCTGCAAATTGCGTCACCTTTTTCTTAAATTCAAGATTAGCCTCTTCTTTGGAATTGTAATTCCACATAGAAGCCGAATAGATATCTAAATTTAGATTGCTAAGCTGATTCAAAATTTCATCCGAGGTCATATGAGCACTTGCAATCAGAGGAACCTGCTTGTGTAGACCCGATTTGTAGAATTCTGAATAGAACTCCAATGCTTCGCTACCGCAAAACAAAGCATGTAGGTAAGTAGGTCTCTCTTTTTTTAGCAATTCGAAGAGTGGTTGAATTTGCCCTAACACTTGGGAGGTATCTGCCTGATATTTAAGTACGTGAAAATCCAGCTCGTCTGCTCCAGCTGTAACTGCTCCCTGCCGAAATGCAGATTGCAGGTGATAACCACCATCATATATAGGCATCACAACAGCACCCTTTTCACCGAATTGCTTATGCGCCCAATGCCCCAGTGCGAATTCCGCTTGCCACATCTGAAAACTGTTACAAAAAATACTATCTGATATGTGATGTGTGTACGGAATGTTTTCTCCTATATCGAAGAAGAAACCGATTTTTTGGAGATTTTCTATACTTGGAATAAGGGATGGAAGTACCCTGTAGTTAACAAATCCGGAAATGATGTCTACCTGGTCGAAATACAATAGTTTTTTTGTAGCCTCAGAAGTGTTTTTTTCTGCTCCCTGACCTATATATTCAGGAATAAACTGAAAGATATTATGATATTTTTCGGGAATCGCACTGTAAAAGCCACTAATAAGACTAGGAACCATATCGGGATATATGGAGGAATAGGGAGCTAAAAAGCCAATTTTTATGTTATTGATCATTGTTAACCTGAAATTGAAAAGGATGGAAAGAATAAAATTCACTATACTGAGAGATGTTTTTAAAGAATCAATCGCGCGTGAAGCAATAAAAAAAGGGATCAGACCACATCTCTGGTCTGATCCCAATTGTTTTAAGTTCTTGGAGGAAAAATGCCTTGCATACACATGATGTAGTTGGTTACTAGGTATGGTTGACGATTCTCATGATACTGGTTTTGTCCGGTATTCTGAACGCTTACAGCTCCTCCATTAGTATAAATGCCATTAAGCTCTACAGTAGGGGCGTCAGAATTGTAAAGTTTATCTCCAGAACCCATCCCTGCTTTACTTCCACCTAAAGTTGTCGCATTATTAACACCAGGAATACTTTCTGTTCCACCTTCAGCACTTGCCATAAACTTTACTGATACTGATGAAATAGCAGCAGCATGAGTATGAGCGGGCATTTGAGATTGGGCGAGCCTAATCTGCTCATAGCCACCTCTCCATCCCATCCGATTAGGAGTTAATCCTACTCCCGTACCGTAGCCCAAAGGAACACGCCCCCGAAAATCCGGAAGTTGGAAATTGGTTTGTCCATCACCTCCGTAAGTGACGCCAAGCAGTGCAAAAAGTGCGTTATTCTCAGAAATAGCTATGTATTGACCCCAACACAAAGCCCAGTAACGAGGAGCCCATTCTAAAGGCCACAATCCAATAAAAGAAAGAAATGCATCCATAAGTAAAATTTTAAGTGTTTAAAAACTAATTATATAATGAGTAGTCTATGATCGTTATTCATTTTAACTCTTATCCTCTTAAAATCTCTCTCTCTCTTTAATCTTTTTCGTGTAAGTATTAAATATAAATCCTACATAAGTCTGATTACCTGAGTTATATTATATATGAATTTATAACAAAAACATTACACTCTAAAATTTTTTTGTGATTTTTATTGTTCTATTTAATGATGAAATACTAATACTTAACTGTTGCGTTATTACAATAGCCTTATTTGCCTAATTATTTTCTTGATCATTATTTTAGATACTTTAATATGATTTTTTTAGGGATTTAAACTATGCTGACATATAGAAAATCACCAGGATTTACGCAGTAATAAGAATCTTGATATAATTTATTTTGTAGCCTTTATTCTTTATTAGATGCATTTCATTTATCCAATTCTAATTTAATACATAATTCTAGTTAGAATAAAACCAAACTATATCGAATTAATTTATTTCTATTCTAAATAATAGAACATATTAATAATATTGCCTAAATACTAAAATATCCCTTTTTCAAAATTTTAACCTAAAGAAAATAAGAGGTAGACATACTATTCTATTTAAATGCTAATATCAAAAAAAAGTGGTCACCAATTGGCGACCACTTTCATAAATATATTTCTCTTGAATCTACCTTAAATCAAAATTGATTGGAGCAACAGTATAAACCTTTATCGACATACCATTCTTTTGAGCAGGTTTCCACTTTTTACAGCTAGCTAGTGCCTGTACCGCAGCTTTGTACAAATAAATATCATTACCCTCTAACATTTGAAATTCGCAGGGCTCACCTGATTCAGATATTGCAAACAGAACAAATACCTTACCTGTTATTCCATTTTCCTGACAAATTACCGGATAGGTGATATTTTTACTCAAGTCTACATCAAATTGTTCATCACCACCATTATACTCAGCCAATTCATCAGCATTAACATAGGTATTTGTAGGCAGAAGTTCTTTTTTATTATTTGAAATATACGAACGTGTCATTACCCCATTTTTATAGGCATTTACCCCAGTAATTCGCCCATCTGTATAATTCAACCATTGTCCATGACATGTCAATGGAAATAATGTTGTACTTATTCCTTTGGCTTTCAACTGTCCTTTGTGATTGTAATCCTCAACCTGATAACCACCAGGGATTACTTTAAACTTTCTTTTGTACTTCTTACTTCCATTAGTTATAGTGTAAACATTATCCTTTTTCAATTTGATAAACTCTGTGCTATTCACTTTCCATTGTCCATCCTCAAAAGAGCATTTCATCATAATTGATGAATTGTCAGTTTTCCGTTGGATTACCACCTGATAATCAGCACCTTCACTTATTACTTGGGGAACATGCTTTTTGTAGTAAACAATGGTGTCTCTTTGGGCATAAGTAGAAGTAACCAATAATATTGATGCCAATAGCAGTAAAGTACATCTCATAATCCATATTTTTAAAATACAAATGTTTCATATTATTTATACTTAGCTTATAATAGGTGAAACTAGAAAGAATCGTTATTTCTTAATAAAATCTTATAAAAGTGATAGATTAAATTTATTTTCAATATTTATCTTATGCATTAAAATTCAAATTGATTTTTTCAACAATACATCCGTATAGCTACTTGGCATAATGTTTGTTTTAAATATTGTATTAATATAAATATTTTGTAATTTACAAATTCATATATTAAAGATTATTAACCCATTAAAAAACCCATTCATGAAAAAAAAAAAATTTCTACCATTTCTATTGATTACTATATTTAGTTGTCAATTTGTTTCGGCTCAAAAAATACAAGTAAAAGGTACTGTCCTTGCTTTTGATAGCATACCTATTGTTAATGCAAAAGTAATGAACCATAATAGTAATGAAATAGTATATACAAATAAAAAAGGAGAGTTTATTTGCTCTTCAGAAATGAAAGACAAGCTGATAATTAGCGCAAGTGGTTTTGTAAATAGAAGAATCAAAGTTCGTAAAATCAATCATCCTCTAATTGTAAGCTTAAAACTTATTCCATCAAAAAATGCAGAAGAATTAGCCATTAAAAATGGTCATATTGGTTTAATTAAATCCTTTAAAACATTGGCGAAAAAAAAATCTAATCAAAAGGATTATTCAAAGTATAGTTCTGTATTAGCTATTATTCAAGCAGAATTTCCCAGTGTACGATATATAGACGGCGAATTCATAATTAGAGGTCATTCTTCTCTTTTCGCATCGAGTGCAGCTCTGATTGATATCGATGGAATGGCATCTGATTTTTCAATGTTAAAGACACTATCAACAAATGATATTAAAAATATAAGAGTTGACAAAGGTGGCGATGTATCTAAATATGGAGTAAGAGGAGGTAATGGTGTAATTTACATTACCACGCATTCAGGTAAATTAAAGAATAAATGATGTTTTTACTAGGCTGATTTTAGCGAAAAATCAGCCTATTCTTATATTAGTACAATTCCTCATTGAAAATAATTTTAAAATATTCATTACTAGCTTAAATATCGACTATACAATATAGTATCGCAAGAAATATATCACCTACCAAATCAATCTTATATATTCATTTCTTGTGCGAACGGTAAAATACGAAAGCATATTTTTTGTATATTCGCAATACACTATACCAATTTTTGCTAAACCCCATTATAAATGCCTTACCGCCGATTACCAAATACCGATACAGCACGAGTTCGTGCTTTAAATGCAGCATTAAGTATTAGCATGAGAGTCAATCGATTCGATTTGGCTTATTCCTATTCTTTATACCAGAGAATAGAAACCTTTTTGCCTCACTATGAATTAGCAATTCGGAATCATCGTCAGGCTTTGAGTCAGCAATCGAGCAGAAGTAAGAAGTACAACGAGAAGTTAAGAAAAGCTAGATTGTATGTTTCTCACTTTATTCAGGTATTGAATTTTTGTATTATTCGAGGAGAATTAAAACCTGAGGTAAGAGAATTTTATGGAATAAAGAAAAACTCTAAAGCAACACCATCCCTACTACAAGATACTAAGTTAATTGAATGGGGCGACAAATTAATAAAAGGCGAACAGGAAAGAACCCGTAATGGAGGAAATCCAATTTACAGCCCATCTATCGCTTTGGTTCGTGTGAACTGTGAGAATTTTAAACAAGCTTACAATTATCAAAAAACACTTCAGAATAATACACATCGTTTCTCTGAAAAAGTAGCCGAATATCGAACTGATGCGGATAAATTAATCCTAGAACTTTGGAACGAAGTAGAGAAAAAATTTGATGAATTTTCGGATGAAATCAAACGAGAAAAATGCACAGACTATGGTATTGTTTACGTTTGGCGAAAAGGTGAACGAGAAAAATTAGAACAGCTTAAAAAAGCAGAGCAAGATACATTAAGCCTGCCGTTTACCAATTCGGTAGAAAGTATGCATCAAAAACAAGACTAATATAATTGATAAAATTCCGGGAATTAGAAAATTACCCTCGGCACCAACGGTTTCTACTTCTTTAGGTAAACTTCCTTTGCTTACATAGTATTTAGCTAAAACAGCCAGACCATTATTCATTAGATGAGCAATAATTGGTACCCATAAGTTTTTCGACCATATCAATAAATATCCGAATAGAATTCCCATAGCCATACGTGGCAATAATCCGTAAAACTGCATGTGTAGTGCAGCAAACAAGAATGCCGTGATTATTATTCCCCAATGAATATTCTTGGTCATATTCGAGAAAATTCTCTGTATAACGCCTCTAAACAGTAATTCTTCACCAATGGCAGGGATAAGAGCTATTACAAGCAAATTTACCCATAAGTCAGAACTTGAATTCATGACCAGAAATTTCTCGGTAACCACCTTCGCCTGCTCTTCGCTAGCCTTCATCCAATTCTCTACCCCAGCCAAAAAATCAGGCAACTGCATGTAAGAATTGATCTCTGCCAGGAAATTAATCATAGGTAAGGCAGCTACAATAATAATTGTGGCAAAGAAAGCATTCAAAAACTTTGGCTTCTCTTTCAAGTACAGATATTCCACTGTATTATCATGAATTAAATAAGCAAGAACAAAAGGTGGTATAATGAACATTCCAGCAGAGTATACCGACTGATAAAACTTTAGAATAGAAAGATTAACAGTATCGCTATGAATATTTATAACTTGTGTATCGGTAAAGATATTTACACCATAAATAAGGTAAGCTAAAATACTACCAGCAAACATGGTCAATAAAAATGAGCCCAATACAATTATCAAACTGAGTAGTAATTGTGCAAATGGTGAATAATGACGCAAGGATCCTTTTAACATGTTACTTTTTTTAAGGTGAGAAACAAAAATAAAACAATAAGTATAAAGGTCAAAGCAGAAAGTACTCAATCGCAATGTAGACTTTTCGACTCTTAAGACTTTATTATATCTTTGTGCCTGATTTAAAAAGAATACAAGTGAAGATAGGAAGTTTGGATTTAGGAGAGAAGCCTGTTTTATTGGCTCCGATGGAAGATGTTACCAATCCGCCATTTCGTGTTTTATGCAAGAAATATGGTGCCGATTTAATGTATACCGAGTTTATCTCGTCGGATGCATTAATACGTTCGGTAAACAGAACCATGAAAAAGCTTACCATACTTGAAGAAGAAAGACCTGTTGCCATTCAAATTTATGGCAAAGAGGTAGATCCTATGGTAGAAGCGGCTAAAATTGTAGAAGAAGCAAAACCTGAATTTCTCGATTTGAACTTTGGCTGTCCCGTTAGAAAAGTTGCTGGTAAAGGTGCCGGATCGGGAATGCTAAGAAACGTTCCTCAGCTTTTAAAAATTACTGAACAAGTAGTTAAATCTGTTGATATCCCAGTAACAGTAAAAACTCGTTTGGGTTGGGATGCAGATTCAAAAATTATTGTTGAACTTGCAGAACAATTGCAGGACGTAGGAATTGCCGGACTTACCATTCATGGTAGAACTCGTTGCCAAATGTACAAAGGCGAAGCCGATTGGACATTAATTGGTGAGGTAAAAAACAATCCGAGAATGCACATTCCTATTATCGGAAATGGTGATATTACCAATCCTGTAAAAGCACAAGAGGCTTTCGATAAATATGGTGTTGATGCTATTATGATTGGACGTGCTGCTGTTGGAAAACCATGGATTTTTAGAGATGTAAAACATTACATGGAAACTGGTGAATTATTACCTCCCGCAACTGTGGCTCAACAAGTAGAGATGCTGAAAGAACAAATTGATGCTGCCATTGATTGGATAGACGAACGAAGAGGTATTCTACACATGCGCAGACATATGGCAGGCATGTTTAAAGGTCTTTTCAATTTTAAACAAACACGTATTGATATGCTTCGCGCCGATCATTACGAGGATTTAATGGTGATTTTAAATAGAATTACTTCGGAATGGGGCGACCTGCATATAGAAGATGAATAAAAAAAAGACGCTTAAAGCGTCTTTTTTTTATTCTATTATTTTAGGTAATTCTTTTAAGAAATAATCCGGATCGAATACTGTATAAGTCTCCGTTCTCCTACTCCATTTCATAGTTGCCTTAGTAATATAGGCAACTTGTAATTTTCTGATATTTTCTTTGCTTAGTTCCAATTCTGCCGAATATGTTGAAAAACCATAATTGACATATTCCTTTGGTTGATAGTAATCAGCATACTGCAAGCTAACTATTTCACCATTTGCTAATTCTAAGTCAATTTTAGATTTCTTGGTAATGTATCCGAAAAAATGAGATCCTTCTTCATCCAAAACTTTCCAATCCGTTTTTAATACAACTTTGTCCTTCTCCGATTTTAATTTAAACGTACATTTTATTGCATCTTTAGCATCTAAAAATTTACTCAATTTTGCACTTTCACCTTTAATTACTGTTAAGGCATCTAGTTCAATATCTTTTAAAACAATAGGCTTAATACTTTCCGTATTTTCCATCGCCTTCTGTTCTTCAGTAATTTTTTTCGGCTCCTCATATTTCCAGGTGCCATTGTCAAAAAGTAAAACGATTTTGCCTTCAGGAGTTCTCAATCTGATTTGAGCATCTACACTTGAATAACTTGCAAATAATATTGCAACAAATACCAATATATACTTCATAACTACTTAAATTTATTCGATTATTTCTGGTA